>Ga0315284_10000554_pt1 | contig 50868 bp, 34 predicted proteins | sample YL17G09_16_MG_FD_203696 | JGI IMG/M metagenome (GOLD analysis project Ga0315284, IMG submission 203696) | Sediment microbial communities from Yellowstone Lake, YNP, Wyoming, USA - YL17G09_16 | ecosystem: Environmental > Aquatic > Freshwater > Lake > Sediment | place: USA: Wyoming | collected...
GGTCTAAGGGCGTTTCTCGATGCCGAGGCCATCGGCAAGGCCCGGCTGAAGGTCGTCATCGACGCCTGCAACGGCGCGGGCGCCCCTTTCCTGGAGCCCATGGCCCGCGCCCTGGGGTTCGAGCTTATCCCGGTCAACCACGAGCCCAACGGCTTCTTCCCCCACGATCCCGAGCCGAGGCCGCGCAACGCCCAGCAGGTCGTGGCCGTCATCAAGGCGGTCGGCGCGGACGTCGGTTTTCTCTTGAACAGCGACGTCAGCCGCGTCTCCTGCGTCACGGAGGCGGGGGAGAGCCTATCCGAGGAGTTCACCTTTCCGCTCGTCGCCGCCGAATATCTGAAGGACCGCTGCGGCCCGGTCGTGACCAACCTTTCGACCTCGCGGATGATCGAGGACGTGGCCCGCGGCCGCAACTGCCCGCTCGTCCGGACCAAGGTCGGCCAGTCCCATGCCGTTCATGCCCTTCTTCAGGAGGAGGCGGTGCTCGCCGGCGAAGGCAGCGGCGGCGTGGCCCTGGCCGCCTTCCAGCCGGCCTTCGACGGGTTCGCCACGATGGGCTATATCCTTCAGACGATGGCTGAGCGAGGCCGGACCCTCTCCCGCCTCGTCGGCGAACTCCCCCGTTATCACATCGTCAAGGAAAAGATTTACTGCCCGCCGGCCAGGGTCCATTCCGTCGTCAGCGAAGTGAAAAAGTTTTTCCGCCGCCACGAGATCGACGCCTCGGACGGCATCCGGGTCGAGGACAAGAGCGGCTGGATCCAGGTGCGCACGTCCGGGACCGAACCAATGATCCGGGTCATCGCCGAAGACCGGGTCAAAACCAAGGCGCGGGAGCGGGCGGAAGAGGTCAGCGCTTTCATCCGGGTTCTGGTCCAATGAAAAAAATATCGTCCCTGAAGATCAGCATCTCCGGCGTCCGGGGGATCATCGGCGACAGTCTGACCCCTCAGCTCGCCGGCGCCTTGGCCCAGGCCTTCGGCACCTACGTCGGCGGCGGTCCGGTCATCGTCGGCCGGGACGCCCGGCCCTCGGGCCGGATGATCCTACAGGCCGTCATCTCCGGCCTCCTGTCCTCCGGCTGCCAGCCGGTGGACGTCGGGATCTGCCCCATCCCCTCGTTCCTGTTCCTGGCCAAGGATTCCAGGTCATCTGGGGGCATCGCCGTGACGGCGAGCCACAATCCCAAGGAATGGAACGGCCTGAAATTCATCAGCCGCGACGGGCTATACCTGACACCCCATCAGGTCGAGGAGTTCCTGGACATCTACCACCAGGGAGATTTCACTTATGCCGGACCGGACCGGCTGAAAATCCTCCGGTCCGAACCCCAGCCCGTCGAGCCTCATCTGAAGAAGCTCCTCGGCCACTTCAACGCGGACCTCATCCGGCGCAAGAAGTTCAAGGTGGCCCTCGACTGCGGCAACGGCGCCGGCGCCATCCTCGCTCCGCGCCTCCTGCAAGAGCTGGGCTGCGAGACCGTGGTCATCAACGCCGTCCCCGACGGCTCGTTCGCCCACCAATCCGAGCCCCTGCCGGAGAACATCCGCGAGATCTGCCGGACCGTGGTCAAGAGCCGGGCCGACATCGGCTTCGTCCAGGACGCCGACGCCGACCGGCTGGCCATCGTCAACGATAAAGGCCGGCCGCTCGGGGAGGAGCTGACCCTGGCCTTGGCGGCGCAGTACGTGCTCGGCAAAAAGAAAGGATCGGTCGTCTGCAACCTCTCGACGACGCGGGCCATCGACGACATCGCCGCCGCGAGAAAAGCGCCCGTCTTCCGGACCAAGATCGGCGAGATCAACGTGGTGGAAAAGGTGCTGTCGGCCGAACCCGCCGCCGTGATCGCCGGCGAGGGCAACGGCGGCGTCATCCTGCCCGAAATCCATCCCTGCCGCGACAGCTTCACCGGGATGGGCCTGATCCTGGAATACCTGGCCGCGTCCGGGCGGACGATCTCCGCCCTTCAAAAACGAGTTCCCCGGTATGTGATGATCAAGGACAAGATCGAAGGATCGGCCGAGCAGGGCTACCGCCTGGTCAGCCTACTCAAGAAAAGATACGAGGGACAGGGTAAGCTCAGCCTGCTCGACGGTCTGAAGATCGATTTCCCCGATCACTGGATCCACGTCCGGCCGTCCAATACCGAGCCGATCATCCGGATCATCTCCGAAGCCAGGACGGAAAGCGCCGCGAAGGCGGCCGTCCGCCGGCTGAAAACAGAGATCGCGGAACTGAAAAAGAAAATATGATCCTCATCAAGAACGTCGAGATCTATACGCCGACGAAACGCATCTCGAATGGCGCGATCCTCATCAAGAACGGCCGGATCGCTTATGTCGGTCCTCTGGCCTCGATTTTTACCGGTCCAAAGGCCATCATCCCCCCCCTTTCTAAAAAAGCCATCATCCCCCCCTTTTCTAAAGGGGGGCAAGGGGGGATTATCCCGCGGGGACGAAGTTCGGCATTTCCGGTTGAAGTTCTGGATTTCAAAGGCTATATCGCCGTGCCCGGGTTCATCGACATCCACCTCCACGGCGGGGCCGGCTCGGATTTCATGGACGGCACGGAAGAGGCCTGTCTTCGCGTCCTGAAGACCCACATGAAGAAAGGGACCACGGCGGCCGTCCCGACCTTGATGACGGCCGCCCCCGAGGCGATCGTCAAGGCCATCCAAGCCGTGAATAAGGTCAAAACGGCCGGGGATGTCCTTCCTGCCGTCCTTGGTCTCCACCTGGAGGGGCCGTTCATCGCCAGGGAAAAGCGGGGCGCCCAGCCGGAAAGTCACGTCCGGCCGTTCTCGGCCCAAGAGCTCGGCCGGTATGTCAAAGCCGCGGGCGACGGCATCAAGATCATGACCTTGGCGCCTGAAATTTCGGGGGCCGGCCCCCTCATCCGCGACTTGAAACGCCGCCGGATCATCCCCTCGGCCGGGCATTCGAACGCGTCCTACGAGGAAGCCACGGCGGGCATTCGCGCCGGCATCCGGCACGGGACGCATCTGTTCAACGCGATGAGCGGCCTCTTTCACCGGGACCCGGGCCTCGCCGGGGCGCTGCTCGTGGACGACCGCGTCACGGTCGAGCTCATCGCCGACGGAATTCACTTCCACTCGGCCATGGCGGTCCTCGTGACGAAGATCAAGCCCCTCGGAAAAATCATCCTCGTCACCGACGCCACGAAACAAGCTGGACGGAGCCGGGCGCCTCTCCGGACCAGGGACGGCCGGCTTTACGGAAGCGCCATAACGCTCGATATCGCCCTGCGGAACATGCTCTGCTGGACGGGCCGGCCGATGACCGACATCCTGCCCATGCTGACCCTCAACCCGGCCCGGCTATTGGGCATCGCGGCCGTCAAAGGCCGGATCAGCAAGGGCGCCGACGCCGACCTGGTCATTCTCGATAAAAAGCTAGCGGTCAAACATGTCTTTGTTCGAGGTGAGAAGGCGTCATAGAGCCTCATCTCGATATATCGAGATGGTTTCCTCTGCTTGACAGGCCTGCCTTTTTGTTGTTAAGGTATTACTACTTTTCGCTGTAAATAAATAGCAAATATGAAGAAAACAAAGGACTTTGCCGATTCCGATGAGGAGAAGAGCATGACTTCACGGATCGATTACGAGGAAATCAACAAGATCATCAAGCTCCTGGAAGAGAAGAACTTGGCCGAGTTCGAGCTTGAGGTCGAAGGATTCAAAATAAAGATCGCCCGCAACGCCAAGGTCGAATTCGCCCCGCGGCCGGCGATCGCGCCGGCCCTCGACGGATCCGCCGCGGCGGCCTCCTCGCCGAGGCCCGACGGCTTCGCCGAACCCTCCGCTCATGGCGCCCACGGGCCGCTCCATTTCGTCACCTCCCCCATGGTCGGAATGTTTTACCGCGCCCCGGCCCCCAACTCTCCTCCGTTCGTCGAGATCGGCGAACCGGTCAAGAAAAAGCAGACGCTCTGCATCGTCGAGGCCATGAAGCTCATGAACGAGATCGAATGCGACGTGGACGGCCTGGTCAAAGAGATCTTCATCGAGAACGGCAAGCCCGTCGAGTACGGACAGAAGCTGTTCGCCATCGTGCCCGATGCGTGAGATTCGATGCTTTCCAAGATCCTCATAGCCAACCGCGGGGAGATCGCCCTCCGGATCATCCGGGCCGCCAAAGAGCTGGGCATCAAGACCGTCGCCGTCTATTCGGAAAGCGACCGGACCTCGCTCCACACGCTGCTCGCGGACGAAAAATTCTGCATCGGCCCGGCCCGGGCGTCCGACAGCTACCTGAACATCCCCAACCTGCTGACCGTGGCCGAGATCACCAAGGCCGACGCCATCCATCCCGGCTATGGGTTCCTCGCTGAGAACCCGCGCTTCGCCGAGATCTGCGAGACATCGGGGATTACCTTCATCGGCCCGCCCGCCTCGATCATCCGCCTCATGGGCGACAAGAACCGGGCCCGCCAGGAGATGGCCAAGGCCAAGCTCCCGATCATCCCCGGGAGCGACAAGGTCATCGACGACGTCGGCGAGGCAAAAAAAACGGCCCAGAAGATCGGCTTCCCGGTCATCGTCAAGGCCTCGGCCGGCGGCGGCGGCAAGGGCATGCGGATCTGCCGCACCCCGCAGCACCTCGAAGAACAATTCCCGATCGCCCAGAACGAGGCCAAGTCCGCCTTCGGGGACCCGTCGCTCTACCTCGAAAAATATCTGGCCGACGCCCACCACATCGAGATCCAGCTGGTCGCCGACAGCAAAGGCACGGTCATCGTCTTCGGCGAGCGGGAATGCTCGGTCCAGAGGAAATACCAGAAGGTGATCGAGGAGACCCCGTCCCCGTTCGTCGACGAGAAGCTCCGCAAGAGAATGATGAGCGCCGTCGAGGACGCGGCCAGATATATCGGCTACGAGAGCCTGGGGACCTTCGAGTTCCTCGTCGACGAGAACAAGAAGTTCTATTTCATGGAGGCCAACACCCGGGTTCAGGTCGAACATCCCATCACCGAAATGGTCTACGGCATCAACCTGGTCAAGGCCCAGATCCGGGCGGCGGCGGGCGAGAAGGTGACGTTCCCCTTCGAGCTCGTCCTGCGCGGCCACGCCATCGAGTGCCGGATCAACGCCGAGGACCCAGTGACCTTCGCCCCCTCGCCCGGCAAGATCGATTTTCTCGTCCTCCCCGGCGGCGAGGGCATCCGTGTCGATTCCGCGGCCTACGGCGGCTGGCAGATTCCGCCCGATTACGATTCCCTGATCGCCAAGATCATCGCCTACGCGCCCAACCGCCAGATCGCCATCAAGAAGATGGCCACGGCCCTGGAGATGACGACGATCGTCGGGGTCAAGACCAACATCCCCCTCCACCTCATCATCCTGGCCAACTCCGACTTCATCCGCGGCAACTACAGTACCCAGTTCCTGGAGAAGATGCTTCAGAAGAACGGCGAACCGAAAACTTAATTCTCAGCCTTGCGGGCGGAATTTTCTTAAATAAATCTTGACCTCGAATCCCCCGTCGTTGTCCCCCGCAACGTTCTCGTTGACGCCGAGCAGCAACCGCCCTTCTTTCGGCAGGAGCAGCCGGTTTTCCTTGCCGATGAAGAACACCTCGCCGATGTCGCGGCTCATCTTCTCGCCCGTCTGTTTGTCCTCGCTGACCTCGATCTTCTCCCGGACCTTGCAGATGAGCGCCCCGAGATTCTGATCATGGAGCGGCTGCTGCATCGTCCTCAGATTCAGGCCTTCGGGACCGCAGGCGGCAACGGGATTGTCCCTCTGGAGGGAGACCGAGCCGGTCGCTTCGAAATAGTACTCCTGCCCTTTTTTAACGTCGATCCCGGTATCCGTCCAGGGCGTGCTGCCGACGACGAGGACCTTCTTGACCAGCTCGAAATCCTGGAGGAACTCCTGCGGGTAAACAAAGGGAATGAGCCAAAGAAATCCGAGGGCCGCCCACAAAATGGTCGATGTCAGAGCTGCTTTTTTGCCGAATAATAAGGCGATCCTTCGATTGTCATCGCGAGGAGCGAAGCGACGCGGCGATCCGACCCAACGGGTCGTCCTGAGCGAAGCGAAGGATCTCATTTGACATCTGACAGAACGATATAGATCCGCCCCTTTCATCTTACCACGACTTCGAATCCAAAACGTCGAGCATAGCCTGGTGGATCAGGCCGTTGCTGGCCACGACCTCGGGATGATAAATATCGACCGGTCCGCCTTTAAAGTCCGTGACGCGGCCGCCGGCCTCCGCCACGATGACCGCGCCGGCCGCCGTATCCCAGGGGCTGAGCTTCATCTCCCAGAAGCCGTCGAACCGGCCGCAGGCCACATAGCACAGATCGATCGCCGCCGAGCCGCAGCGCCGCACGGCCTGGGTCCTCAGGATAAAAGCGTCATGATGGCGCATGTTCGCCTTCGTTTCGCGGATATCGTAAGGAAAGCCCGTGGCGACGAGGCCTTTGTTCAGATCGTCGATCTTCGAGACGCGGATGGGCCGGCCGTTGAAGAAAGCCCCTTCGTCCCGCTCCGCCCAGAACATCTCTTCGCTCATCGGATTATAAACGACCCCGCCGACCAGCTCTTTCCCCCGTTCGAGGCCCAGGGATACGCAAAAAACGGGGAATCTGTGGGCGAAGTTCGTCGTCCCGTCGAGGGGATCGAAAACCCAGCGGAACTCGGCGCCCGAGAGCTCTTTCAGGCCCTCCTCGGCCAGAAAATCATGGCCGGGAAAGGACTTCGACAAGCGGTCGAAGATGAGGTCTTGGGACTCCGTGTCGGTCGCGGTGACAAGGTTGACCTCGCCCTTGAAAAAGACCTCTCCCGTTTTAAAATAATCGCGCCGGAGAATTTCGCCCGCTTCGCGGGCGACCTCTTTCGCCGCGTCAAGATATATCGAATACTGACCCATCGCCGGAATATCATAACAAGGATCACCATCCGGAGCAAGAAAGGGGCTCGGGGAGGGGGATTCGCTCCCTCGGAGGTTCTTAACGCTCTCAGGATCTCCATTTTTTCAGCGTTGATGAACTCGCGCATTAGATCGCGGCGATTATGATAATCCTCTTCATTTATCTCGCTAGCCATCGACCTGATCAGACTCAAACATCATCGCCGCCCGCAAGGCCGGGTCCCTTCAAAAACGGAGCCGCTGACGGCTAAACCTCCTCATGTCCGCTCATCCCCCATCCCCTCGCCCTGGCAATTGGCGCTCTCCTCGTATGAACCGCTTTTTTGCCAGGACGAGGGGAAGAAAGCGAATCGTCCGCCGAAAAAACCGAACCGCAGCGGCGAGATCTCCTTAAAGTCGCCACACCTTCTTCCCCTCGCCAGGGCTGAATAGCGGCGCATACGAGTGTGGTGTATCAGCAATGACTTTACAATGTTGTCATTCCGGACTTGATCCGGAATCCAGCTTAAAAGGCCTGGATTCCCACCTACGTGGGAACGACGTCTGGATTCCCGCCTGCGCGGGAATGACGAATTCCCGCTCCCCACTTTCGTGGAGACAAGTTTCCCCTGCGGAGGCAGGGGCGGGAATGACGGGGAAAAAGCGCCATGCCCTTGTCATCCCCGCGGTCCCTCTTGTCATTCCCCCGGTCCCTCTTGTCATCCCCGCGGTCTCTCTTGTCATTCCCCCGGTCTCTCTTGTCATCCCCGCGGAGGCGGGGATCCAGGTTACTGGCCGAAAGGGCTGGATTCCCGCTCCTCACTTTCGTGGAGACAAGTTTCCCCTGCGGAAGCAGGGGCGGGAATGACAGTTCCCGGGAATTGCAAAGCCTCCATTGAGCCGCAACACAAGGAAAGCACTTATTGCCAGGGCGAGGGGAGGGGGATTCGCTCGAAGCAAGCGAACGCTCAATTCACGGATTGAACCGAACGACAAGATCGGGAAACGGCTGAAGCGACCATGTGGAAGTATTTCTGGTGCATTTCGGTTTTTACGGCCGGCGATAGAATTAGGCCGGGACGGCAGGGTTGGCCCTAAGGCCCCCATAGCGGAGGGGGGTCCCCTCGGCTTGGCCGAGGGGGGAACCGACAGCGGTCGGGGCCCCGGGCTTGCCCGGGGGTCCACTTCCGCCGTACTCGCCCGTGTATAAAAGCCACGGGCGAGTGGCGAGCCGAAGGCTCGTCCCTTGACGGGATTGATTCCCCAGGGGGCCGGGGGCCACCCTGCCGTCCCGGCGACTCGTGATTGCAAACTATTCGCCGCCGGAAAAACCGAAACGATCAGGCGTATAGATTTCCACGGGGGAGCGAAGGCGTTTCCCGATCTTGTCTACAGGACCCGCGACAAAGAGAGCGTTCGCCCGCTTCGAGCGAGCTTCTCCCCCGAGCCCTCCTCGGTCAAACTTTTTGCCTTTTAACCCGTAATATATTAATATGTTATGCTTCGAAAGGCATATACCATGAAAAAGAAAGTCATCATTATCCTAGCCGTCGTCCTCGTCATCGCCCTCATCGTCATCCTCAACCTTAGCTCCCAGAGGGAAAAATCGGTCAAGGTGACCATGGAAAAGGTCAAGCGGACCGACCTGACCTCGACCATCTCAGCTTCGGGCGAGATCAAGCCGAAAAAGAGCGTCAACATCAGCGCCCTCATCTTGGGGCGGATCGTCAAGATCGGGGTCAAAGAAGGCGACGAGGTCAAGGCCGGGGACTTTCTGCTGAAGCTCGATTCCACCCAATTCGAGGCCAACGCCGAGCGCGATCGGGCTTTCATCCAGTCCTCCCAGGCGGAGCTGAACAAGGCCGAGACCACCCTCGAAAAGAGCAAAGGCTTCTATGAACGACAGAAGAACCTGTTCGACAACGGATTGATCTCCAAGGAGCAGCTCGAACAGGCCAAGATGCAGCTCGACCTGGCCGACGCCTCCAACCGTTCGGTCAAGTTCCAGATCCAGCAGGCCCAGGCCTCGCTGAAAAGCACGCTCGACAATCTCGGCAAGACGGTCTTTTCCTCGCCGATCGACGGCGTCATCACCAGCCTCCGCGTCGAGGAAGGCGAGATGGCCATCATCGGCACCATGAACAACCCCGGGACCGTGCTCATGATCATCGCCGACCTGTCGGTCATGGAGGTCGAGGTCGAGGTGGACGAGACGGATGTCGTCGGGGTTCAGCTCGGCCAGATCGCCGACGTCCGCGTCGACGCTTTCCCCAGCCAGGTCTTCAAGGGCAAGGTGACCGAGATCGGAAGCTCCGCCCTTCAGAGGTCCGGGGCCGCCGCGACTACGACGGAATCCAAGGATTTTAAGGTCGTCGTCACGCTGGACAATCCGTCGAAGCTCCTGAAGCCCGGCCTGTCCGCGTCGTCCGACATCATCATCGCCGAGAAGAAACAGGTCCTGGCCATCCCCATCTCCGCGCTGGTCCTGAAGGACAAGAAAAGAGAGGGGTCCGCGGCGGCGGCCGAACCGGCCAAGGGCCGCGGCGCCAACGAAGAGGAAGGCGTCTATGCCGTCGAGACGGGCCGGGCCAAGTTCGTCCCGGTCAAGAAGGGCATCATGGGCGAGCTCATGATCGAGATCGCCTCCGGGCTCACCGAGAACCAGGACGTCGTCGTCGGCCCTTACGACGCCCTCCGCCAGCTCAAGGACGGCCTTCTGGTCAAGGCCGAAGCGCCGAAAAAAGAAGCGGCGAAGAAATGAGCGCCGACAACTACCCCGTCATTCAGATCGAAAATATCTGCAAGGTCTACGACCTGGGCAAAACGCAGGTCAAGGCGCTGTGCGAAGTCTCGTTCGACGTCCAAAAGAACGAGTTCATGGCCATCATGGGACCGTCGGGATCGGGCAAGTCCACCCTGATGAACCTCATCGGCTGCCTGGATACGCCGACCGAAGGCAAATATATCCTCAACGGCAAGCTGGTCAGCACGATGACCGAGAATGAGCTGGCCTACACCCGGAATCGGGAGATCGGTTTCGTCTTCCAGGTGTTCAACCTTCTGCCCCGCGCCACGGCCTTCCGCAACGTCGAGCTTCCTCTCATCTACAAGGGCCTGAAAAAGAAGGAGAGGGAAGAGCGCGTCCGCCGGGCGCTCGAACGCGTCGACATGAAGGAGCGCATGACCCACCGCCCGCCCGAGCTGTCGGGCGGCGAGCGCCAGCGCGTGGCGATCGCCCGGGCGCTGGTCAACGAGCCGTCGCTCCTCCTGGCCGACGAGCCGACCGGCAATCTGGATTCCAAGACCGGCCAAGAGATCCTCAATCTCTTTCATAAGCTCCACGAGAGCGGGAACACCATCATCATGGTCACCCACGACTCGAACGTCGCCCAGCAGACGGAGCGCCTCCTTTTCCTCAAGGACGGCAAGCTCGAGCGCGAGGTCCGGAAAGGAGCCTGACGATGAGTTTCTTCGACCGCTTCCAAGGTGTCTTCTTCAATCCCCAGCCGGTCTTCAAGGCGCTCGCCGAAAAACCGGTCTGGAAGGACGCGCTGATCGTTCTCCTCATCGTCATGGCCGCGTTTTCCTACATCACCGCCCCCATCTCCCAAAAGGACGCGCTGAACGCCTTCAAGGACAACATCAAACTTCAGGACAAGATGGGCAAAGAGGCCTTCGACAAGATGATCCAGGGCATGGAGAACCCTTCGACGACCGGGACAATCATCCGCTCCGTGCTCAATCCCGTCCTGATGCTGGTCGGCTGGCTCATCGCCGGATTGATCGTGCTCGTCCTCGGCCGGCTGGTTTCGACGGAGGGCGCCTTCCTGCCGATCTTCGCCGCCGTCCTCCACGCCAATTTCATCGACAAGATCTTCGGCACGCTCGTTCGGCTGATCCTGATCATGACCCGGAAATCGGTCATGCAGACTTCGACCAGCCTGGCCTTGCTCATGCCCGGGGCCGAATTCACCTCGACCCCCTTTATCATCCTCAGCCAATTCGACTTTTTTCAGCTCTGGATGTTCGGTGTCCTCGGCCTCGGCCTGGCCCAGATCTTCAAGGTCTCGGTCGCGAAGGGGATGGTGATCTCCTACGGTTTCTGGGCTCTCAAGAGCATCGTCTTCGTCGCCCTCGGCTTCCTCAGCCGGAGCTTTTTGGGGTAGGCTCGGGGAACACAGTTCGAAACCACGCGGATTTTCCCTGACGTATCCGTTTTCGTCTCATTTGACAGAATTCCCCGACGAAGATAAATTAGTCCCATGACGGTCAGCCTGTCCCAGCTCGAAGGGTCGTTCCTCGAGATGCCCTTTCCCCGCCTTCTCTTCAGGATCTGGCAGAAGGAAGGTTCGGGACGACTTCGGATCCAAAAGGGAGAAGAGGACAAAACTCTTTATTTCGACAAAGGCCGGGTCGTCATCGAGAAGGAGGGTCTTTCTGAAAAGGACTTCCTCGCCGCTCTCGTCAAAAAAAGGATCCTCCCGGGCGAGAAGGTCCGGCAGTGCGACCGCTACGCGGGCGCCCACATGATCTCCCGGATCAGGGCTCTCAGCGAGCTGGGCCTGATCTCTCCCCTTCCCCTGTGGAACCTGATGGAGTCGTTCTTCGTCCGGCAATTATTCTCGTTCTTCGACTGGCAGGAGGGCCGCTTCGCTTTTGAGCCCGGCCTCTCTCTTGCCGGCGGCGAGCGCCTCGGCCTGCTCCAGACGCACGACGTTCTTCTTCAGGGCATCCGTCAGATGAAAGAGGCGCGCCTCATCGAACGCTGCCTGCCCCCTGAAAACGAGCCGATCTACGTCTCCACGCCCTATTTCCTCCATCTTCTGAACTTCGAGCCCCACGAGCGCTACGCCCTCGACGTCCTCCATCACGCGACGAACCTCCACGTTTTTTATGAACGTTGCGAGATGGGGAAGAAAGCCGGTCAAAAGACGCTTTTCGCTTTCTTCTGCCTGGACATCCTGGCGGCGCCGGAGAAAAAGACGGACGCGCGGCCGGCCGCGGACGCGCCGGAGGCCGAGCCCGAAAAGATCTTGGACGCGCTCAACGATAAGTGCGCTTATATCCATAAATACATCACCAAGCAGATCGGGCCTCTGGCCCACACCATCCTCGGCAACTGCGTCGAAGAGGTCAAACCCGGCCTCGGCTCCCTGTTCCAAAAGATGAGGCTCCTGCCGGACGGCCGGATCGAGGTCGACTCGGCTATGAGCGCGACAGCCGGACATCTCGCCGAGGAAATCTTCACCGGCCTGGTCAAAGGCTACGGCGAGATCCTGGTGGCCGAGGTCCTGGCCGTTAAAAAGTCGCTGGGCGGAGCGCACGAAACCGCCCTGGTCAAGAATTTGGAGAAGGTCGGATGTCCCTGAGCCGCAAGCAGGTCTTTTCGCTCCTCGTCCTGGTCACCCTGATCGCGCTCTATATCCTGATCAAAATTGTTGCCTGACAAGAACGCCATCATCCTCATCGTCGGCCCGACGGGCGTCGGCAAGAGCGCCATCGCCCTCACTCTGGCCCCGAAGATCGGCGGCGAGATCATCTCCTGCGATTCCATGCAGGTCTACAAGGGGTTCGACATCGGCACGGCCAAGCCTTCAGCCGAGGACCGGAAGAAGGTCCCCCATCACCTCCTTGATATCCTCGACGCCGCCGCGCAGTTCACGGCCGCCGATTTCGCCGCGTTGGCCTTCAACGCCATCATCGCCATCGGGCGGCGGGGCGGGATCCCTCTGGTCGTCGGCGGCACCGGCCTTTATTTCAAGGCGTTGCTCGACGGACTGTTCCCCGGGCCGGGCCGGGACGAGGGCGTCCGCCGGGCCCTCGATCGGGAAGCCCGGGAACACGGTCTGGACCATCTCTGGAAACGGCTGGAGACCGTGGATCCCATCTACGCCAAAAAGATCGGCTCGAACGACCGGATCCGGATCGTCCGCGCCCTCGAGGTGCACGCCGTGACCGGAATCCCGCTGTCGACGCATTTCGGCCGGACCCAAAGCCGGCTCCAGGATTACGTCGCGCTTAAAATCGGCTTACAATTGGAGCGGAAGGAGCTCTATCGGGCGATCGAAGCCCGGGTGGACCACATGTTTGAACGAGGTTTGGTCGAGGAGGTCCGGGCTCTGTTGGCCTCCGGCGTCGCCGAGACGGCCCCGCCCTTCAAAGCCCTGGGCTATAAATACGTCCTGCGCTTCCTCAAGGCCCGAATCGGACTGGAGGAGGCCGTGGCGAGGATGAAGATCGAGACGCGTCACTATGCCAAACGCCAGATGACCTGGTTCCGGAAGATGGACGGGGTGCGGTGGTTCCGGGCGGACGATCTTCCGGGAATTTTTTCGTTTGTCGAAGAGAGCTTAGGTTGATTCAATAACCTGAAAGGAAAAAGGATGTCAGCAATCCCCCCACACCCCCCTTTAGTAAAGGGGGGGAATTATAGGGAAACAAATCGGGGACACGCACTTAATTCCGGAGAATTAGATAATCCCCCCACACCCCCCTTTAGAAAAGGGGGGGATCATTATTCTCCCTTTAGCAACGGGGGGGAATTATAAGGAAACATGGAAAAAGCGATCCTGGTCCATCTCGCCGTCAACGCGAAGCAAAAGCTCGAGGCCAAAGAGTCCATGGCCGAGCTGGCCGGCCTGGCCCGGGCCGCCGGCGCGGCCGTGGCCGAGCGGATCTTCCAGGCCCGGCCTTCGATCAGCCCGAAATTTTTCATCGGCGAGGGCAAGGTCGAGGAGATCAAGCGGATCGCGAATGAGATCGGCGCCGGCCTGGTCATTTTCGACCACAACCTGCGCCCGACCCAGCTGCGCAGCCTGGAAAAGGCCCTGGACGTCAAGGTCATCGACCGGACCCAGCTCATCCTGGACATTTTCGCCCTGCGCGCCCGGTCGAACGAAGGGAAACTGCAGGTCGAGCTGGCCCAGCTGAGCTATCTCCTCCCCCGCCTCAGCGGCAAGGGAAAGGCCCTCTCGCGTCTCGGCGGCGGGATCGGGACCCGCGGGCCCGGCGAACAGAAATTGGAGGTGGACCGCCGGCGCATCCAGGACCGTATCGCCCGGATCAAACGGGAGATCAAAAACATCCAAAAACGGCGGGCGGGACAGAGGCAGAGCCGGAAGAAAAGCCTCATTCCCCTCGTCGCTCTGGTCGGATACACGAGCACCGGGAAATCGACGCTATTCAACCAGCTCGCCCAGGAGCGCACGTTCACCTCGCCCCAGCTGTTCGCGACGCTCGACCCGCTCGTCCGCCGCGCTTATTTCCCCGACGGGCTCTATTATTTTCTGAGCGATACGGTCGGGTTCATCAAGAAGCTCCCCGTCGAGCTCATCACGTCGTTCAAGGCGACCCTCGAAGAGGTCACCGGCGCCGACGCCATCCTCCATGTCGTCGACCTGAGCGCGCCCGGCGCGGAGGGACACGTGGAGGCCGTCGGCCGGATCCTCGAAGAGATCGGGGCGACTGATATCCCCCGGCTCATGGTCTACAACAAGATCGATCTTCTACCGGACGGGGACGAGCTCTTGAAGCGGAACGGTCAGCCGGGATCGGACAGCTTCTATGTCTCCGCCGCGACGGGCGCCGGGGTGGCCGCGCTCAAAGACCGTCTCCGCTCTTTACTTTTCCGCCAACTCCAATTATTTTATGTGCGCATCCCGAAAGACCGGACGGACGTGCTCGCGTCCATCCCCAACTGGTCGATCGTCCTGAAACGACGGGAGAACGGAGATTTTCAGGAGCTGCAGATCATGGCCGATCCGCAGCTGATGCTCCCCTGCGCGCCCTATATCGAACGAGGAGAACGACCGTGGTGAAAAAGCTCAGCGTCTTGGGCCTTCTGGCGATGGGGCTCGCGGCTTGCGCGACCGTAGCCCCCCCGCCCCCCTCCCTCTATATCGAGAGCCCGACAGCCGCTTACTCCGCCCGACTCTCCCTCGACGAGCGCTTGGCCGTGGAACAGGCTTGGGGCTATCTCCGCCAAGGCCGGACGGACAAGGCCGAAAAGATCCTTCTCCGGCTCGACCCCTCGAATCCCTTCTATTACGCCGGCTTCGGATATTCGGCGTTCCTCAACGGCAATCTCTCGATCGCGGAACAGTATTTCCTCCATTCCGCCCAGGAATATCCCGACATGTCGATCCCCCATATGGGACTGGGGCAGATCTACCGGAAAGTTGGCCAGACGGACTCGGCTTACAAGGAATATCTCGAGGTCCTGAAAAGAGATCCAGAGAACCCCTGGGCTAAAAAAGAGTCCGAGGCCATCCGACTGGAGAAGACGGAAATGCTGATAGGCGAAGCCCGCGACTTCGCCTCGCTCGGCAATACGGCCAAGAGCAAGGAGTCTTATCTCAAAGCCCTCGAGTATTCGCCTAAACTCCAGGAAGCGCACCTGGCCCTCACCCGGATCTACCTCAAGGAAAAGAACTATCAGAGCGCCCTTTTCCACCTGAAAACGGCGGACGCCAACGAGCCGAAGACCAAGGCCATCCTCCAGGACTACGCCGACGCCCTCTTGCAAGCGGGACAGCTGTCGAGGAGCCTGGACACCTATCAGCGCCTGCTCGGCATCGATCCCCAGAACAAGCTCGCCCAGGAGCGGGTCGAAACGATCAAGAACCGGTTGGGGGTCGTGGACCTCCCCAGTCAATATAACAACATCCCGTCGCTCGAGGCGGTGACGAAGGAGGACGTGTCCGCCCTCATCAGCATCAAATTCAAGGATGTTCTGGACGAGACCCCGCCCAAGCCACCGGTCATCGTCGACATTACGACCTCATGGGCCTTCCAGCACATCGTCAGGATCGCCTCTTACGAGATCATGGAGGTGTTCTCCAACCGGACCTTCCAACCCAGGAAAACGGTCACGCGCGCCGAGATGGCCGACATCCTCGTCCGCCTCGTCGCTTTCTTGAAGAAGCGCGGATTCAAGATCATCGAACAGGTCCCGGTCGACCGGGTCCGGATTGCCGACGTGCCGCAGGAGCATTTTTACTTCCAGCCGATCGCCCAGGTCATCGCCTATCAGCTCTTGGACCTCGCCCCGGACCGGACCTTCAAGCCGGAGCTGCCGATGCCGGGCCGGGAGGCCATAAAAGCTTTGGATCTTCTTCTCAGACTGATAAAATAGCCATCATGAGCGACGGCCGGGACCAGGAACGAACGGAGGCCTTGACGTCCGCCGTCTTCACCGTCCCCAATCTTCTCAGCGCGTTCCGGATCCTGCTCGTGCCCATCTTTCTCTGGTCCGTGTTGAACGGAAGATCCTGGGAAGCCGTCCTGATCTTCTTCCTCGCCGGGCTCACCGACCTTCTCGACGGATTCACCGCCCGCGTTTGGCACCAGCGCTCGAAACTCGGGATCATTCTGGATCCGGCCGGCGACAAGCTGCTGATGGCCGCATCTTATGTGGTCCTGACCCTGCCCCGGGTGGCCTGGCCGAATCACATCCCCCTGTGGCTGACCGTGATCGTCTTCTCCCGCGACCTGCTGATCGTGGCGGGCGCCTTCATCGCCTTCCTGTCGTGGCACCAGGGAGCCTTCCCTCCCTCAATCCTGGGAAAGATCACCACGGCCTGCCAGGTCGGGACCGTTTTTCTTGTCCTCTGGCTGAATTACCGCCAGGCCGCGCCCGGATTTATGTCTTGGATCTATTTCCTCACGCTCTTGACGACCCTCGCCTCCGGCATCCACTATTTCGCCTTCGGCTTGTCCGTCCTGCGCCAGCACAAGAAGCAATAAAACAAGTTTTTCTTACTGTCGCCGCAAGTGCTTGAAGTAAATAGAAACTGCATAACAACTGGGTGGAAGCGACGCGGAAAGGCCTCGCGCCTCACCCTGAATGTTAGACGCACCAATACCAACCACGAGGTGGGCGTGCGAGAAGACCAGTCATGCACGTACCGTTGCGCCCCTCTCGAATGGCCGTTCTCACCATGACCGAACCGCACTATCAAGGCCATCGCCGGCGACTACGCGAGCGATTCCTCCGTTCCGGACTTGAAGGCTTCAACGACTACGAGGTCGTCGAATTGCTGCTCACCCTCGCCATCCCGCGCTCGGACGTCAAGCAGCCCGCGAAGGCGCTGATCGCGCGCTTTGGCAACCTCAGGGGCATCCTGGATGCCCCGCTCGAGGAGTTGCAGAAGGTGAAGGGCATCGGGTCGGTCGCGCCGGTTGCGCTCCGGATCATCCGCACTGCAGCGGCGCTTTACCTCCAACAGTCGGCCGAAGGTGCGGAGTCTCTGGCCGACCCGGACTTGCTCTCGGCCTTCTGGCGCATGCGCATCGGCGCGCTGCGCGATGAGGTGTTCGAGGTGGCCTACCTCGACACCGGCTACCGCCTGCTGCGCGATGGCGTGGAACGGCTGGAAGAAGGGACGATCGACCGAGCCACCGTGTACCCCCGCCGAGTCGTTGAGTCTGCGCTTAGGCGAGGAGCCGCCGCGCTGGTCCTCGCCCACAACCATCCGAACGGCCATGTGCAGCCGAGTGAGCAGGACAAGACTCTTACTCGCGCGCTCGTCCTTGCGGCGGAGACCGTTCATCTCAAGATCCTCGACCACCTGATCGTCTCGCCCGACGAGGTGTTCAGCTTTCGGAAGGCGGGGCTGCTATGACCATTGCGCCCGCCATCCTCGAACACTACCCGGATCTGAACGATGCGCAGCGCGAGGTCGTCGCGCATGTGGATGGCCCGTTGCTCGTAGTGGCCGGTCCGGGATCGGGCAAGACCTACAGCATCGTACTGCGCACGCTCAACCTGCTTCTTATGGAAAGAGCCGCGCCGAAGGAGATCGTGCTCTGCACCTTCACCGAGAAGGCCGCATTCGAGATGCGAGATCGCCTCTCCGCTGCCGCGCAGAAGGTGAACTACCGGGGCGACCTGTCGGAACTGCGAGTCACGACCATCCACGGGCTGTGCAACCGCATCCTGACCCAGCACCGCCACCGGACGGAGCTCGGCAACAACTACGAGACGCTGGATGAGTTGACGCAGCTCCTGTTCATTTTCGAGCACTTCGACGAGGTCATCGGCCCCGAAGAGAACGACCTCTACCTCGGCAAGTGGAAGACGCGCTGGACCGCGATCGAGGGCGCACGCGGCTACTTCGACAAGATCACCGAAGAGATGGTCGATCCCGCTCGCCTGTTCGCCTCGCCCGATCCATTTACGCAAGGCATCGCCCGTGCCTATTGCGCCTACGAGATCGCTCTCTTCGCCAACAACCGCACCGACTTCGCTCACCTGCAGAGCATCGTCTACGGACTTCTCCTGCAGCCCGAGCACAGCGGCGCGCTCGCGAGCCAGATCCGTTACGTGCTGGTAGACGAGTACCAGGACACGAACTACGTCCAGGAGCAGCTCCTACTCAAGCTGACCGAGCAGACCGGCAACCTCTGCGTCGTCGGCGACGAGGATCAGAGCCTGTACCGATTCCGTGGCGCGACCGTTAGGAACATCCTCGAATTTCCCAGCCGCTTCCCGATGTGTCCCGTCGTTCGGCTCACCACGAACTACCGCTCACACTGCGCCATCGTCGAGCGCTACGACCGCTGGATGGCCTCGGCCGACTGGTCCAACCCGGACGGCGTGCCCTTTCGCTTCGACAAGACCATCGAGCCCGATCCGAACGGCGGGCACCCAGACTACCCGGCGGTCATCAGCATCTGGGGACGCGACGCGCGCGACGAGGCCGAACGCTTCGCCGAGCTTGTCGAGTTCCTCAAGCGTAGCGCGGTCATCGCAGACTACAGCCAAGTGGCTCTGCTCCTGCACAGCGTGCGGGACGACCACAGCGGCTCGTACCTCGCAGCACTCGAGGCGCGCGGCATCCCCGCCTTCTGCCCCCGAGCCCGCGCCTACTTCGAGAATGAGGAGATCCGGCTCATGGTCGCCTGCTTCGCCGTGCTCTTCGGCTGGCACGGCGACGGGCGAGGCCAGGTGGCCGGTGCCGTGGCCGAGCTCGGGCTCTACGTGGACCATGGGATCGTCGAGTTGGCGAAAGCCTACGCCGCGCCGCATCCGCTGGCGCTTGCGCTGCAAGTGGGGGTCGGGGAGATCGCGGTCCTCGGTGAGGGCGAGTCCCTCGACCTTCGCTCGGCTGACTACTTCTACCGGCTGCTCGCCCTGGACCCGTTCGCCAAGGCGCTGAAGAACGAGAACGCCGCGCGCAACCTCGCGATCTTCTCCCAGCTTCTCAGCGTCTTCCAGAGCTACTACCACTACACCGTCGTCACGCACCGCAACCGCGAGTTCCTGCGCTTCCACCTCTTCAACAGCTTCCTGCGGCTGCTGCACGACGGCGGCATCAACGAGTACGAGGATCCCGACCAGCCCTTCCCCAAGGACCACGTGCAGGTGATGACGATCCACCAGGCGAAGGGCCTGGAGTTCCCCGTGGTCGTGGTGGGCAGCCTCAGCGCCCAGCTTTCGAGTGCGAAGGGGATCGACCGCGACCTCGGTTCCTTCTACCACCGGCCGCGCTTCGAACCTGAGAGCCGGATCACGCTCTTCGACCGGATGCGTCTGCACTACGTCGCCTTCTCGCGGGCCCAGAAGGTGCTGGTCCTCACCGCGCACGAACCCCCCAAGGACCACTTCGCGCCCATCTGGCAGGGTCTTCCGCAGTGGCCCTACGTGGAAAAGGACCTCCTGGCGGCGCAGCGCTTTACCCTGCGCGAACGGATGCCCGTTAAGCAGGCCTATAGCTTCACCGGCGACCTCAAGATCTATGAAACCTGCTCGCGCCAGTACCAGTTCTTCCGCAAATACGACTTTACGCCATCTCGGTCGGCGGTAATCTTCTTCGGTCTGCTGGTGCACCAGACGATCGAGGAAGTCCATCGCATTGCGCTAGACGGCAAGCTCGACACGCTATACGAGCCGCGCATCCGTGAGCTGTTCGACCGCACCTTCCGCTTCCTCTGTCTGAGCGACGTACGGCCCATCGGCGACACCGCGCGAGAGTCGGCCTTTCGCCAGGTAATGAATTACTTCCGCCAGAACCATGAGGAGATGCGGCGGGTGATTCAGACCGAGGTGGACGTCTCGCTGGAGAAGGACGGCTACATCCTCTCCGGCAAAGTAGACCTGCTGCTCGGTGGTGACGGCAAGCTGGAGCTGCTCGACTTCAAGACCTCGCCGCGTCCAACCGACAGCCCCGCACTGCTTGATGCCTATGAGCGTCAACTCTGTGCCTACGCCCACATCCTGGAGCGGCGCTACGACAAGCGGGTGGACCGGCTGCTGCTCTACTGGACGGCGGAAGAACGGAAGGACAACGCGGTCATGGCCTTTCCGTACCGCCCCGAGCGGATCGACGAGGTCGGCCGCTACTTCGACCAAGTGGTCGCGCGGATACAGGCCGAAGAGTTCCGGGTGACGCAGCCGCCCGAGGCGGCGATCTGCAAGGAGTGCGATTTGCGGATACTCTGTCACTCTGAGGGAATCATCGCCCAACCGGAGGCGTCCGCATGACCACCGCCGACCTGAGAATTCTCATCCAGGAGGGCGAAGGAACTACCCTGGAGTTTAAGGAGAACCTGTCCGCATCGTTCGTGCGCGAGTTGGTCGCCATGTCCAACACCATCGGCGGCAAGATCCTGCTCGGAGTGCGCGACGATGGCACGATCACCGGCGTCACCGACAGCAACAATCTGCGCGCCCGCGTCCAGGACATTGCCCGTAACTGCGACCCACCGGTGAAGATTGTTGTCGAGCCGGTGGGCAAGGTGCTCGTGGTCCATGTGCGCGAAAGCGATGCCAAGCCTGTTCAGTGCAGCGAGGGCTTTTTCTGCCGCCAGGGCGCAACCACGCAGAAGCTCAAGCGCGACGAGATACGCGACGTATTCCACCACGAGGGAGCGATCCGTTTCGATCTTGCACTCTGTTCGAAATTCCGGTACCCGCGGGACTTCGATCGTGAAAAGTACATGAGCTGGCTCCGGCTGAGCGGCATCACTGGCCGCTCACGCACCGAGGATGTACTCGTGAACATCGAAGCAGCCGAGCGCTCGGGGGGCAAGCTCCTCTTTCGCAACGCGGGCGTGCTCTTCTTCGCCAAGAATGTGCGGCACTTCTTCAACCAGGCGTATATCACGTGCCTCCTGGCCAGAGGCGCGGACAAAGTCCACGTCCTGGACCGCAAGGACTTCGACGGCGGCATCGTGGCCGACATCGAGGATGCCATGCGGTTTATCGAGCGCAACACGCGCACCGCCTGGCGCATCGAGGCGTTGCGACGGGAGAACATCCCCGAATACCCGATGAAGGCCCTGCGCGAGGCGATCACGAATGCGGTGATGCATCGCGACTGGTTCATGGATGGAGCCAATGTCTTCGTGGAGCTGTACACCGACCGCATCGAGGTCAGCAGCCCTGGCGGCCTGCCTAAGGGGATGACGCTTTCCGATCTCGGCCACAAGAGCATCCGGCGCAACGCCCTCATCGCCGACCTGCTCCACCGCATCGAGTTCATCGAGAAAGCAGGCACCGGCATCAAACGCATCCGCGACGAGGCGCGCGCCCAAGGCTGCCCCGCCCCGGTCTTCGAGACCTCCGGATTCTTCACCGCCACCTTCTATCCGAACCCCGAGGTCCGGGCGCAGTCGGCCGCCAAATCGGCGGGAGCCACCGGACAAGCCGGCACCAAGTCGGCACCAAGTCGGCACCAAGTCACGCCCGAAGTGGCACCCGAAGTCACGCCCGAAGTGGCACCCGAAGTCTTTCGGTTGCTGTCTGTGCTGAAGGGAACGATGGATCGCCGGTCGTTGCAGAAGGTCATGGGACTAAAGGCCGAGAAGAACTTCCGCCTGGTCTACTTGCGCCCTGCACTCCAGCTTGGGCTGCTCGAAATGACCATCCCTGACAAGCCGCGCAGCTCGAAGCAGCGCTACCGGATCACCAAGCTGGGTGCCGAGATCCTGGAGAAATCCCGCAAGGAGAGAAAGTAATGTCCAAGATCGACATCACCAAGACGGAGCTGGTGTGGCCCGGCAAGTACAACGAGGACGGCACGCGCAAGGAAGTGCCGCGGGTGAGCCTGCCCTTCCAGGTCATCGAGACCGTCAACGAGAGCCGCGCCACGCGCGAGGTGAAGAAGGGTGGCGTTCAGGGCGGTCTCTTCGACGTCTACGAGGGCAAAGAGGGCGACACCTTCGAGGCGGGCTGGCGGAACAAGCTCATCTGGGGCGACAACCTGCTGGTGATGGGATCGCTGCTGGATAAATTCGCGGGAAAGATCGACCTTATCTACATCGACCCGCCGTTTGCGACGGGAAGTGATTTCTCGTTTGCGACGCAGATTGGCGAACTGGATGTCCAAGTCACCAAGGACCAGTCGATCATTGAAGAGAAGGCATATCGGGACACGTGGGGGCGAGGACTGGACTCCTGGGTGCAAATGATGCACGAGCGCTTGATGCTCATGAGGGATCTCATGAGTGATACTGGGAGCATTTACGTTCACTGCGATTGGCGTGTAGTGAGTGCGCTGCGCATTCTCTTGGACGAAGTATTCGGGTACTTCGAGAACCAGATTTCCTGGAAACGTTCAGCCATTGCCGCGGGCGTGAAGACACAGTGGCGCAACAGCCAGGACTTCCTGCTGTTCTACTCGCGAACTGGCACACACACCTTCAATCCACAGTATGGCGAGTACTCAGAATCATCTCAAAGACATTACAACAAGAAGGATGCTCGAGGCACATATAGAACAGTTCCGCTCATGGCCAGTGGACGAACCGGGGGCCCGTCCGGGCAGCCCTGGCGTGGTGTGGACGTTGCCAGCCGCGGCAAGAACGGTATGCACTGGCTGAAGAGCCCGGCAGTTCTTGAGGAACTCGACTCGCAGACCCTGATCTACTGGAACTCAGAAGGTGTGCCAGAACTCAAGTACTACTTGGATGAGGCAAAGGGCGTCTACATCTCCGATTTTTGGGATGACATCGACGTGATCAACTCGATGGCAGATGAGTATCAGAACTACATGACCCAGAAGCCGGAGATGCTCTTGGAGCGCATTCTCAAGGCCAGCAGCAACAAAGGGGACCTCGTCGCCGACTTCTTCTGCGGCTCAGGCACGACGCTCGCCGTGGCAGAGAAGCTCGGCCGCCGCTGGATCGGCTGCGACTTGGGCCGCTGGGGCATCCACGTCACCCGCAAGCGGCTGCTCGGCATCGAGAACTGCAAGCCCTTCGAAGTGCTGAACCTCGGCAAGTACGAGCGGCAGTACTGGCAGGGTGTGACCTTCGGGGAGAAGAAAGACAAGTCGCTCACCGAGCAGGCACTCTACGAGTACCTCGCCTTCATACTCAAGCTTTACGGGGCCCAGCCGGTGGCGGGCATGGCGCACCTGCACGGCAAGAAGGGCAAGGCGATGGTTCACATCGGCCCAGTGGACGCACCCGTGACGATCGCCGAGATCGACGCGGCCGTGGACGAGTGCACCAAGCTCAAGCAGGGCGAGCTGCACTCACTGGGTTGGGAGTGGGAAATGGGCCTCACCGGCCCCAACGAAGGGCAGGGCAAAGGAAGCCTCATGCACGAGGCTGCAAGGAAGAAGGGCGTGAAGCTGCTCCTCTTGCAGATCCCGCGCGAGGTGATGGAGCAGCAGGCCGCGGCGAAGGGCGACGTGCGCTTCTTCGAACTGGCCTACCTGGAGGCGGAGATCAAACAGCCGAAGAAGCTCACCGCGCAGGTGACGCTCAGGGACTTCGTCATTCCGAACACTGAGCTCATTCCCGAGGACGTGCGCAGCAAGGTCAAGAAGTGGTCGGACTACATCGACTACTGGGCGGTGGACTGGGATTTCCAGAACGACACCTTCATGCAGGGCTGGGTCGCCTACCGTACCCGCAAGGAGCGCAAGCTCCCGCTCGCCTGCGACCCGCACACCTACGAGAAGGCAGGCAAGTACCGCATCCTGGTGAAGGTGATCGACATCTTCGGCAACGACACCTCGCATGCCTTCGACGTGGAGGTGCCATGAAAAGGAAAACGACTTCGATCGGACGCTCCGGGATAAACTCAACGCCTGCCGCCCTCCCGGTCGGGTTGCTGCCGGAAGTCCGGGAGATGATCCTGGCCGCACGGGAGCGGTTGGCACGCCAGGTGGATTCCGGCCTGGTAACGCTCTGTTGGAGTTTGGGGCGGCGGATTCGCCAAGGCATACTCCAGGAAAAGCGGGCGGAGTACGGGGAACAGATTGTCTCCGCAGTGGGGAGACAATTGGAGGCGGAGTTCGGGCGCGGTTTTGGGAAACGCAATTTGTTCCGCATGATCCGATTTGCCGAGGCATTTCCCGATTTCAAGATTGTGTCAGCACTGATGACACAATTGGGTTGGACGCACTTCCTTCACATCATCCCGATGGACGACCCGCTGAAGCGCGACTTCTACGCTGAGATGTGCCGGGTCGAACGCTGGAGCACCCGGACGCTGGAGAAGAAGATTCAGTCCATGCTCTTCGAGCGCTCAGCGCTCTCCCGCAAACCGGACAAGCTGATCGAGCAGGAACTCACGGCCTTGCGGAAAGAGGATAAGCTGACACCTGATCTCGTGTTCCGCGATCCATACCTGCTGGACTTTCTAGGGCTCAAGGACACCTATTCCGAGAAGGACCTTGAAGCCGCCATCCTGCGGGAGATGGAGGCATTCATCCTCGAGATTGGCGTGGGCTTTGCCTTCCTCGAACGCCAGAAGCGGATCACAGTGGACAGCGACGACTATTACCTCGACCTTCTTTTCTACCATCGGCGCCTGAGACGGTTGGTGGCCATCGAATTGAAAATCGGCGATTTCAAACCCGGCGACAAGGGACAGATGGAACTCTATCTGCGCTGGCTGGACAAGTATGAACGCCAGAAAGACGAAGAATCGCCGATTGGATTGATCCTCTGCGCTGGAAAGAAGGAGGAGACCGTGCGCCTGCTGGATCTCGAGGCAGTCGGCATCCGCGTCGCATCCTATTGGACGGAAGCCCTGCCCAAGGAACAGATCGAGCGCAAACTGCACGAGGCGGTCATCCTGGCAAGAGAACGCCTTCGAGCGCCTGCGGGCGAACCCCGGATGATGAAAGGAAAGGTGAAGTAGCCATGGCGCGCGCCGTTATCGCCTACGATAAGGACCTGCCCGAGATCCCCGGCCGCTATCCGTGGGAAAAGCCGACCTCGTTCCTGGTGAAGGACGACGCAGCTCCTACGGGCTGGCGGGAGGACACCTCGGGCCGGCGTCCGAGCCGCTTGCTGCTGGTGCCGAAAATCCGCGCGGCGGTGGACGCATGGCGGGAGCAGGGCTACCCGGGCGCGTCGGACGTGACCCGGCGGCTGTTTGAATACTGGTTCGACGAGGACCACGAGGTGGCGGACTTCCCGGTCCCTTTCCGGTACTACTTCTGCCAGCGGGAGGCGATCGAGACGCTCGTCTGGCTTGTCGAGATCGCCGGAGAGCGCGACGCGCAGAAGCTGATCAAGTCCTATGCTACGATCTACCAGAAGGACTTATTCTCGAAGAACATCGAGTTTCAGACCACCATGGACGGCAAGCAGCAGATCCGCCGCTACGTGCCGGAACTGGACGGCGAGGGCGTGCAGGACCTGCCGCCGGAAGACCTGTACCGCTTCGCTTTTAAGATGGCCACCGGCTCGGGAAAGACCTGGGTTATCGCCATGGCGGTGGTCTGGTCGCACTTCCATAAGAAGCGCGTGCCCGGGTCGGAGCTTTCGACCAACTTCCTGATCGTCGCGCCGAACGTCATCGTCTACCAGCGGCTGGAGAAGGACTTCGCCAGCAACAACATCTTCAGGCAGCTCCCCCTCGTTCCCCCGGAGTGGCGGCCATTCGAGCCGAAGGTGATCCTACGCGGCGACGCCACCGAGCCGGACGCCTCGGGCAATCTCTTTCTCACTAACATCCACCAGCTCTACGAGTCGCGCGACAAGGAGTGGACGCCGCAGAACGCGGTGGACGCACTGCTCGGCAGGAAGCCGGTCAAGGACCTGGCGGCCGGCCAGCGCTCCATGCTGGAGCGGGTCAAGTCGCTCAAGGACCTCGTGGTCCTTAACGACGAGGCGCACCATGTTCACGACGAGGACCTCGTCTGGAGCCAGTCGCTGCTCGCGATTCACCGCGCGCTGCCCAAGGGCCTCGGTCTCTGGCTCGACTTCTCCGCCACGCCCAAGGATCAGAACGGCATGTACTTCCCCTGGACAGTCTGCGACTACCCGCTCGCCCAGGCGGTGGAGGACCGCATCGTCAAGGCACCGCTGATCGTCACCAAGGAGGACGACCCCAAGCAGCCCACTCAGGACCCGGATAATGTCACCAAGGACAACGTCGCCGAGAAGTACGGCTACTGGCTGCGAGCTGCCGTCCAGCGATGGAAGGACCACTGGAGCGTCTACAAGAAGCTCGACACCAAGCCGGTGCTCTTCATCATGGCGGAGAAGAACGTCTACGCCGATGCGCTGGGCGAGTACCTCTGGAAGACCAAGGAGTTCGGCTTCAAGGAGGCGGAAGTCCTTGTGATCCACACTGACTCCGCGGGCGAAATCACCATGGCCGACCTCGAGAAAGCGCGCATGGCGGCCCGCGACATCGACAAGCCCGAGAACAAGACCAAGGCCATCGTGAGCGTGATGATGCTGCGGGAGGGCTGGGACGTGAAGAACGTGACCGTGGTGCTCGGTTTGCGGCCGTTCACCGCCAAGGCCGAGATCCTGCCTGAGCAGGTCATCGGTCGCGGTCTGCGGCTGATACCGCACGTAAGCCCGGACCGGACACAGACCCTGGAGGTGCTCGGCACCCGCAACCTGCTCAACGTCCTTCGCACCCAACTCGAAGCCGAAGGCGTCGGCGTCACGACGACCAAGACGGATCCGCCCAGGCCGATCATCATCGAGCCGGTGCAGGAGCGCCTCGTCTACGACATCGCGATCCCGATCACCAAGCCGAGGCTGGTGCACGACATCCGCAAGCTCTCGGATCTCGATGTCACGGTGTTCAAACCCGTGTTCGAACAGGAAGAACTCGCGGAGGTGTATCGGGTCAGACTGAAGCTTGAGTTCGCGACGACGGAGACGGAGGTTCATCAGGCCGAAATCGGCGCGGGCGAGCTCCCGCCGCCCCAGGCACTGCTCGGCTCCATCACCAATAAAGTTATCGGCCGAGCAAAGCTCCCGAACCGGTTCGCCGAGCTGTATCCCGCCGTGCGGGATTACGTCGCTACCCGCTGCTTCGGCCGGAAGATTGACCTGGAGAGCGACGCCATTTGTTCACACCTTTCGCGGCTTGAGATCCAGGAGGGCATCGCCAAGTACCTCGCGCGCAAGATTGCCGAGCTGACCATTGATCGCCGTGCCATCGAGTTCGAGCGGGCGGACTACAGGCTTTCCGAAACCAATCCCTTTAGCTGGCGGAGAAACCTGCCTCCGCTCGTCGCGAAGAAAACCGTCTTCAACTACGTGGCCACCTACAACGACTTCGAACGCCATTTCGCCGAGTTCCTCGACAAGAAGGCAGCTGATGTGGTGCGTTTTGCCGCGCTCGGTACCACGGAGCAGGGCGAGTCCGGCACGCAGTTCCGGGTGGACTACCTCAAACCCAGCGGTGCCATCGGCTTCTACCATCCCGACTGGGTGGTCGTGCAGAAGACCAAGGCGGGAGAAGTCAACTGGATCATCGAGACAAAGGGTCGGGTGTGGGAGGGGACGACGGCCAAGGATGAGGCGATACGCGAGTGGTGCGAGCGCATCGCCGAGGCGACTGGGACCGCGTGGCGCTACGTCCGCGTTGACCAGACCGACTTCGACGCACGTAAGCCAGCGACTGTCGCCGATCTCACGAGTACGCTGTCATGACAAACGCGAAGCTCGCCGCGCCGGCGCCTCGCCTATGGCTTCTGATCCGGAAGGAGAGGGGTTTTATTCGATGCTCTTGTCGATGAACCCTTTGCGAAAGGTCATCCACAGAATCTTGAGGTCGAGGGCGAAGGACCAGTTCTGGATGTAGTAGAAATCGTGCTCCAGCCGTTTTTCGATGGACGTGCTTTGCCGCAGGCCGTGGACCTGGGCCCAGCCCGTGATCCCGGATTTGATCTTGTGGCGGAGCATGTACTTGGGGATCTTTTCCGTGAATTCCTTGACGAACTCGGGGCGCTCCGGCCGCGGCCCGACCAGGCTCATCTCGCCCTTGAAGACATTGACGAGCTGGGGCAGTTCGTCGATACTGTATTTCCGCAGGAACCGCCCGATCCAGGTGATCCGCGGATCGCAGGGCGCCGACATCACCGGGCCGGTGTCCTGTTCCGCGTCGCAGACCATGGTCCGCAGCTTGTGGATGATGAAACGCGCCCCATCCACGCCCACCCGTTCCTGATGGTAGAAGACCGGCCCCTTGGACGTCAGTTTGATGAGCGCGGTAAAAATCAGGAAGAAGGGGAAGAGAATAACGATTCCCAGTCCCGAGAAGACGATGTCGGCCATTCTCTTTATGACCCGACGGGCCCCTCGGAGCGGCACCTCGTCGATCGAGATGACCGGAAATCCGTCCAGGTCCTGGATGTGGGCTTTCAGCGTCAGGAGCTGGAAGAGGTCGGGGATTAGGCGGACCTTGACCGGATACTTGTTCACGATCTGGAGGGTCTCGAGGATCTTGGAGTAATTGTTGAGGTCCAAGGCGACATAGATCTCGTTGAGGTTATAGTCTTCGATGACCCGGGCGAGGTCCTCGATGCGGCCGAGCACCGGCACCGTGGCGCCGTCGATCCGGATCTCTTCGCCGCCTTTCCGCTCATTGTCCAGGAATCCCTTGACGACGAAGCCGAGGTCCTTGTACTGGGAGAGCTTCTGGGCGACGGCCACGCCCATCTCCCCGGCGCCGACCACGAGCACGTTCAGGAGGCTCAGGCCCCGGGCGTAGCGCCGTTTCATGACGAAATAGATCTGATGGCGCAAGATCGAAACGGCCAGGATGACGCCGAAGAAATAGATGATGAGAAAAAACAAGGACGGCCGTTCGATCATGAAGCCGAAAGCGGCCGGCCGGCCGCCGCGGCTGTAGCCGATGATCATGTTCAAAATGGCCATATCGGCCAGAATGGTCAGGACCGTGTTCAGGCTGATGAAAAAGAAATCATCGAGCTTTGTCCGCCGCAAACGGCTCTTGTAAAAGCCCTGGAAATAAAAGATGACCATATGGGTGGCGATGAACAGGGGCAGAACGATCAGGTAGGAACTGAAGGCCGGAACGCCTTTGGCCGGATCCACGGGGAACAAATAGATGATCGTGTTGAACCGCAGGAAATAGGCCCAGACATAGGTCAGGATGATGGCGAGAATATCGCTGGCGACGAAGAGCCCGACCAGCCGGGCCCGTTTATTGGTGATCACTGCGCTTCCTTGAACGCCCGCCATTTCTGACGGATCGACGTCCCGATCTTTTCTTTAAAAATGTCCCGCGAGAAACCCTGCGCGTGGGCGCGAAGAGTCGTTTTATTAAATTCCAGGCCCCGGAATTTGTCAAGGGCGGCCAGCAGGCCGGCGGGCTTGAGCTCGTAGAAAAAAACCCCCGTTCTATCCTCGACGACCGTCTCGAGGGAACCGCCCCGGCCGTAGGCCACCACGGGTGTTCCGCAGGCCTGGGCTTCGAGCGTCGAGATGCCGAAATCCTCTTCGCCGGGCAGGACGAGGACCCTCGCGCCTTGATAGAGCCGGCGCAGGTCTTCGCCCTTTTGAGCTCCCAGGAATTGGACGTTCGGACCGGCCGCTTTGCGCAATGTCTTGAAGTCGGGCCCGCGGCCGACGATCTTGAGGGGCCATTCCGTCCGGTTATAGGCCGAGACGGCCAGATCGATCATCTTGTACGGCACGAGCGCCGAGACGATGAGATCGTAGCGCCTATCGGGCTCGACGTCCGGCGGCCGGAAGAAGTCCGTGTCCACCGGGGGGTGGACGACCTCGGCCTGCCGCCGATAATATTTCTCCACCCGCCGGGCGACGCAGCGCGAGTTGGCGATGAAGTGGTCGACCCGGGCGGACGAGGTCACATCCCATTGCCGCAGATAATGGATGATCGGCGGAATGAGGAGATTTGGAAAGAAGGAGAGTTTTTCGCGCGAGAAATAGGCGTCGTACTGGTTCCAGGCATAGCGCACCGGCGAGTGAATATACGAAACATGGAGCGCGTCGGGATGGGGGATGATCCCCTTGGCGACGCAGTGCGAGCTGGAGACGACGAGATCATAGCGCTGGAGGTCGAAGAGCTCGGCGGCCATCGGGAACAAGGGCAGGTACCAGCGGTAGTGGTTCTTGAGAAACGGCATCCGCTGTAAGGAACTCGTCCGGATGACCTTTTTCTCGATGGCGGCGGTCTGGCTCCCGGCGAAATGAAAGAGCGTGTAGATGGGCGCGTCGGGGAAGACCTCGGCCAGGGCTTCCAGGACCTTCTCTCCTCCCCTCTGGCCAGTCAGCCAGTCATGGACGAGGGCGACTTTAATATTTTCCATCATGTTGATTATACAAAATTTCTATTAGACAGGATAGTCAAATCCTCTCTCATCCCCCCTTTTCTAAGGAGGGGATGGGGGATTATTGGCGGGAAAAAAGACGCCTATTCTAGTGTTGTGTCTGAACAACGGCTTTGCGATAATCCTGGAACCGTCATTCCCGCAGGGGTAAACTTGTCCCCACGAAAGTGGGGAGCGGGAATCAAGCCCGTTCGGCAAGTAACCTGGATCCCCGCCTCCGCGGGGATGACAAGAGGGACCGCAGGGATGACAAGAGGGACCGCAGGGATGACAAGAGGGACTGCGGGGATGACAAGAGGGACCGCACGGATGACAAGAGGGACTGCGGGGATGACAAGAGGGACCGCAGGGATGACAAGAGCATGGTGCTTTTTCCCCGTCATTCCCGCGAAGGCGGGAATCCAGACGTCGTTCCCACGTAGGTGGGAATCCAGGCCTTTTTAAACTGGATTCCGGATCAAGTCCGGAATGACAACACTGTAAAGTCATTGCCGATACACCACTCTAGTATGTCACCCAGCCGACCCCTTTTAGGAACTCCATATATAAGACCAGAGCGGCAAAGTCCAGGTCCCTATCCGTCTCGGCCATGACATAGCTCCGGATGACCGCCAACGGCCTTTTGCCGTTGACATAATTCAACAGGGCGCGCCTTTGGCCCATGTCCAGCTTGATCTCTTTGAGCGCGTCGGGATTCTTTTCCATATATTTCTTGTAGCGGTCGCTCGATTCCAGGGAGAATTCCTTCCCTCGAACATCCGGATGGACCGCCGGGATGACCTTCCCCTTCTTGTCCGCCGGCTTGTCGGAGGAGGCCAAGGACGGCAGCGCGGTCTTCAGCTGACTCGCCCGGAGCGTTCCATACTTCCAGACCTGCCCGGCCAGGCCGTCGCGGTAGCCTTCCCATTGTGACCTCCGGTTGGCGATGAGCGTCAGGGCCTCCTTCGAGCCCGAGGCGATCTCCTCGATGCCGGCCAGGGCTCCCATCTCCCGTTCGGCGGCAAAGCGGACGAGCGCCACGGCCCGCTCGACGGCGGCCGGGAGCGTTTTCGCCTCGGCGGAGTCGATCTTCCGGAACGCGGCCGGCAGCTCGCGTTTCCCGACCCGGGCATAGCCGAAGGAGGACACGGCGTTCAGGAGATCGGGCAGGATGTCGTCCGTGGCATTGGCCGCCGCCCAGGCCGCCGCCGCCCCGATGAAGGCGATCCGCTTCATCTCGGTCGGATCGGATTTGTCCGGCGTGTCCTTGTCCGCGTGGTACCACTGGTCCGGCCAGGTGAAGAACTCGATCCCGGGGACCGCGACCGAGGGATTATTGAAGCAAATGTGGTCGCTCCCGCCCGTCGCGGCGTGAACGAAATAGCGGAAAGCGTCGCGGGAGCCGTTCTTCTCCCACATCGGCCGGGGGAAATTCTGGCCCATCAGCCGCGAGCGGGGGGAATCCGGCGTGTAGACGATGTCGTTCGTCCGCCAGACGTAGTTCAGCATCGCCTCGGCCAGCCCGTCCAGGTAGCTGGGCAGGTGGTTGGGGCATTCGCTCATCGTCAACAGGCTGTTGTTCATCCGGAGCGCTTCGCCGACCATGTCCATGTTGATGTTGATACTGAGCTTGTCCGCGAAGCCGGGATTCTGTTTGATATATTCATAGGTGCCGGAGATCTCGACCGGCCAGAGAAAATAGATCGTCCGCAGGGGCTGGGGCAGCTCGCCCCGGGCGATCAGCGCGGAGAGGGCCCGCAGGATCTCAATCTGGACAACGCAGCCGCTCATATTGTCGTTGGCCCCCCGCTTGACGAAACCCTCGAACAGGTGGCCGGTGAAGATCACCCCCTTCTTGTCAGGCTCCCGGCCGGGGATCCAGCTGAAGACGCTTTCAAACCTGTCCGGATATTTGGTCAATTTGGTCTTACAGCGGACGGAGACCGGAACGGCGCCTCGTTCCACTTCTTCGAGGAGCTCGGACCATTGCCGCCAGGAGACGGTCAAGCCGAACTGCAGATTTTTGAAGCCGCCGTACGAGCCTCCGCTGTAGAGGACCTGGTCGGGATCCCAATAGCGGTCCTGGGCCGAAAAAGTGATCACGCCCCTGAGCCCGGCCGCGTCCAGGGCTTTGGCGGTGGTCTGGTTCGCGTGGGACCACATCAGGGCGATCTTGTCCTTGGTTCTATCCTGCGGACCGCCCTTGGCCAGCGCCTCGATCTGGTCCTTGGTCAGCGGCGGGATATAGATCAGCGCCCCGGTCAGGTCGACGTCAGCCGAGCTCCTCGAAACGAGGGCCGGATCAGCGTCCAGACGGGCGATGAGCTTTTTCTCGGGTTTGACCATCCAGAGCTCGCCGAGAACAGGATATTCAAACGTCCCCGCGCCCTTGAATTTATCGATCTTCGTCGTCTCGATCCCGTATCCCCGGACAAGGTCGTGAATTGTGCGCGTTTCATAGAACGTGTCACCGAACTCCTTCTCCTCCCGCTTCCAGGGCGCTCCGGCCAGCTTCACCTCGTTGTTGAAAATGATTTGGCCGGAGATCTCGTTGGCCAGAAGGTCCAGGACGGCCTGCGGCAGGGGCGTTTTCAGGACGGGGTTCAGCGGAGGCGGCGTTTGAGCCCGCTCCTGGGCCGGGGTGAAAGCCGTGAACAGGAGGGAGAGGCCAACGAGGAGAAGGCGGAACCGGAAACCGTCAACGTTTTTCATGGGACTCCTTGATTGTCACGTGAGAGGCTCATTTTCAGAGCAACCAATTCGAGATACAGCCGCTCTGTTTTTTCGACCATCCCGGCCAGGGTGAAGAGCGGTGGGATCTCCCTTTTCGCTCTTTGGCCCAGTTTCGCGGCCAGCGTCCGGTCCTCGAGCAGCCGGATCACCGCCTCGGCCAGCCGGGCCGGGTCGCCGGGTGGGACCAGGAGCCCCGTCTCGCCGTCCCGGACGACCTCGCGGACGCCGTCGATGTCCGTGGCGATGATGGCTTTGCCGAGAGCGGCCGCCTCGATGAGGACGAGGGGCAATCCCTCCCAGCGCGAGGGCAGGACGAAGATATCGAACAGGGAGAGGACTTCGCGGGCATCCCCGCGCTCGCCGAGGAGAAGAAAATTGCGGCCCAGCCCCAGCTTCTCCGCTTTCCGCCGCAGGCTTTTTCCGAGAGGTCCGCCGCCCACGACGACGATCCGGACCTCGGGATGACGGGCGCGGATCTCCTTGGCCGCGCCTAAAAGAAACTCGATGCCTTTCTGGCGGTGGAGTCGAGCGATGGCGCCGACGACCGGCGTCCCGAGGTTCAACGACGCTCTCAGCTCTTCGGTCCTCCGCGCGGTCCGTTCGTCCTTCAGCATCCCGGTCAGGTCGGCCCCGTTCCGGATGAGCCGGCTCCTGTCTTCCGGAGCCAGCCGGAATTTTCTCCCCGTTCGGAGGTCAGCCTCGGAGACGAAAATGACGGCGTCCGTCCGCCGGGAAAAATGTCGCTCCTGGAGCATGTAAAGACGCTTCAGGAGCGGGTTGCGGTAATGGAGATAATGGATGCCGTGGAGCGTGTGGATGACGACCGGGGTGCGGGCGGGCCGAGCCGCCCACCGGCCGAATAGACCGGCCACGCCGCCATGGGTGTGCAGGATGTCGATCTCGTTCGCTTTAAGCAGGGCGGCGATCTCGCGAGCCGTCGTTCGACTGATCTTTTTGCCGATGACGATCGGCAGGAAGGGCAGCCCTTGGGCGCGGGCGGCGTCCTCGAGGGGTCCGCCGGCCTGGGCGGCGATCATAACCTCGAACCGGCTTTTGTCCAGCCCTTTGGCTAGCGATAAGAGATGGACCTGTCCCCCGCCCAAAAAAGGCTTATCGATCATCTCGAGGACGCGGAGCTTTCTCACCTCGGCCCGCCCTTGCCTTTGAGCAGTCCCTCGTATCTCTGTTTCAAAAGTGAGCCGTCTTCGCCGCGAAAAACGCCGCGGACGGCCAGATAGCGGAAGTTCAACCTCAAATACGTCCGGAGAAGACCATACGACACCCGCGAATTGTGTTTTCGATAATAATAAAGCTGGCTCCTGCGGTATTCGAATCGGCTGGTTGTGGCGCGCGGCGCCGTCGTCGTCCCGCCCTCGTGAAAAACGCGGATCCCCGGGACATGGACGAGTTTCCAGCCGGCCTTCCTCATTCGATAGCAAAGGTCGATATCCTCGAAATAAATGAAGAACCGTTCGTCGAAGCCTTTCGCCTGCTCGAACGCCGTCCGGCGGCAGAGCAGGCAGGCGGCGCTCAGCCAGCCGACGGCGCGGTCCTTTCCGCCTTTTTTCCGGCGGACCTTGTGATACGGGTTCAGGACGAGCTTCTGCCAGAACTGGGCCCCGAAATTCACGCTTCGGCCGAAAGAGACCTGGTAAGAATTCCGCCTATGAACGAGCGCCGGGCCGACGGCTCCGATCGTAGGGTCGGAGACGAGTTTCGCCAGAAGGCTGTCCAGGGCTCCCGGCGGAACGACCGTGTCAGTATTCAAAAAGAGGAGGAACTTGCCCCGGCTTTCGCGGACGCCGAGATTGTTGGCTTTGGAAAAGCCGGCGTTCTCCGGATTCGCGATCAAGCGGATGGGAGGAAAAGCGCCGGCGATCCAATCGCGAGTGCCGTCCGAGGAAGCGTTATCGACGACGATGACCTCATGTCCGACGGAGGGAGGGTGCTTTTGGAGAGACGAAAGACAGGCGTCCAGGTGCCGCCGGTCGTTATAGTTGACGATGACGATGGACAGGTCCATGGTGATCACCTGATCGTCTCCGTCAGGACCCGCTCGATCCCCTCAATCTGCCGGGCGATCGAGAATTTCTGGCGAACCGTTGACCATCCTCCTTCGACAGCGGCCCGGCCTTCATCGGGATTCCGGAAGAGGAAATCCAGGGCCAGGGCGATCTCCTTGGGCTCCCGGGAATCGAGAAGAAAGCCGTTCCGGCCGTGTTGGATGATTTCGGGCAATCCCCCCGCCCGGACGGCCAGCACGGGCACGCCGGCGGACATCCCGTCCAGGGCCGCCCGGCCGAACGACTCGACGACCGAGGCCACGATCAAAACGTGCATGACCTTCAGGACATCGACCAGGTCGGGATGATAGCCGACGAAAAGGACCCGGCCGTCGAGGCCGTTGTCTTTGATGATCTTCCGGAGACCGTCATAATACCCTTCGTCCCGGACCTCGCCGACGACCAGCAATTTCAGGTTCGGATACGTCCTCGAGAGCGCCGCCACGGCCAGGATCGTTTCCCTCTGGCCTTTTCCTTCATAGATCTTCCCGACGATGCCGGCGACGCGATCGTCCGCGGCGATGCCGAGCTCTCTCCGGATGGAATTCTGCCGGTTTTCATCGCCGGCCTGGATGTCGACCCCGTTATGGATCAGGATCACGTTGGCGGCGCCCGGAAAGGCGGACCTGGTGATCTCCGAATTGACGATGACGCGGGCGGAGCTCTTGACGATGAACCTCGTCAGCGCCCGGCCGCCGAACAGATAGCGTAGAAAGGGGCTCGGCCCCAGCAGGACCTCATGGATGGCCCAGACGTGGGGGATCCGCGTCCGCCGGGCGGCCTTGGCGCCCGTGTTCATCGCCGCCGAATTCGTGAAGACCAGGTCGATCGATCGGTCGCGGATGATCGCGGCGATCTTCTTGACGCTTTTCAAGTTCAAGATCCAGGCGAAAGGCTGCCGCCAGATCCGCGATCGCTCGGTGATCCACCATTTCATAGGGACGACATGGGTCTCGAGGCCCAGATCGGCGGCGGCATCGAGGAGAGGCCCCGGCCGCGGGACGATCAAGGACGGCCTGTATGATTGCCGGTTGAGCCGTTTCAATGTCTCGAGCAGCCACAGCTCCGCGCCGTTGAGTTCGGCGGAATGGGAAACGAACAGGATCTTCTTCATCACCGTTCCAGGATATCGCGATAGAAGGCCAAGGTCTCCCGGGCCGTCTTCTGCCAGGTGAAGGCCTTGGCCCGCTCCCGGCCTTTGGTTTGGAGCGATGCTCTCAATCGATCATCTCCGAGGATAAGAATGATCTTGGCCGCCATGTCCTCGACGTTTTCAGGGTCGAAATAGACCGCGGCCTCTCCCCCGATCTCGGGCAGAGCGGAAACGCCCGAGGCCGCGACGGGCAGGCCGCAGGCCATCGCCTCGAGGAGCGGCAGTCCGAAGCCCTCGCAATACGACGGAAAAACGAGGACCGAGGCGGCGTGATAAAGGTGCCGGATGTCGGGGTCGGGCAGATAACCGAGCCGCCTGACCCAGCGCTCCAGACCGCGGGAACGGATCCTGTCCAGGAGGACCGCCTGATCGGCGCCGGCCCGGCCGGCGATCACCAGGGGGATTTTCGCGTATCGCTCATGGATGACGGCCAGGGCATCGATCAGCCGGGGCAGGTTCTTGCGGGGTTCGGAGGCGCCCACGAAGAGAAGAAAACCCTCGGGCAGATCGAATTTCCGGCGGGCCGCCTCGACGGCGCCGGCACCGACCTCTTCCTTGTGAATATCGTTCAATCCCAGATACGTCACTTTGATCTTGTCGCTTCCGAACCCGAAGCGTTCGATGAGCGCCTTTCTCGTGAACTCGGAGATCGTCACGATCCCATCGGCCCTACGGAGCGAAGCCTCGGTCCGGCCGAAAAAATGTCTCCTTGCCTCCTTGTCGGCCCGGCCGGGGAAATCCATGAAAAAGAGATCGCAGACGGTGACGATTTTTTTCCCTGCCGTAGGAAGAATGAGCGGGGTCGGCGAATGGGTCAGGTCCAATCGCATCCCGAAGATCGTGTCGAGCCGCGGCCGGCCGAGCCTGGTCCAGGCGAAATTGACGGCCTTCACCGGCCAGCGCAGATCGCGGAACCGCCGGATCTTGAACGGCGGAAGCTTGGCCGCGGGAAAGCGGTCCTTCCAGGAGGCCGAAAAAAGGACGTATTCATCGTCGGCGTCGAGGCGGGCCAGCTCGAAGAGGAGGTTCTTGAAATAGACCCCGACGCCGGTCTCTTCGCGAAGAAAGGGGCGGAGATCGAACCCGACGCGCATTTTGAGTCAATGGTTGCGCAAAACCCTTGAAAAGTCAAATGAGGCGGTGATATATTCTGGGTATTAATCTCTCGGAAGTAGGAGGCCTCACATGCCCTTCGATAAAATCTCTCAGCGCATTGATTCCTATCGCAACGACATGATCGACCTTCAGATCAAGCTGGCCTCCATCCCGGCCATCGCCCCCTCGAGCGGAGGCGAAGGCGAGGCCAAAAAGGCCGAATTCCTGGTCAAGTTCCTCCAGGCGAACGGCTTCGTGGACGTCGAGGTCATTAAAGCCCCCGACCTCGACGCCCCGGCGGGCTACCGCCCGAACATCCTCGCCACCTACCGCGGGAAGAGTCCGGCCAAGACGATTTGGGTCATGAGCCATACGGACGTCGTTCCGCCGGGCGAGCTTTCGCTCTGGCGCGGCGATCCCTTCCGGCCTTGGGTCGAGGAGGGCAAGATCTTCGGCCGCGGCGTCGAAGATAATCAACAGGACATGGTCGCCTCGATCTTCGCCGTCAAGGCCTTCCAATCCCTGGGCCTCAAGCCTAATTATGACATCGGGCTGGCCCTCGTCGCCGACGAAGAGACGGGCAGCGACAAGGGGATTGCTTATGTTCTCAAGCATTCGAAGGTCTTCCGCCATAAGGACCTGATCCTCGTCCCCGACGCCGGCAATGAGGACGGGACGATGATCGAGATCGCCGAGAAGAGCATCCTCTGGCTGAAGTTCAAGACGCTCGGAAAACAGACCCACGGCTCCATGCCGGAGAAGGGCATCAACGCCTTCAAGGCCGCCTCGTTCCTGGTGACGGAGCTGAACAAGCTCTATGAGATCTTCCCCCACAACGATCCTGTCTTCGACCCGCCCATTTCCACGTTCGAGCCGACGAAGAAAGAGGCCAACGTCCCGAACATCAACACCATCCCGGGCGAGGACGTCTTCTATATGGACAGCCGGATCCTGCCCCAGTACAAGGTCGAAGAGGCCGAGACTCGGATCCGGGAGATCGTGGCCGGGATCGAGAGGCGGTTCAACGTCAAGATCACCATCGAAGAATACCAGAAAGCCGCGGCCGCCCCGCCGACCCCGGTCAACGCGCCGGTCGTCAAGGCTTTGGAGAAAGCGATCAAGGCGGTCTACGGCAAGGACGGCAAGGCCATGGGCATCGGCGGCGGGACGGTCGCGGCCCTGTTCCGGCGGGAAGGGTTCGAGGCGGCCTGCTGGTCGCGCCTCGACGAGACGGCCCATCAGCCCAACGAGTACTGCATCATCGACAACATGGTCGGCGACGCCAAGGTTTTCGCTCATATCTTCTTGCAGGAATAATGGTCGACGCGGCGACAGGGTGGCCTCCGGCCCCCTGGGGAACCAGTCGCCACGTATCAATTCGCGGGACCATGCTCCTTGGAAGGAAGGCAGGGACGGCGGGCTCTTTCCGCCGGACCGTTGGAAGGAAACCCGCTCAAAGGGTTTCCTTCCAAGAGTGACCCGGCGGTTCCCCCCTCGGCCAAGCCGATGGGACCCCCCTCCGCTATGGGGGCCTTAGGGCCAACCCTGCCGTCGCGTCCTTGGATTCTTTCAGCTATCCGCGAGCGAAGATGCGGGCAAACACGCTATTTGTTAATCGAACAGAACGACAAGATCGGGATAGGGCTGAGCGACCATGGAGAAGGCTCGGGGAAGAAGCTCGCTCCCTGGCGGAAATCTTAACGCCTGCTTCGTTCGGTTTTTTCGGCAGCGAGTACCTCGCACGAATTACTTATTCGATCAACATGATTATTGCTGACATCATGGGGATGTGCTTGCCCGTGGAATTACGCTCGGGTATTCTCGCCGACCGCAAAACGCGGCTTCCCGAAAAAACCGAACCGCAGCGGCGAGATTTCCTTACGGTCGCTACGCCTTCTTCTCCCTCGCCCTTGTAGCGATTAGGGAACGGCGTGAAAAACCCGAGTTGGGAGCGAAGCCGTGTCCAGATCTTGTCAACAGGACCCGCGACAAAGAAAGCGTTCGCCCGCATCGAGGGAGCGAGGCCGTTCCCGGATCTTTTTTATCTCAACCTACACAAAAAGGGAGAGATTAATAAAGAAAAGCATTGCGCAGGTTCTGGGCGCCCGATCATCGCCACCCGCTTCGCTATATTGTGAGCTTTAAAATCGAAGGTATGGAGTCCATTATGTCAGACCACATCGTTGTTCTTTCGACGGTGCCGAATGAAGCCAAAGGCTGGGAGATCGCCCGTCAGCTCGTCGAAGCGCGGCTGGCGGCCTGCGTGACGGTCTCCGCAGCTTGCCGGTCATTCTATTGGTGGGAAGGGAAGATCACCGAGGACGGCGAATTCATGCTCGTCGTCAAAACCAAGGCCGCCCTCTACGACAAGTTCGAGGCAAAGCTCAAGGAGATCCATCCTTATTCGGTCCCCGAGATCATCGCCCTGCCGATCGTCAAGGGGTCGAAAAAATATCTCGACTGGCTGGACGCCGAGACGGGGACATAGGATTAAGAGAATTTCCGGGCCGTCCGCTGGGCGACCTTGATCGTGTTGATGTGGACGGCCACGCTGTCCTGGACGTCCCGCGAATAGCCTCCGGCGAAGACCACGGCGATCGGGATGCACAGGCGTCGCGCGCCTTCGATCACGATCGTGTCCCGCGCCTCCAGGCCTTCCCTGGTGAGAGTCAGGCCGCCGAGCTGGTCATCGTCTAGGGGGTCCGAACCCGCGATATAGAAGACCAGGTCCGGTTTGAATTTCCGGTAAAGCCGGGGAAAGTTCTCCTTGAGGGCGGCCAGGTATTTCTCGTCCCCCTCGCCCGACCATAGCCCGACGTCCATCGTGCTGGCCGGCTTGTCGGCCGGATAGATGTCCATCTGATGGATGGAGAAGGTGAACACATAGTCCTTTTTAGCGAAGATGGCGGCCGTCCCATTGCCCTGATGCAAGTCGCAGTCGACGATCATGGCCTTCCGGATCTTGCCCTCCCGTTTCAGTTTTTCCAGGGCGACGGCGACGTCGTTCAGGACGCAGAAGCCTTCGCCGTGATCCGGGAAGGCGTGGTGGAAACCGCCGCCGATATGAACGCACAGGCCGTCCGTCAGGGCCCGCTCGGCGCATCGGACCGTCCCGCCGACATACAACCAGGCGAACCTGGCCAGGTCCTCGGAATAGGGCAGCTCGAGGGTCTGGATCTCGGCCCGGGACAGGGTCCCCGTCTTGAGCTTCTTGATGTACTTGGGTGTGTGGATGAGAAGGAGGTCATCGTCGCTCACCGGCTCCGGCACAAGGAAATTCTCTTTTTTCACACCCATCGCCAACAGCTTCTCGTAGATCATCCGGTATTTCTTGATGGGAAAGACGTGCTTGCCGAGGTCGATCATCCAGTATTCGTCACTATAGACGAACTTGAACGGGAACTTTTTGCCGAGGATCCGATGGATGATGCCCATGAAGGAAAATTAAGCATACCACGTCTCCCGAAAAACTCAAGAGGACCGCACCGAAGCGAACCTTCCATTTTCCTGGAATGCGGCTGAAATGTGATATAATAGCGCGTTCTTGCGGGCCGACGTCCCGAAAATGGACCTCAAGCACGCCATCCAGGAGGCTTAAGTGAGATCGTACCGCATCGACGAGCACCCCATCCTGAGCCCGCCCGCCGTTGAGACCGTCGATTTCTTTTGGAAAGGCGAAGTGCTCACCGCGAAAAAGGGCGAAACGATCTCCTCGGCCCTGTTCGCCCACGGCGAGAGAATATTCAGCTATCATCATAAAGATCATGCTCCCCAGGGCATTTTCTGCGCCAACGGCCAGTGCGCCCAATGCCTGGTCCTCGCCGACGGACTTCCGATCAAAGCTTGCATGGAGCTCGTCCGCCCGGGAATGAGGGTCGAGCCCGTGGATGGCCTTCCCGAGCTTCCTCGGGTCACCTCTTCTCCGCGCCTCGGCCCCGTCGAGGAGATCGCCGTGCCCGTCCTGATCATCGGCGGCGGCCCGGCCGGGCTGTCGGCGGCCATCGAGCTCGGCAAGCGCGGCATCGAAACGCTCCTCGTGGACGATAAACACCGGCTGGGCGGCAAGCTCGTCCTTCAGACCCATCGCTTCTTCGGCTCCACCGACATGGTCTACGCGGGCACGCGCGGCATCGATATCGCCACGAAGCTCGAAGCCGAGCTCCGGACCTTCCCAAGCGTCCGCATCCGGCTCCAGAGCGCGGCCCTGGCCGTCTTCAGCGACCGGAGAGTCGGTATCCTGGCCGAAGGCCGGCGCTATGCCCTGGTCCGGCCCCAGGCGCTCCTCGTGACCGCGGGCGCCCGGGAAAAATCCCTCGCTTTCCAGGGGAACACGCTGCCCGGCGTCTACGGCGCCGGCGCCTTCCAGACGATCGTCAACCGGGACCTCGTCCGCTCGTCAGAGAAACTGTTCATCGTCGGCGGCGGCAACGTCGGGCTCATCGCCGGCTACCATGCCCTTCAGGCCGGGATCCCGGTCGTCGGCCTCGTCGAAGCCCTCCCCGAATGCAGCGGCTACAAGGTCCACCGGGACAAACTGGCCCGCTTCGGCGTTCCCATCTATACCTCGCATACCATCCTGAGCGCCAACGGCCGGGACTCGGTCGAATCCGTGACGATCGCCCGGCTCGACGAGAAGTGGAAACCCGTTCCGGGAACCGAGCGCTCCTTCGCCTGCGATAGCGTCCTCATCGCCATCGGCCTCGATCCGGTCAACGAGTTTTTCGACAAGGGACGGGAATTCGGGATGGCGACCTTCGCCGCCGGCGACGCCGAAGAGATCGCCGAAGCCTCGGCGGCCATCTTCTCCGGGAAAATCAAGGGCCTCGAGGTCGCCCGGGCCTTGGGCATCGATGTCGGCGAGATCAAGGCCGAATGGTACGAGACGGCCGAGATCCTCAAATCGAAGCCGGGCCGGACCGATCCGGAGACCTATCCGGCGGACGAAAGCGGCGTCTTCCCTCTCCTCCACTGCGTCCAGGAGATCCCCTGCGATCCGTGCACGACGGTCTGCAAGCAGGACCTCATCCACATTCATTCCTCGGACATTCGCTGTCTGCCCGTCTTCGAGGTCAAGGACGGTCAAAAGGGCTGCACGGGCTGCGAGAAATGCGTCACCATCTGCCCCGGGCTGGCCATCTCTCTGGTCGATTACCGGAAGGACCCGGAATTCCCGACCGTGACGCTCCCCTCTGAGTTTCTGAAAGACAGCCTCGAGGTCGGCGACATGGTCACCGTCCTCGACACCGAAGGCAACGCCCTCGCCGAGGTCGAGGTCACCGGCGTCCGGGCGATCAAGGCCAACGACCGGACGGTGCTGGTCAAGCTCAAAACGCCCCGCGCCGTGGCCAAGAAGGTCGCCGGCCTGCGGGTCCAGGACGGCCAGGTCACGAAGCCCATGGCCCGCTACGTCGAGCGCGTGGCGGACGACACGATCATCTGCCGCTGCGAACGAGTGACCACCGGCGAGATCCGGGATCTGATCCGTCAAGGTTACCATGACATCAACGAGATCAAGGCGGTGACCCGGGCCTGCATGGGCTCCTGCGGCGCCAAGACGTGCACGCCGCTCATCCACCGCCTCTTCCGCGAAGAAGGGATCGCCGAAAAAGATATCGTCGACCAGCTCAAGAGGCCGCTGTTCATGGAGGTCCCGCTCGGCACGTTCGCCGGCTGCGACGAGACGGAGGAGGCGGGCCATGGCCGCTAGGAGGTCCTTCGACGTCGTCATCGTCGGCGCGGGCAGCGTCGGGACGCCGACGGCCATATTTCTGGCCGAACAAGGAGTTCGGACGCTGGTCATCGACAAGTACCCGAGCGCCGGGCAGGGTTCGAACAAGCACGCCATCGGCGGACTGCGCGCGACGCACTCCGATCCGGCCAAGATCCGCATCTGCCTGCGGAGCCTGGAGATCTTCGCCACTTGGAAAGAGAGCCACGGGGACAACCTGGAGTGGTCTAAAGGCGGATATGTGTTCGCGGCTTATCGCGAGAACGAGGAACAGATCCTCAAGGAGCTGCTCGTCGCTCAGAAACGATACGGCCTGAACATCGACTGGCTGGACAAGAAGGAGCTGCTCGAGGTCGTTCCCGACCTGAATCCGGAGGGCTTGATCGGCGCGACGTTTTCGCCCGACGACGGACACGCCTCCCCCCTGGCCGCGGCCCATGCCTTCTTCGTCCGGGCCAAGCGGGCCGGGGTGGAATTCCGCTTCAACGAGAGCATCAGCGGCCTGATCGTCGAAGGCGGCCGCGTCCGCGGGGTCCGGACGGACAAGGGTGAGTACGGCGCCGAGGTCGTGGTCAACGCCGCCGGCGCCTGGGCCGCGGACGTCGCCGAATTCGCCGGGATCGACATCCCCGTCCGGCCCGACTCCCACGAAGGGGCCGTGACCGAGCCTGTCGCCCCTTTCCTCGGCCCGATGGTCGTGGACATCCATCCGACGGACTCGTCGGCGAATTATTATTTCTTCCAACACGCCACGGGCCAGGTGATCTTCTGCATCACGCCCAGCCCGAGCCTCTGGGGATTCGATACCCGCGAGACGAGTTCCTTCCTGCCCCAGGCCGCGAGCCGGATGGTGGCCATCATGCCCCGACTCAAAAACTTACGGGTGAGACGCACCTGGCGCGGTCTGTATCCGATGACGCCCGACGGCGCGCCGCTTGTCGGCTGGGCCCGCGAGGTCGAAGGATTCCTCCTGGCCGTAGGCATGTGCGGCCAGGGCTTCATGATCGGTCCCGGCCTGGGCGAGATGCTGGCCCATCTCATCAAGGGCAACCTGTCCTCAAAAGACCGGGAGATCCTGGACTATCTGTCCCCTTATCGGGAGTTCAAGGGGATGGAAAAACTGAAATAAAAAAAGGTTCTTTTCCATTTTGTGTGGGCCCACATTGGAGGGTAAAAAGATCCCGAAACGGCCTAGTGTGGTGTATCAGCAATGACTTTGCAATGTTGTCATTCCGGACTTGATCCGGAATCCAGCTTAAAAAGGCCTGGATTCCCACCTACGTGGGAACGACGTCTGGATTCCCGCTCCCCACCTTCGTGGGGACAAGTTTACCCCTGCGGGAATGACAGTTCCAGGATTATTGTAAAGCCGTTATTGAGACGCAACACTAGCTCCGGATAAGGGAGCTTTTTATTCAATAGGGCCGCCGCTCGTTCCGCCCCCGGCCGCCGGTATCCGGCGGCGCCTCCTCCGTTTTCGCTTCGATCCGACGGCCGCGCTGGGAAAAGCCGACCGGAAAAGGCCCTCGAAAGATTCCCCCGCTTGGGGAGCCCGGCCTTTTTCGATCAGGAAGGCCAGCCGGGACGCCTGAGCGTAGTGAGCCCGCCGCTGCAACGACCAGAGCATCCGCCCCGTGCGGAGGGCCTTGAGCATCGACTCGACGATGATCAGGGTCTGGACGGCATTGGCCCGGACGATCCGGGGAACGGTCAGGGCCAACCGAGCATTCTCTAAGGCCTTTATCAGGACGGGATGCATGTCCTCTTCCTGTCCTTCGAATAAGGGCTGAAACCACGGCCATAAGAGAAGAGCATATGTTTCATCCGACGAGAGCTCGCACTTTGCCGCCTTCGCTCCGTCCACGACGGCCAAGAGCGCATCGAGCCTGGCGAACAGGCCGGCGTCGGTCTCGAGATCCTCGCCCAGGCGCCCGAGAAAATGCTTGAGGACGCCGAATCTCCGGAGTTCTTGGATGACGGGGCGGGTCTCGTAAGCGAGATCCTTGTTGAGCTCTTCATAAAGGCGGGACCCGGCGGACGCCGCCAGCAAATGGCCGTGGGAACGGACGGCCATCGCGGTGGCTTCATCGATATCAAATCCCAGCCGCGCGGCGTGCCGGATGACCCGCCAGACGCGCACGGGGTCCTCGGTGAAGCGCTCGGCGGGATCGCCGATGACGCGGACCTTCCGGCGGGAGAGGTCTTCGAGCCCTCCGACATAGTCGACGACGGAGGCCGAGGCGGCATCATAAAGAAGGGCGTTGATCGAGATGTCCCTCCGGAAGGCGTCCTCGCGCGGCGTGCCATAGGCGTTCTTCGGATCGTGGTCGGTTTCGGGCGCGTTCTCTTCGCCGGGACCCGGATCCTTCCGGAAGGTGGCCACCTCGATGATCTTCCCTCCGCCGAAATGGATATGGGCCAACCGGAACCGCCGGCCGATAACGTAAACGTTGCCGAAGCGTTTCTTGATCTGGCCCGGCCGGGCATCGGTGACGATGTCGAAATCCTTGGGGCGCTTCCCCAGCATCAGGTCCCGGACTGCGCCGCCGCAGAGGCAGGCGATGAAACCGAGCCGGTCGAGCCGATAGAGGATCTTGAGGGCGTCGGGGTCGATGTCCCCCTGCGAGATCGGGTGTTGGCCCCTCTCCAGGATGACGGGTTCATCCGCCCGGCGGGAAGTGTCGTTGTGATCGGGCATTGATATTCGGGTCTATATGCAAACGTCCGGGAGGTCGCGCCGGCAAAGGATAATAAGATAAAGGAAACCGGCCGGGAAGTCAAAATGCCATGGCCCAAAATTGTCGATAGAGCCTGTCATCACGAGGAGCGGAGCGACGCGGTCTGACCCTTGTCATCACGAGGAGCAAAGCGACGCGGTGATCTCCAAAAAAGATTCTTATCTTGGAGATCGCCACGCTCTCTTCGGTGCCTCGCAACGACAAGAAAATTAACTACTTCCCATTTCTATCGGCAATTTTGGGAAAGCGATGACCCGCGTCTTGATTAAGAGGGTCAATGTTCATATAATTTCTCCATTATTCTCATTGTGGAGGTCAGAACAGTGAAGAAACGTTATCCGGTCGCCCTCAAACGGGGCATGGTTGTCGCCTTGGTGGTCCTGTTCGGCATGATCACGGGGATCTCGAACGCGCAGGACCGTCTCAAGACGTATCCGGGGTATGACCAGTACCAGAAGATGACGAAGGAGATCCAGGGCGCGGCCAAGCTCGGCACCCTTCGCGTGACCTGGAAGGACGGCGGAAAAGCCTTTGAATACACAAAGGACGGCAAGACCTACCGCTTCGACATCGCCTCGAAAAAAACGACCGAGATCGGCGCGGCCGCGGCTCCGGCCAAACCGGAGGGCATGGGCCGGCCCGGCGGCGGTCCCGCCCGCGGACGGCAATTCACGGAAGCGATCTCGCCCGACAAGAAATTCAAAGCGTTCTATCGCGACCGCAACCTCTGGTTGAGCGACGCCGACGGTAAGAACGAGACCGCGGTCACGACGGAGGGCAACGAAAAAGCCCGCGTCAAGTACGGGACGGCCAGCTGGGTCTACGGCGAGGAACTGAACCAAATCACGGCCATTTGGTGGTCGCCGGACAGCGCCAAGCTCGCCTTCTACCGTTTCGACGAGAGCAAGGTGCCCGACTATATCCTCCAGATGAACCAGACCAAGCAGTATTCGACCGCCGCTATCGAGGCCTACCCGAAGGCGGGCGAGCCGAATCCGATCGAGGACATCCTCGTCTACGACCTCGCCATGAAGAAGACCACCCTGATCGACATCCGCGACGGCAAGCCGTTCGAGGATGCCGTCGTCGGCCATTATGCCTACCGGGTCTCCTGGTCACCCGACGGCAAGGAGTTCCTCTTCAACCGGACCAACCGCCGCCAGAACATCCTGGAGTTCGCCGCGGCCGATCCGGCCACGGGCAAGTGCCGGGTAATCATCCGCGAGGAATGGCCGACCGGCTGGGTCGAGAACTCGCCGCCGATGCGGTATCTCAAGGACAACAAGCGGTTCATCTGGACCTCGGAGCGTTCGGGATTCCGGAACTTCTATCTCTACGACCTGACCGGGAAGCTCCTGGCGACGCTGACGAACCATCCTTTCGAGGTCGGCAATATCGTCCAAGTGGACGAGACCGCCGGCTTCCTGTATTACCTGGCCCGCGACGGGGCGAACCACATGATGATGCAGTTCCACCGGGTCAAGCTCGACGGCAAGAACGACGTCCGCCTGACCGATCCGGCCTATAACCATTCGGTCGACCTCGCGCCGAACGGAAAGTATTTCGTCGACGTCGCTCAGACGCACGACAGTCCACCTTTCACTCGGCTCTTGGACGCCAAGGGCAAGGTCGTGGCCGAGCTGGCCAAGAGCGACCTGACCAAGTTCGACCAGCTCGGGCTGAAAAAGACCGAGCTGTTCAAGTTCAAGTCCGCCGACGGCAACCGCGATCTCTTCGGGATCCTCAACGTCCCGTCCAACTTCGATCCGGCCAAGAAATACCCGCTGCTCGTGAGCGTCTATGCCGGCCCTGGTTGGAGCGGCGCGCGGGAGACCTTCTCCACGCCCAGCCCTCTCACCGAATACGGCTTCCTCGTGGCCTCGTTCGACACGCGAGGTTCATCCGGATCGGGCAAGCGAGCGATGGACGCCATTTATCTGCATCTGGGCGTCGTCGAAATGGACGACCAGGCGGCGGGCGTGAAATCGCTGTGGGACCGGCCTTACCTGAACAAGGAACGCGTCGGCATCTTCGGGACGTCCTATGGCGGCTACGCCTCGGCGATGTGCCTGCTTCGCCATCCCGATGTGTTCGCGGCCGCCTCCGCTCAATCCGCCGTGACCTCTTGGAACCAGTACGACAGCATCTACACCGAGCGATACATGTGGATCCCCCAAGAGAATAAGGAAGGCTATGACTCCGGAAACGCCATGAAATACGTCAAGGACCTTAAAGGCCGGATGATGATCTACTTCGGGACGGCGGACGACAACGTCCATCCGACCAACGCCATGCAGCTCATCCAGGCGCTTCAAGCCGCCGGGAAGAGCTTCGAGCTCCAGGTCGGCCCGGACCTGGGCCATACCGGCCTCAATCAGCAGCGGATGATGGAGTTCTTCATCGAGAATCTCGTTTTAAGATAAAGAGAACCTAAGACCTCCACATCAGGTGACACACACGTTTGTGTGTGTCACCTGATCGATTTCAGAATACGTCATCGACCGGAGGGTCTTCGAGTCGAGCAGAGCCTTGGTCAACGGCGCGACATACGCGGCATGACAAAAAAAAGATCCTTTTCCGCGGCGGTCCTTCTCATCGGTCTGAGCCTGGTTCTCATCTCGTCCTGCGCCGAGCGGCCGCCTGTCGCCCAGCACGTCCGGGCCGGATCCTTCCCCGTCATCGAGACGACCATCGCCGAAATTCATAAGGCAATGAAAGACGGCCGTCTCACGGCGCGCGCCCTCGTCGAGGCTTACCTCGCCCGCATCGAGGCGTACGACCAACCCAGCGGTCTGAACGCGATCGTCATCGTCAATCCCGACGCTTTAAAAACGGCGGACGAGCTCGACACCGAGTTCAGAAAAACGAAAAAGCTCCGGCCGCTCCACGGCATCCCTGTCATCGTCAAGGACAATTATGATACGAAAGACCTGCCGACGACGGCCGGTTCCCTCGCCTTGAAAGGCTCCATCCCGCCCGACGACGCCTTTCAGATCCGGAAGCTTCGCGAGGCGGGCGCCATCGTTCTGGCCAAGTCCAATATGGCCGAATGGGCCTTCAGTCCGTATCTCACCGAGAGCTCTATCGCAGGCGTGACCCGCAATCCCTACGACCTCGAGCGCGTCCCGGCCGGCTCAAGCGGCGGGACAGCCGCGGCCGTCGCGGCCAGCCTCGGCGAGGTCGGTCTGGGAACGGACACGGGCAATTCCATCCGCGGCCCCTCGTCGCATAACGCTCTGGTCGGGATCCGCTCGACAATGGGCTTGACCAGCCGCGACGGGATCGCGCCGCTTTACCTGCGCAACGACGTCGGCGGGCCCATAGCCCGCACAGTCGAGGACGCGGTCCGCGTGCTCGAGGTGATCGCCGGCTACGACCCGGCCGACCCGATCACGGCGATGGGCCGCGGCAAGGTCCCGAAAAGCTACCTCCCCTTCCTGGACAAGAACGGCCTCAAGGGCGCGCGCATCGGCGTTTTCCGGACGTTCATCGAGACCAAGACGGCCGATCCGCAGATCAAGGCCCTGGTCGAAAAAGCCGTCACCGACATGAAAGCCCGGGGCGCCGAGATCGTCGATCCGTTCGTCATCCCGGATTTCGACGCCCTGACCAAGAGCCTGTGGTGCGACATGTTCAAGCACGACGTGGAAGCCTATCTGGCCTCGCGCGGACCGACCGTACCGTTCCATACGCTGGCCGACATCGTCAAATCCGGGCTATACGTTCCGGCCAATGAGCGCCGGCTGACGCAGGCCCTAACCGCGGACGAGAAGGAGACCGCCGGGTGTCTCGATCTCTATAGCGATCCGCGGAACATCAAGTTCCGCCAGGCGGTCCTCAAGGCCATGGCCGAGGACAAACTCGACGCCTTCATCTATCCGACATGGAGCAATCCGCCGCGGAAGGTCGGGGACATGCAAAGCCCGGCCGGCGACAACAGCCAGACCATCCCGCCGCATACCGGCCTGCCCGGCTTCAACGTCCCCATGGGATTCACCTACGGGAACCTGCCGGCCGGCCTTCAGATCGTGGGAAAACTGTTCGGCGAGCCGGAGCTGATCAGGATCGCCTACGCGTATGAACAGGCGACGAGGCACCGCCGTCCGCCCGAGCGCTTTCCCGAACTGGGGAGAGATCGCGGAACCGGGGCGGCCGCCGAGCCGAGCCCGTTCACGCTCGAACTCCAAAAGTCCCCCGCCGAAGCGAGCTTCCGCGCTCTCCGCGCCGTCTCTTCCTCGGTCGCTTGGGCGAGCGGGAGCCGCGGCGCGGTCTGCCGGACGACGGACGGCGGGACGACATGGGAGTCCGTCCAGGTCCCAGGCGGCGAAAAACTCGATTTCCGTATGCTGGCGGTTTTCGATGCCGACCGGGCCCTCGTCGCCAATGCCGGAAGCCCCGGTTTCATCTACAAAACGAAGGACGGCGGGAAGAACTGGAAGGTCGTCCTCCGCGACGACCGGCCGGGCTTTTTCATAGACGCCCTGGTCTTCTGGGACGACAAGCGCGGCCTCGCCGTCGGAGACCCGATCGACGGCGCGTTCCTCTCCCTGGCGACGGAGGACGGCGGCGAGACCTGGCAGCCGCTGCCCAAGGACAGTCTGCCCGCGCCGTTGACGGGCGAGGCGTTTTTTGCCGCGAGCAACGGCTCCTTGGCCGTCCATGGCCGGACGCTCGTCTGGCTGGGCAGCGGCGGCGGCCCGGCCGCGCGCGTCTTCGCCAGCCTGGACTCGGGGAGATCTTTTCGGGCGGTCCCGTCGCCCGTCACGGCCGGGACGTCGACACGAGGGATCTTCGGCCTCGCCTTCCGGACGCCCCGAGAGGGTCTGGCCGTCGGCGGGGATTACCGGGAGATGGATTTCCGAGACGGAATCGCCGCCGCGACTCATGACGGCGGCGAGACGTGGCAGCCGCTCGGCCCAACGTCTCAATTCGTGGACAATATCACTTTGGAAGGAAGGCAGGGACGGCGGGATTTT
>Ga0315284_10000555_pt1 | contig 50856 bp, 45 predicted proteins | sample YL17G09_16_MG_FD_203696 | JGI IMG/M metagenome (GOLD analysis project Ga0315284, IMG submission 203696) | Sediment microbial communities from Yellowstone Lake, YNP, Wyoming, USA - YL17G09_16 | ecosystem: Environmental > Aquatic > Freshwater > Lake > Sediment | place: USA: Wyoming | collected...
TGATGAAAAAAGCAGACCTCTTTAGGTTCAAGGTTTTTTATCATTTCAGTTAATTGTTGTTTATCTCCGTGTAATTTAATTTTTAATTGAGGTGCAAAAGTATTTAATAATAATGCTCTAAAAGGCACTTTCCAAGTTTCAAAAAACTCGATTTCTTTAGCACCGTCAATAAGACTTAGCCCAGGTTGTTCGTTAATTGCTCCTGAAAGATATACTAAATTATGTGGATTTCGACCAATTACGCTTAAAATATTTCTGATAATGCCATAAGAAAGATCTGGAGGATGAGAAATAATTATATTATTTTTTTTGCGTAAAAAGTCCAAATTATCAAGATCAAACCATCTAATTTTAATCGAATTAAAAGGATTGGCTTTTTCTCGAATTAATCGTGAAATTGGTCCATATATGTATTCGTATCGATGATTTATAACTTGAATATTTTTTAAAACCATTTGATCTACGTAGATATTAGGGCGATTTTTAAAATCTTTTTTTATTTGCAATTTTCTAAAATATCTCCACAGAATTAATATAAACGAAATTGCCAAACTTGACGGATCTGCACCAATTAAAGAATTATCACCGAATTCTGCTTTTTGTTCCATAAATAAAATTAAACTATGAAATTGTTGGGAAGGGTCTCCAAAGTCTTCGTGAGCGCAAGAAGCGTCTATTAACAAGAAATCAATTGGACGAGAGATTTGGTCTAAGAATCTCCTTGTACCCGCAAAAGGGGTGATGTCCCAGTAAGTATAATCTCCCGTGTATAGAAATCGATAGTCATTGATTTTAACTAAAAGCATAAGAGCTCCCGGCATATGACCTGCGTGAAAAAACGATAACAAACACTCTTTATCTTTAAATTCTATTTTTTCTCCGTTTTCCACGTAAATTACATTCTTGACAATGTTACGATAATCTTCTTCTATTTCGTCCTTTTTTTCTTGCTTTAGAAAATTTGAATCTCTAAGTAAATATAAATCTAAAGTAATCCTTGAACAGATTATGGGAATATCCGGATATAATTTAATTAACTCTTTTAATCCTGAAATGTGGTCGAAATGACTGTGAGATATAAATATCGCATCAATTTTATGTTTTTCAATTTCATTTTTATTTGGAGCGTCGCTTTGTTTTTCTGTTAAATCAGGTTCCATATCATCAAAATTTTTAAGTTTTTCAATCTCTTCAATGCTTATTTTTTCTTCTTTAATGGTTGCAGTTTCGTTTTTATTTTTTTCAGCATCTGCAAATAAATCATCAAAATTATTTAAATAACTTTTTATATATTCAAAATATTCTTCTGTAATACCACAATCTAACAAAATATTGATTTTACCTATACCTAAAATAATAGAATTGTGATTTGGTTTTAAAACAATTGGATAAAGAGTTATTCTAATGGTTTTTGGTTGCGCTGAATCGTCTACTAACGATACGTTTTTGAAATAAGTAGAATCGTATCTTTTTTTAACATTATCAATTGCGATGGAAATCTCGCTTTTTCCAACTGGTACTCCTGTTATATAAAAATACCAACCATATTTCTTAACTAAATTTTCTAAATTTTCGTACAAATGATCTCCGACACGAGATTTCACTACGATTACTCTCTTATCTTCGTAATAAATAACGCTTTTAATCGAATTTTTTTCTTTTACAGGGATCAAATCGTTTTTAAAAAAAAGGTCATTTAAAACATCTGCTATAGGTAATTGAGGAATCTTTTGCGATTCCATCATTTTTAAGTATTGAAAATATTCTTTAGTGTTATATAAACTCCTCATATTTTGCTTTTGTTTAAGCGTAATCTCAATGTTTTCAAATAGAAACTTTTCTACTTTTACTGTAATTTCTTCTTTAATCTCATATTTATTATCTTTCTTTTTTCCTCTTTTTGTTTCTTTTTTTTTATCTTTTTCAATTTTTTCGTTTTTGTTTAATAAATCTTTTAACTCGTTTTCAGATTTAAAAACGTAAAAGAACCAGCCGTATTTTTGAATAAGCTTTTCTCTATACCAAATAAACTCATTTCCAAAATTAGTAATTACGATTATTATTTTATCTTTCGAAGAATAAAAGATTTTAAATATCGAATTTTTTACTTTTAAAGAAATGATTTTACTCTTTAAGAACAAATCGTTTAAAACTTGCGAAATAGGAATTTGAAGCGCTTTAGATTCTTCGCTTTTTTTTATTTTTTGTTGGTAGGATTTAATTTTAAATTTAGAACCTAAATCTTCTACTTCTTCGATTGCAATTGTTTTATTTGAAAATTTAAATTCCTTAATACTCATTAATTTAACAAAATTTCTTTTTTAGAAAAATTATACGCTTTTTTTAGAAAAAGTTGATTTTATGAAATCAAAAATAAATCTAATATTTGTTTTAATTAAACAATCCTATAATATTTTTACAAAAAACAATTAATTATTGTAATTGTAATGAATTCGTTTCTATTTGGTTTTTCGCTTTTAATTTTATAAATTCGACGAATTCTTTATCAGACATTCCAATTGTCTGTTCGTGTATTTTTAATCGCGCATAATGTACTTCTTTAAGTACAGGATCACATGGAAATTCTTTTTGTACTTGTTCCCATAATTTATCTTTTTTCTTCATAATCACCATAATACCTTATCAGCAAAAATATAATTTATTATGCTTTATTTTATTTAATTATGAGTTCACATTTTTTACACAACTTTTTACATCCAAAGAGTATAGCATTTTATGGCGCAAACAATAAAGGCGCTGGGATAGCATCTCTTCAAATTATGAATTTAATTTTATCTGGGTTTAAAGGTAACATTTACCCTATTCATTTAAACGACCCTCAGATAATGGGATATAAAGCGTATAAATCGATAGCAGAAGTTCCCGAAGTTCCAGATTTAGTAATTATTGTCTTGCCCCCGCAAATTGTTCCAAAAATATTCAAAGAATGTGGTGAAAAGGGCGTAAAGCATTTAATAGTAGTATCTGGAGGCTTTAGGGAGATGGCAGGAGAGAAAAAAAATACGCTTACAGAAGAGGTTTGTAAAATAACTGACGATTATGGAATGAGATTCATAGGTCCTAATTGTTTAGGGTTTTACAATAACTGGATTTATCCTAACGATAATATTAGTGCTTTTAACACGTCTATATGGGAAAGACTTAAGCGTGGAAACTTTTCGATTGCTTCACAAAGCGGAACGCTTTCCAGTCACATTTGGTTTGATCCAGAAAATTTAGATTTAGGTTTAAGTAAATCTTTATCGATTGGAAACGAAGCGAACATAGATATCGTCGATTGTTTAGAATATTTTAAAGACGACGATACCACGCAAGTAATTGGAATTTACATTGAAGAGATAAAACGAGGAAAACGCTTTTTAGAACTAGCTAAAGAGATCACCAAAAAGAAACCAATTATAGCAATTTACGTAGGAGGCTCAAAAGCGTCGAAACGCGCTGCTATGAGCCACACAGGTGCTATTGCGGGAAATTATAAAATTTACGACGCTGCTTTTAAGGAAACGGGTATAATTAAAACCGAATTGGTAGAAGAATTTCTAGATTTAGCTAGATTATTGTCGGATGGTATATATCCGAAGGGAAAAAGAATCGGTATAATAACAAATTCGGGAGGACCTGGTGCCATGCTTGCAAATCGTGCCGAGAAAGACGGCTTAATTGTGCCCGAATTTAGCCGCGAATTGCAAGAAAAACTGAGAAATGCTACCTCTCCAACTGCCAGTGTAAGTAATCCGTTAGACAGTACTTTTGACATGAACTTATTCAATTATTACGTTAATCTACCAAAATTATTAATGGAATCGGGAGAAATAGATATAATAATTATGTACGGCGTTTTCGGCTTTCAAGACGTTTTAGCTAAATACGTTAAAAACGAGCAAATAGCTAAATTTGCAGAATTCGATAAACCTACGAGCGATAGTAAACAACCTTTAGAAAAAATACTTATTTCTCCAATTATTAAAGCCTCGAAAGAACATTCAATTCCAATTGTGTACATCAATCCCCAAAATTATTCAAGTCCTTGGTCAAGAAGGATTAGAGAAAGTGGAGCCGTTTTATTTCAATTATGGGATCGTCCCATTAGATGCATAGCGAAATTATGTGATTACGCCGAATACCGAAGAAAAATCTCTTGAAAAATTAAAAATGTTTTTTAACGCGATTTGAAAAGCAAGATTGAAAAGTGAAGCTTCTTGAAACTGAAATATCAAAAATATTCATAATTAAATCAATATTTTTAAGCTCTTTTACTTTTTTGTTGATACATTGGACTTTACCAAGCAATTATATAATTTTTCCAATGACGACATTTTACCCTATTACGTTAATTTGTCTAATTTAATTTGCTTTTTTATCTGGATGTCTTTAAAGTTGAATAATTCATCCAGCACGAGTTTATTCTTAATAAAAAATAAAATTAATAAGGATAAATAAACAATAAAAGAAATATTTAAATAGCAATTCACTTGTTAAATAAGTGATAATAGGGGTACTTATCCCCAAGCATGCAAAAGATCAAATGGAGAAAAGGGTAATAACTGAAAATAAAGTTGTCGAAACAATAAAAAATTGCGAAATTATTTTTGAGGAAACAGATGAAAGGTTTGGAACAAAAAAATACAGTAAACTTCCACTTGGGATGAAGAGTTTGGTAATTGTTTGGTTTGTTAACAAAACAGGAGATGAGGAAGTTATTACAGCGTATTGGAGGAGAAATCGGAAATGGGAAAAATAATCTGTAAAAAATGTGGCGTTGAAGCCAAGGAAGAGGTTTTAGATAGCTATGAGTATGAGGACGGAATACCCTTAAGAAATGTCCATGTTTTTGAATGCCCTAAATGCAAAGAATTTATTTTCAATGATAAGCAAGTTGAAGAGATGGAACGAAGAACTGATATAATAAAGACAGAGATGCTCGCATTTGAGAGGAAAGTAACGATTTCTGGTCGATCTTTAGTTAAAAATATCCCAGAAGATCTGGTAAAACACATGAACATATTAAAAGGTAAAATGGTGAAAATAATACCTGCGGGTAAGAAGAGATTTATAGTCGAAATTTAAATATTGATTAAATAAATATTGATTAAATCTCTGTTTCAAGGGGAATTGTTTTTTCTTTCGAACGAAAAAGTTCTTGCGAATGATCTAATTTTTCTACTGCCTCGTCAATCGAATCAATTTTATCTAGCGAAGTAATTTCGACAGCTTTAATATCTTATAATAAAAACTTATACTGGCGAAATTTTTTTCCTTTAATATATACGATCGTCGAAATTCCATCTAGCTTTAGCGAAATATATTCGTTAATTTCAAATTCGTTCATTACTTTCTTTAATCCTTAACTAATGTCTTCTTTAAAATAATAATATTTTATTTTTCATTTTGGAGTATTAAATCGGAACTTAAATTAACCATTTAAGGTAAATAATCTTATGTAAATAATAATTTTTTTAAGATAATTTAAATAATAATTTGATTATTATTTTTCTAATGACGACTTTTTACCCTATTAATTTAATTTGTCCAATTTGTCGAAATTCGTTCGAGAGTAACGAAATAGCTAGCTGTGGATACGCAAACAAACGGACAGACTTTCGTCCTAATTATTGGGGTTTTAATCCCGTCGAATATTTGTATCATTTATGCGTAAATTGCGGTTTCTGTGCTCCTAAAAATCTTTTTGAAACTAAATTTGATAATTCGGATTTAAAACAAAAGATTGAACAAATATGTAATACACCAATTAATTCTTTATTTCAAAAACTTGAACGCGCCATGTTATGCTTAGATTTTTTAAACGAATTAGGTTTAATAGACAAAAACGAATTTGATCTCGGGAATATCTGGTTGGACCTATATTGGTGGTCAGAAAACTTAGGCGAAATAAAAAAGTTTGGAGAAAAAATAATTAATTATTACGAAATAGCGTTTGAAAAAGGTCAAGTACCAAGCGACCAATTTTATACGATTTTATATTTAATTGGAGAAATTTATCGCCGAATAGGAAATCAAGATCAAGCCAATAAATATTTCGACGAAGTTATATCTTTAACAAAAAATAGAAAGGACCAAGAAACAGTTCACAATTTAGCAATCCAACAAAAAACAAATCCTAAAGAAAATTTATAATATAATAATGTTTAATGATGATGTGTTTCTTCGCAAGCATTATCAAACATGTATTTTACACCCTTTTTCAAAGGAGACATTGATCTCAATCGATTCACGGTTTTAGGGAGTTTTTCGAACAAATAATTAATCTCTTCTTCGGTTGTAAATCTCCCAATAGTCAATCTTAGCGAACCGTGCGCCTCTTCAGGTTTTAATCCAATTGCTAATAATACGTGAGAAGGCTCTAAAGATTGAGACGAGCAAGCGGAACCTGTCGATGCTTCTATTCCTTCCACGTCTAAATCTAAGATCATTGATTCGCCCTCTATGTATCTAAAACCCAAATTAATGTTATTAGGAAGTCTTTTCGTAGGATGACCGTTTAAAAACGTATCTTCAACATTTTCAAGAACCCATTTTATGACATTATCTCGCAATTTGGTTTCTCTTTCTGCCTCTTTACTCATTTGTTCTTTCGCAATCTCTACTGCTTTCTCAAATCCTGCAATAAGAGGCACTGCTACTGTGCTTGGTCTCATGTCTCTTTCGTGTCCGCCTCCATACATTATTGGTTCAATATATTTACCCCACCCATCTCTGACACCTTTATTTCTTATATATAATAAACCAACGCCTTTTGGGCCGTATAATTTATGAGCCGAAGCCGAGAGCAAGTCGATGTTCATTTTTTCTACATCGATAGGTATTTTCCCAAACGCTTGTACAGCGTCAGTATGAAATATTATGTCGCGTTCTTTGGCAATCATTCCAATTTCTTTAACGGGTTCTATAGTTCCAATTTCGTTATTTGCAAATATTATGCTAATTAGAATAGTTTTATCAGATATTGCGTCTTCTAAGTCCTTTATATTGATTAAACCATACTTATCTACGGGAAGATAAGTTACTCTAAAGCCTCTTTTTTCCAATTCTTTACACGGATTTTCGATCGCGTGATGTTCAATAGAAGATGTAATTACATGATTTCCACGATTTTTATTTTTCATAGCAACTCCTAAAATGGCCGTATTGTCTGCTTCTGTTCCTGACGACGTATAATAAATGTCGAAACGATTCGCGTTGATTAACGAACTAATCGTTACTCTCGAGTTCTCTAATATTTGAGCGGACTTCTGTCCAATCGAATGTAAACTGGAAGAATTGCCGTAAGTTTCTTTAAAGTGCTTGTTAACGACCTCAATCACTCTGGGATCCATTGGTGTTGCCGCGGCATAATCTAAATATATGTATTTTTTAATACTCATTTAATAAAACGCGCTCTTACTACTCTAATATATTAAGAGTTTTTTAATCATTTAATTATTTTATAATATATTGTTATAATAAAATTGAATTATTCATTAAATAATTTAAAACTTTTTTTAGAACTTAATGACTCAGTCTTTGTGTTACATTTAATCCACGAGGATTTATTGAATGTGAAAGAATCGCTCTCCTCTAATGTCCTAATTATTCTATTTATTGGAATACTCATAATTATAAAAATATTGGTAAAAAAAGAAAAGTCGGTAATCATTTCACCTGGATATTCAAAAAAAAGGAATTATCTTAATTCCCTGATTTTTCCTCACTCGATGATTTTAGAATTTAATTGGAACCAATTTTTTATTTCTTTGAAACTTTTTAGACCTTGAGCGACATCTAAAGTAAATTTTAAAATTTCTCCTTGAGGTGGACTAAATTCATAATAATTGCGATATAAAAAAATATAAGATAGAAGTGAACCAATTCTTTTATTTCCATCTGAGAAGTAATGATTTTCTACAAATTCTTGATAAAGAATGGTTACTTGATCCCATATTGTTGGTGCTTTTTGAAATGGAATACCCCATTTTACTTTGTCTAATGTGGAGGTAATGCCTGGTAGATTCATAAGTTTACCAGTTTTAACCTGATCTTCAAATAATGTAATAACGTATTCTACAGAAGGTATCCAAGCCATTAATCTTCACCTAACTTGCGCCATTCTTCACCGTATTTTTCCATAAATTTTTTTATTAATTTTTTGTCGTTCTCTAATTCTTCTGATGCTTTTTTCATTTCTCCCTCTAAATGTTCTTTGTAATAATTTTGAATTAAAAAGCGAACAACTTCTGAATCGTTCTGAATACCTAAAGCGTTTTTAACTAACTCAAAGCGATAAGATAAAACACCTTTAAGTTCTGTATGAAGTATTTTTAATTTTTCTTTCTCCAATTTTATCTAACTCATAATTTTATATTATAATTTATAATAAATTATTACAAATTATATTTATTTGTATTATTTTTCTTTTGATTTTTTAATAACATCGTATTCTATAAATAAACATATTTAGAATTAAGAAACCGAGAATAATTGTTAATAAAAACTATTATTCTTTTTTAAATTCGTATTCCGAATTTTTAATTTAATTTAAAAATTTTTTTAGACCTTTATGACTCGGATAAAATAGAGTTTATATCTGATTTTATTTTAAGGATTCAAATATTTATATTTTCATTAACGATGTTATTATTATTATTTTTTATGCCTCAATTGTAAATAAAGAAATCTTGTTATTTATTGAATAAAGATTAATAAATATTGATTTATATAATTACATTAGAAATTAAATTTTTAGAATTATATTAATTTAATATTGAAATAATAAATTCTCTACTTATTTTAAGAGGAAATCATACGAAAGATGGTTCATTGGATCAAGATTACTTCTCGGAGGGCGAGATTGAGCAATTTAGGAAAAGAAAAGTTAAAATTGAGATTAATGCTGCTAAAAGATTGATCGAAAATGGTATAGATCCTCTTGAAATAACAAACAATTTAATCCATGAGGCTTTTGAAATTATGAGAAATGGAATTCGATCAAAAAATCCTGAATTAAGTCAATCTCAAACTGAAGAAGAAGTAATGTATCTCGTAAAATTAGCAGAATCTATCAATAAAAAAGGTAAAAAAAGGTAAATCTATGCTTGAAATGGAAAATATTTTAAAAAGATTGAAGCTTGTTTTAGAAGACATTAAAATAAAATATGTGATTGTCGGAGGAATTGCAGTAATTCATTATGGTTTCGCAAGAACTACAAGAGATATTGATCTAATTATTGAAGATAATCCTTCTAAATTTTCTCAACTTATTAGTTCATTAAATACTCATAATTTCGATGTCTTAGAAGATCAATTTTTTATGGGGTATAAAGAGAAAACTCATGTGTCAATTTTCGATAAAAAAACGCCAATGTGGATAGATTTAAAAGTCGCTCAGAAAAAAATGGAATTGGATGTATTAAATAACGCAATTAAAAAAAAGATTTTTAACGACGAATTATATATAGCTCCTTTAGAATATGTTCTAATTGGTAAGCTAGTTTTCATGGGAGATATAAACGACGAGTCCGACTCAGATTTGCTTAGTTTTGGAGATGTTAAAGATTTTTTAACGCTTTACTATGCCAATAAAGAAAATATTGATATGAACTTATTGACCAAGAAAGCGTTAGAAATGAGAATAGAATCAAGAATGAAAAGATTATTATCGTTAAAATTCTAAAAAAGAATAGGTTAAGAATTTTCTTTTCATAAAACGCTTTCAATAATCCAAGTGAGCCAATAATTGAAATTCCGAATTTTTCTGCATAATTCTTAAAGGTCTATCCTTTTGAACTTGAATATTAACAACTTATAATAATAAAGTTAATTTAAAGGATTTGAAAGAATAAATAACTATAGTAGAAAAAAATACAAATAAAATAAGTGTTTGAACAGTGACATTTAAAATATTATGGGGTATGACCGGTACAGGATATTTAATTAAAGAATCTATAGATTTAATGAAAGAATTTCAAGACTATTATAAAGATAACGTTGATATTACGGTAATGTTATCCAAAGAAGGAGCCGTAGTAGTAAAATGGTACAAACAATGGGATTATTTACACGAAGTAATTGAAAAAGTTAAAGTTGAAGTTACTCCAAATAATCCTTTTTTGGCAGGGCCCCTTCAAATAGGAAAATACGATTTTTTCTTAGTTTGTCCCGTATCTGCCAATTCTGTTGCTAAAATTGTTTGTGGAATAGCAGATACGTTAATAACTAATTGCGTTGCACAAGCGATTAAAGGGGGAATTACCGTACATTTATTACCTTCGGATCAACACAGGGAACCGATTGTAACTTCAAAACCAGATGGAAGCCCTTTGGTACTTAACATAAGAGATATAGAAATCGAGAATATCAATAAATTAAAAAAAATGGAAGGCATTTTCGTTATTTCTGATTTTACTGAAATTAAAACAATAAAGATAGTTAAATCAATGCAATTCAAATGAAAAAAACAAAAAACATAAAATAATAATTTGTACTAATTTTATTTACTTACTATAATAAGATAAGATAATCTGAGGAAAAATATGTTTGTTCAAAACATTAATATTGAAGAATTTCGCGGAATAAAGAAATGTAAAGAACCACTCAAGTTTACTTCTTTTACAGTCTTAATCGGGAGAAACAATTCTGGTAAATCTGCAATATTAGAAGCCTTATCGTTGTTACCCTCACCACAGAGAGACGAATCCATCACCATGCAGAGTAAAATTAAGTTTTTACGAAATCTTCATCGACCCAATCGACCCAATCAAGAAAATAACGAATGTTTATTATATCTTTATGAAGGTACATCAAAAATCGATTTCAAACTCGACAATCAAATAATATTAACCTTTAAAATAGAAATGAATCAAATAGAAGAATCATACGATAATAAGAACATAGCATTCAATCCGCAAACATTAGTTTTATACATACCAAATGAGACTTCGATTATTAATGCAATGGAGAATAGGATAGAAGATTTAAATTATGTAATTACGAAGAAAGGAATTCATATTAGTGTCGCTAAATATCTTAATAAATGTGTTGATGATGTCTATAGCGAAATAATTTTAGTAAAACCGATTCTTATAAGAAAAGTATTTTCTAATCAAAACACCGCTTATATTAAATTAAAAGACTTAGGATCAGGAGCCGAAAAATTAATAAAGTTTATGTCTTTAATAGGAGCTCTTAATCCTTCGCTTTTATTAATTGATGATTTTGAAGTAGGATTCCATCCTTCATTGATAAAAATATTTTTAGAATGGTTAAAAGAGAAAGATTGGCAAACTGTTATTTCGACTCAAAGTATCGATTTATTAGACAAATTAACAGAGGTAAAACCTTCGAATACAACAATTCTACAATTACATAAATCTCAAGATGATATATTAAGTTATAAAAGCTTAGATTTAGAGCAACTTGAGGCTTTATTAGATGCAAACACAGATCCACGATTATTAGTAGATGCTCTATGTCTATAAAGATAAGAAGGAGATTACATTGAAGTTAATCATAGATTTTGCGGATTCTAAAAATGAAAATTTAGAGATAAAATACAAATATATAGTTTTCACGGGCGATGGAAGGAATGAGATTCGGATTTTAAAAGAATTATGCAATAGATTCAATGGACTAAATAAAATTATCTGGTTTCCAGGAAAACCAATTAAAAAAGAAACAGGATTAGGTGCTCTTAAAGCAGTAAGAATATTTCCTTCTCTCGGATATGGCTCGATTTTTTTCATGGTAAATGGAGAACATATAATAAAAGATACGGAATCAGAAATTCAAAATAAATTAAAGCCTTTTGGTGTCCGTGTAGATGAAATAACTCGAATTCAAGACGCTTTTTTTATAAAATGTGGATTTAGTAACTACAATATTAATTTATTCTGTGTTATTTCAGGTCCTAAAATTTGTATTGAAGAAGAAATTGCAAAGTTAATTAAATTTGAATTGAATATTGAAATAAACATAATTAGAAGCTGTAAATTGATTATGAGAGAAATTAAAGATGTTCTAAGAGAGAAAAATTTAGATCTTGAGCAATTATTGATAACAACGAATTTAACAAAATTTAAAAAGCACATGGAGTAAAGATTTAAGCGAATCTGTCGATATATGCAACGATTTAGGAATATTAGTATATGCCATTTTTAGTCCTTACAAGGTAACCAGCAATATATATAATCCACCCTTCTTACGGGTTTTCATCTTCCAAGAGAATGGATCTTACATTAAAAAGGATCTTCGCAGTATTACTCTGAAAGAAGACGAAACGATCGAAGAAAAAAACATCATTGATGTGAGCGATAAACTTCCCTTTCGATTGGGATTGATGCAATTAAAACAACAACACGAAGGAGAACAGACCCTTTTTCGGTTAATTTTTATAGCTCCCTCAGAGCCGAGGATCCTTCTTTCTAAGAAAGATATAGCGGAGAAAGAAAAACTAGAAGCCGAAGAGAAAAACTAAAAATTAGAGAATGCGCTTATGCAATATCGTAAGAAATACGGCGAGTTAAAATAAATCATAAGAATATTTTTTAAATCCATTTTCCTATATAACATTAGGGACATCAAATTTCTCATCAATTGAAATCATCTCTTTCTTAAAGAGTAATCTCATATAAAAATATCGTGAGAATTTTTTTCTTAAATAAATAATATTTTACTACAAATGAAAAAAGTAGAAAATATCTTAAACAAAACGATGGGATTACAAAAAATCAAATCACCAGAGATCTAGAATTACATCCTACAACAGTTCAGAAATATTTAGAATTGTTAGAAACTAATAAACTTATAATTAAAGATACAAAACATAATAAGACTTTATACTTTTTAAAAGAAAATAATACTATTAATAATTATTAATTTTTTTTTTATAAATAGATACCAATATTAATTTTAGATGAATTGTACTAATCACAATAAAGATTAAATTTCTAATTTTTATTAATTAATTATTAAAAAAAACGAAGTCGAAGCCGATAATGCCAGAAATCTCAATTTTTTGTCCGTATTGTGGGGGTAATTTAAAGGAAAAATTTAATATTCAAATAATAGATAATCAAGAAACTATTATTTGTCCTTTTTGTAAAGCTAATACTATTTTATCGGATTACGATCCTGAATTAGTTAAGAAGATGACAAAAAAGATTAGAGAGAAAAAAAAGAGTGAAGAAGTTATTCAGAACAAGCCAACATCGTTCTTTACAATTGAAACTACTGATTCGCCTAAAGAATTAAAGGAATCAAAACCAATAGAAATAAAAGAAAGTATCAATAAGGACAAAACTCTGAAAACTCAAATAGAATCCAAAAAAAGTAAAAAAGATTCTGCATCAAACCGCTCACAAAAAAACACGGAAACACCGCAACAAAAACCTGAATTTTTCTCAGTTGGAGATAGTAAAAAAAAACCTATATCTATTCCTCCTCCTTCTGCTGAAACACCGCAACAAAAACCTGAATTTTTCTCAGTTGGAGATAGTAAAAAAAAACCTATATCTATTCCTCCTCCTCCTGCTGAAACACCGCAACAAAAACCTGAATTTTTTAAAGTAGGAGATACTAATAAAAAGACTATATCTATGCCACCTTCTTCAGAATCTACGCAACAAAAATCCAGTTTTTTTAAAGTAGGAGATACTGAGAAAAAGTCTACGCCTACAACGCTCTCCCAAGAATCACTTCAACAAAAATCCGACTTTTTTAAAGTAGGAAACAGTAATAAAAAGACCACTTCTATACCACCCTCTCCAGAATCTCTGCAACAAAGATCTAATTTTTTTAAAGTAGGAGAAAACAAAAAAAGTACTACGCCCATATCTCCTTCTCCAGAACCACCGCAACAAAAATCTGAAGTTATCGTGGCTAAAACAACAGAAGAACCGCTAGACTTAAAATTAGATAGTGCAATTGAAACAAAATCAAGTTCTTCTTTTTATACATATGGAAAAGTGCAAAAAGAGATAAGTACGCCTAAAACTAAATTTAAAAAACAACCAGAGCCTATAATTTATGAAAAAGTGGAGAAAGAATCAAAAATAGTTGAAGAACAAGTATACGATGTAGAAAAAAGTTCAGATTCTGATTATTTTACAGAGAGTGCCGAATTTTTAATATGTTCAAAAAAATATACTAATGTGACAAATTACAAAGGGTATGATATATTGAGTGCCCTAAAATTTACCGATATTGAAATAATGCTAGATGATTTTGATGAATATCTTCAGAGATCTAAAAATATAAGAGATGAAAGATTTAGATATGCAGCAAAAGATATAATATCGGGTATCTCAAAAGGAAATCATGGATTCTTGATTGAAGGTTCTATAGACGAAGGTTTAAACGATTTTATTCAAGTTTTTTTAAATTTCTTTACTAAAGGAGGATATCGGTCTATTTTAAGTAAAGACGAGATTATTAGGATAGAAAATTTATTTGGTTATGATTTTGTTAATTTATCATCTAAAATTCACGCAGTTATTCCTTCTTCGCTAGAACATTCTACTTTCGCAGTAATAGATGAAAGTTTTAAAATAAATCCAGAAATATATAAATCAAAATTAATTTCTGAGTTAATAGAGAATTTAAGAATATTTCAGCTCGATCAGAAGACTTATTGGAGAGCTCCAGAAGATTGGGCGCTTTTTTTTGTAAACAATCCTTACATAAATCCTGATTTTATTTCTGATAAAGACTTTCAAAATAAATTGGTTAAAGTAAGAATTCCGCTTTATACACCAGAAGAAATAGAAATTATTCTTGAAAATGAATTAATTGAAACAAAAGAAAACGTTAAGAAATTTAAATCGTTAATTAAAGCATTAGTTAGCGTTAGGAAACAAATTTCAAATATTCAATGGGAAAAACAAATTCCAAGCAATATGAAATTTTTATCTGTAAAAGATTTGAGGCATATCGTTAAAATAGTTGTTCTTGAAGTCAATAAAGAAATATTCTCTACAATTGATTTTTTAAATATTGTGTTAAGTTTGACTGAATTCAATTCTATATATGTGTCCAACGAATTTAAGATGGATTATGCGAAATTAGTTTATAATTGTATAGAAAATATAAAATTTTAATAATAAAGAGAGTTAAATATTATCAAAAAGAATTAAATATTTTAATAATAAAGAGAGTTAAATATTATCAAAAAGAATTAAAATTTATGAAATTCAGATGTGGTAAGGGTGGGAGGTTATTAATAACATTAGATTTTCAGCCAATTTTTAAGTTACGATTTACAACCAACGAAATTTTAATAGATGTTGATTATATAATAGTTAACTTAGAAGAAGAAAAAATCTATTCAGTTGTTTCTGCAACGGCAGCATGTTCGCTTCACTCACAAGTGGAGAATTTAGAAACAATGGTAGGGAGTATCCAACCGGGAGGAGAAAAAGTAGGTAAATTTACAATAAAATTTAATAAAAAAGTACTTTCTGTTAAGAATTCTTGGATTCTCTTTACTTTAAACTTAGAATTAAAGCGCGATACTACAGTTTTAGATAAAGTATTATTTAGAAAACAAATCCCTCTTAAAATAAAAGAGGATAAAATACAAACAAGTACCTGGTAATTATTTAAAAAGAGGTGTAAAGAATTCCAGACCTTTTAAGTGTTCCTATTTTTGGTCAAACTAGAGCGGGAAAAACATACTTTCTCGTCGTCTTGGGGTGGTGGGTAACCCAGAACAGTTTTGGCGATCTCGAACCAAATACAATGCAATATATTTCTGAAAAAATGACATATGTATTCAAAGGGGAAGAAATACCAAAAACGAATCCAAAAGACTTAATGGAAATTAAGATTAGAATTGATTTAGAAAGAATTCCCTTTTTAAAGAAAAAATCGAAGAAAAAATTATATATTAAAATGGGCGATTATTCTGGAGAAAATTATATAGATTTAACAGAGACTTTTTTAAAGCAACTTGATGGCGCAGGGGGGTGTATTTTAATCATTGATCCTACGCAAGATCTTAGTATACAACAAGAAACGGCAACGAGAGCCATAAATGAATTTATCAAGCAAGGTCTTGACCTTAAAAATAAAAAATTTGCTTTTATAATTACCAAATCTGATATTGGAAAAACTACGCCCACTCCGGCAGATACTAAACTTTTTAATATGATTTGGTCTATACCAATGAATTCTTTGAGGCAAAGAGGGGCAATAGTGTCACAATTAATTTATATTTCTGCATTAGGACATGACTATAATTTAGGAGGTCCTCCTGAACCAAAAAACTTTGAAGAATTCATAGATTTTTTTGCTTAAAAATTTCATTTTAAATATTTATTTTATTATTTATTTTAGATAAATTAAGGTTGATTTTCTTGGATCAAAACGAGTTTATTGAACATGCGATTATATCATCTTATTCTACTGGAGGATATAGAGAGATATATCAAATAAAATATTTTTCTCAAGGAATAAAAGAAGAATTTTTTAATAATTTAATAAATACTGCATTATTGCTAAGAAATCCAAAGAATGACGAATGGGATACATATAATTTTGGAGAATATAAAATTTTTAATTTTAAAGATTATTTAGCAATCTCTTATATTTCAAGAGCCCATGAATTAAAAAGGCACATTTTTTATGACGAGATATTATTTTTTACAAAATCAGCCATTGGAAAATTTAATAGGAATATTTTCGATTTAAAATCCTTTTTTAATTGTTCTAAAGATTATTACGAGAAAACAGTAATAGAAAAACCAGAAAAGATTAAATTATTAGAACTAACAGAATTATTAACATATACAACTCCGAAATTTTATGAAAACTGGAAATCGTTAGTCGAACACATATTATTAATATATGGTAAGGATTTTTTAGCAGATTTATTTAACGCAATTTATTTTTCAAATAAAATTATATTTTTATCAGCAGAATCTACTATTCAAAACCATAATCTTTTTAGATTTTTGTATTATTTTTTACCAATTGAAGTTTTATTTAAAATAACCCTTTCTACTTGTGAAACTAATTACGATCCAAATAGTAATTTAAATTTAGCAATAATTCCATTAAACACAAATCTCGATAAATCGATTTATGATTTAAAATATCCTATTTTAGATTTAAAAAAAAAGGAAGGCGTTAATGTTCGTAATTCTCAATTGGGAAAAATTATTGTTTCAGATATAGAAAAAAATATATGTTCTTTAGAACCAAATTATGAATTTATTTTAGAAATGATAGATGTTATAGATGAATTTTTAATCAATAACGATTTTCCTAAATGGATTGCTGATTGGAGCTATGTATGTACAACAATAAAACAAGAAATGGAAAATTTAGTGTTAAAATTTGAAGTTTTTAAGAATCAAAGCTCTCAAATGCGAAGAATTTATTCAAGTGTTAAAGAAATCTTAAAAACTTTTTTTCAAAATAAGAAAATTCCTAATTATTTTTCACTTTTACCATCACTTCAAAATGAAATTAAATCGATTTATATCAAGATCCAACAAAGAAAAGTAGAAGAACTACCTAGAATTATTAATAATTTAAAACAAATCTTCGATTACGGCACGATAAATCCAAAAAAGATTGAAACTTTTATATATGGATTTCAAATTACTAAAGAATTGCAATATCTTGACGAGCCGTTATTTTTGATGTTAAAAAATTATTTAATTCAAATCTTTATAGAAAGCATAATTCCAAAAGAAATAAAGTTCATATTAATTTTTCCAGACGAGTATTATAATAGTCAAAATTCTTTATTTGTAAGATTATTATTAGATATATTTAAAAGTAGAGTTATTCCATATTGGTTGTTCAATATTGAATCAATTTTCACATTAAATTATGAGATGCAGCGATATAAAGAAAAATATGGATTACAATCTTCTAAATATGGTGAAATCTTAAATTTTATCGAGCAAATCCTAAATTTTAAAGAAATAATTTATATTAAAAATAATCTGAGTGATTTTCAATCATATATTGATAAACTCAGTAATTATTTCTCGCTTTACGAAAATGATTTAATATATAAAAGTAAACAAAATATATATGAATTTCGAGAATACTTAATCCTAGAATTAATACAAGGAAGCAATTTAATTCCAAAGATCTATAACCAATTATCAAATTTATTAAATTCGAATTATTTCAAAAATGCCAGTAAAATTGAAGAAGAACTAATAACATTAATCCTGAATTATATAATAGAGCCTAATAAATTTCGTGAAATTAAAGACAAAATCTTAGATAAAAATGGATTTTTTCGAATAGTAGATACATTAACATCTCTTTTTAAAAAATTCTTTTTACCTTTATCTAATGTTATGGAAGATAAGAAAGAAGAAATTAGTTTAGATAAGACCCTCATCGAAAATAGGCAATTCAAATTAATAGAACTAATAATGGAATATCTAAAAACTAACGAGAGACCTAAAAAAATGGACGAAAAAGAAAGTGATTTTTTTAAAAACCATGAATTACTTACTGAGATAGCAAAGTATTACATCGAAGATAATAAAGTAGCACTTGATTTCGTAAAAGAAGGTTTAGAAAACCAAGATATAACATATGAATGGAAAGTATTACTTGAGGGAAAAGAATGGATTTTAGAAATAGGCGATGATTTGAATAGAATAAAAGCTAATAATGTCAAAGAGTTTCTTTATAATGAAATCAAAGATTCACTATTAAATAGACAAGTTCCTGAATGGTTTAAAAGGTTAATCCAAATATACAATAGTTTGGATGGAATAAAAAACATTTTCATCGGTCTCAAACACGAGGATTTAAAAGATTGTTTTATTAATTCTTTATACAATGGCCAAATGGATCAAAAGTTTCTTATTTACTCACAGATAGAGGAGCAAGTCATTAATTTACAAATTGATTTTAAATATTATTCCCCACTTGAAATAATAGAATTTCAAAAAATATTAAGACAGATATTATCCTCTTCGGAAGAATTATATAGTTTAGAGATATTAATAAAAATAAAAGATATAGTTTTTTCCCTGTTAAACAATATAAATAAAACAATATTTCAATTTACGCCTGAAAAGTTGTTAAATAATTTAAAGTCCTCTAAACAGAATATAAATCTAATATTAAACAATTTGGAAGAAATAAATTTTGTAAATCCTTTTGATATACCTGAAAACCTTAAAATTATTAAAGAAATTGACTCTTTTTTTGTTGATATAAAATCAATAATGGAAAAAATTAATAGAATTGGAAAGATTGAAAATAAAGAAGAGTTTATTTCAATATTGATTGAAACATTCCAATCTGGGGTATTACCGTTAAGTATCTCAAGTATAAACTTATTTAAAGAAGAATTAATAGCAATTTTATCTAAATTGTCAGATAAAACGCTCGATCCTAAAGTTCTTGAAATTATTATTAAATGCGTTCAATTTGGCTATTTTCCAACTTGGTTAAAAGACATAGAGGCATATAAAAATGCAATCGTCAGTTTAACACAATCACGATAATTTATTCCAATTAATTATTAAAAAATAGATAACTTAATTAGTAAAAATTTAAAGGGAAGTTGATAATATCTATTAAACTTGCTACCATTCCTCTTTTTGGTATTTTAAAGTCAGGAAAAACCTCCTTTTTAACAACTTTTGGATGGTGGCTTAGTTATAATGGTTATGGAGATTTAGAAAGAGAATCTGCTAAATATATTTCAGAATTAATAACTTTTGTGTTTAAAGGAAGAAAAGTACCTTTAACAAAACCTAAAACGCTTAAAGAAATTAACTTTAGATTAGACTTTGATAAAATTCCATTTATCAACAAAACAAAAAGAGATAGATATTTTATTAAAACTACGGATATTTCGGGATTAGATTATTCTTACCAAGATGGTCCTTTTTTAGATCTAATAGACGATTTGATGGGGGCTATATTTTTGATCGATCCACTGCAACATTCTCATTTTCAACAAAAATGTGCTGTAAGCGTATTAAAATTACTACAAGAAAAAAATGTTAAAATTAAGAATAAGCCTTTTTTATTTCTTGTATCCAAATATGATCTTGGACATAATATTCTATCCAACACTGAAACTCAACTATTATTTTATCAACAATGGGCAGATATTAGAAAATATTTAGAAAAAGAAGGGGCTCATGTATCTGAAATGATTTTTATCTCCAGTTTGGGTGGAAAAAGTGAAGATATTAGAATCCCCAAACCATATAATTTTGAAAAAATTATTGAGTTCTTTTTTAACGAAGGCGAAATTTAATCTTACTCGAAACATAACCAAATTATTTTTTAAGAAAAATGTTATAGCTATATCTGAAAAATACGAGATTTTGTCGTCAAATTTTTAACTAAGAAATAAGTTTATTTAATATCCGACAATAAAAGGACATATAAACCTACTCAGAATTTTTAAACTATGCGAAAAGGTAAAAAACCTAAGCAGTTAAAAATAATACCAATTTTAGTTTTTATTTCCTTATCGTTTCTAGCTACTCTTTTCTACATTTTTTTAAGTGATATTCAAATAGTTCCAATTTTATTGAAAAACTATATAAATTCTGGAAATTCGTTTTTTTTCCCGTATATCCCTCATATCAACATATTCTGGTTTCTACCTGAAAAACATCAAATAATACACTTACATATTGGTCAAGTTCTTGATTTAATAATAATATATAATATTATTTCTTATATTGAGACAAATGCTTATCATTATGTTAAAATGGCGATTATTAACGGAGATATTCAAAAGTATAATTGTGAAGAATTAGAACTTAGTAAGCGTAAAGAAAAAAGAAATTTATTATTTCCAAATCTAAAAGAATTTCTTGATCGTGAAAACGAAACAAGATATATTTTCGAAAATATGGATTCAGATTCTACTGAAAAACAAATTAATTTAATTAATAAAAGAAATCCTTTCAATTATCAACTGAAATGTTTAAAATCCAAAATTCTAAATAATTTATACATAAAAAATTCTAATTTTATTTCAAATAAACCTTATAATAATTTTTTATTTTTTCTTACTCGTCCTTCTTTTAAAGATTCTTGGATGCTTCATCCAATTAAAAATTTTTTCCCTCTTCTTAAAACAAATAATTTTACTTATTATAATAAAATTAAACAAAAAAAATAAGTGAGCGAAAAAAATGCGTGTGTTATTAATTAATGGGAGTCGGGAAATACATCATGTAATGGTTTCACCACTAAGTAATGCTTACCTTGCTGCGTACCTTATAAGTCAAGGTCATGAAGTAAACCTTCTTGATTTAGCTCTTAGTAGTGATTTTAGAAGGGATGTATCAAAAGCGATCGATTCTTTCAAACCGCATTTAATAGGCATTTCTATTCGTAATGTGGACTCCGCAACTTATCCTGGAGTTCTCTACTTTTACGCGTCGGTAAGAAATGTTATTTTTTATGTTAAACAAATTGTAGATCATACCGTCCCTATAGTTCTCGGTGGCGCTGGCTTTTCCATTTTCTCAGAAGAAATTCTTAGAGATGTGAACCACGATTTGGGCGTTGTTGGGGACGGAGAATATGTAATTGCTGAAATTTTGAAATATATTAAAGATGGAAAGGATCCTAAGAAAATTGCAAGAGGTATATGCTTTATCGACAAAAGCGGGAGGTATCATCAAACTCCGCCTTGGCGCGTCGAAAATCTGGACGATTTACCTGTTCCAGCTAGGCAATTGCTAGATAATAATAGTTATTTAATTGATCCTTTGAATAAGAGCGGAGCAAGTTGGGGAAACATCCAAACCAAACGAGGCTGTCCGATGAATTGTATTTATTGTAGTTACAAAAACATTGAAGGATCTTCCGTTCGATATCGTTCCCCGGAGAAAGTAGCCGACGAGCTCGAGTTTATGGTAAATAACATTGGGATCAAAAATGTGTTTATAGTGGATAGTGTTCTCAATTTAAACTATAACCATTTGAAAGAAACATGCCAACAGATCATAAAACATAAAATAAATATTAATTGGGGGGCAAATTATGTTCCCTCCAAAGAATACATCGATTTAATGCCGCTGATGAAAGAAAGTGGCGCGCTTCATTTTGCTACGGGAATTGAATCGCTATCTGAGGAGATGTTAAAAAACTTGAACAAACACAGGTCCCCGGACGATGCGATCCTTACTTCAAAGAAATGCTTTGAGTTAGGTATAGAACAATTAATACATGTTATGATAGGAGGACCTGGGGAAACGATTCAGAGCGTCAGGGCATCTTTAGATCGATTAACAACTATTAAGAGCTTTATCGCACAATTATGGCAAGCAGACGAAGATGTGTTACTTATGGTAGGGATAAGGATATACCCTAATACGCAACTTAAAATTATTGCTGAACAAGAAGGCGTTATCTCAAAAGGAGAAAACTTGCTCAAACCGAAGTTTTATATCTCTCCCAAAATCAAAGAATTAGATTTATTTAATTTAGTGAGAGAATATGGTGAAAGTAATCGCAGATGGAATATTCCAGGCCTCGGCATTAATCTTCCAAAAAATGCCAATGAACTGAGCCAGATGCAATTTGCATTATATCAAAAATAATAAAAAAAATACAATAAAATAAAAAATGGAATGAGGTAAAAACAGAAATGAATACGAAAAAAGAATGGGAAGCATATCTAACTAAATTTATGAAAGCGTTTAACGAACAACCTGATTTAAAAGCTTTATTAAAACCAGTAGCACCTTTAGTCTTCCAATATGTTATAACAGATAAACCAGAAATGAATTTTTGGCAATCATTCGAAGAAGACAAAGTGACATTGAGAATAGGGCAATATTCAGGGCCAATTAAAATAAAAACAATTCATAAAGCGAATTTTGAGACTGTAAAACAGGTATTGTCAGGTGAATCCGACCCTGTTCAAGCTACAATCGCTGGGACATATACTATTGAAGGCGACTTCACGAAATTAATACCATGTTCAGCCTTATTGCCACTGAATGCAAAAGCTCATGCAAAAGCGATTAAATCAAAATGATTATATTTTAAAACTTAAAAGGTGAAGAAAAATTAATCTTTATGTAGCAACAAATTGGGACCCAAAACTTATAGACGAATTGGCGAAACTTCCTGTTGTCGATGTATACGGTACCGCCCCTCATTCGGTAGTAGGAGCTGGTCGTCCTTCCGTCTTGTTAAAAGATATCAATGAGGAACAAATTATAGAACATATTAACCAAATCCATAAGAATAAAATGACATTTTCTTACGTGCTAAACGCTCCTTGTATGAATAATATGGAATATGATCCGTATTATCATAAAGAGCTGCTCAAACTTTTGCAATGGATTTGCGATATTGGTGCTGACAGCGTTATTGTGACGATTCCTTTATTAATACAAATTATTAAGGAGCAGTTCCCTAAACTCAAAGTGCGCGTGTCAACCATTTCTCACGTAAATAGCGTGAATCGCGCGAAGTTTTACGAGTATCTTGGTGCCGATGAGATTACCCCTGATGTAATGATTAATCGCGATTTCAAGACTTTAGAAAATATACGAAAAAATGTAAAATGTAAAATCGTTTTGCTCTGTACAGATGGGTGTTTATACCAATGCCCGTTTAGAATATACCATTACAATACCTTGGGACACGCTTCTCAGACTTACAACCAGTTTGAACGCCGTTATATTGAAACATGCGTCTTAAACTGTAGTATTATCAAATTCTCTGATCCTACTGAGGCGATAAAATGTAGATGGGTTCGTCCCGAAGATTTATCTCATTACGAGGCGATTGGAATCGATAGCTTTAAAATAGCGGGACGTATTATGCCTACATCATGGATTGTTAGAGCAATAAAAGCATTTTCATCCCGAAAATACGAGGGAAATCTCACAGATATTGTTGAAGGATTCCAAAATTCGGTTCCCGTAGATTTAGATAATGTTTCTCAAGAGGGATTTAAGGAAGCTCTCAAAAAAGAGGCAAATCCAAAATTATTCATAGACAATTCCAAATTAAACGGCTTTATTGACTTCTTTAAGAAACAAAATTGTGTAGCGATGTGTGATGACTGTAATTATTGCGCAGAATGGGCGAAAAAGGTTGTTACTTTAGATAAAGAAGAAGCGAGTAAATATGTCGAATCTGTAAAAGGATACATGAACGACATATTGACAAGTCGCGAATTTGGTGTCGAATCTGCTAAACCTAGACAAGAGAAAAAAATGGGTCTTCCGTGGAATCCGGAGACAGCGAAAATATTTGACGAGATAATAAAATTAACACCTCCCGAATTTCAATCGATGGCACGAATGACTATCTCTTCGCTGGCGGAAGAAAAAACAAGAAAGAGGAATTCTAAAGAGGTAAACAACAAGGAAATGACGGAAGCGTTCTTTGAGGGCACGCCAAACGCATTTCAAGCTAGTATGAGAGAAAGGCTTAAAAAATATGGGTTGTTGAAAGAAGACTTATTGACACGTCACGATATTGGTGTCGAATCTGCTGGACCGATAAAAAAGAAAAAAAAGGGACTTTTGTGGAATCCAGAAACCGCGAAAATATTTGACGAGCTAGTAAAATTAACGCCTTCCATATTTCGACCGATTGCACGAAAGACAGTCTCTTCACTCGCAGAAGAAAAAGCGAAAAAGAGGAATTCCCAAGAAGTAAACAACCAAGATATGAAAGAAGCGTTCGTTGATGGTACGCCAAGCGCATTTCAAGCAACTATGAAAGAAGGCCTTAAAAAATATGGGTTGTTGAATGATTAGCGACCCAATAAAAAATTAAAATTAAATAATTAAAAATTATTGAAAAAAAACTATAAAAATATGATTTAAAACTCAAAAAAAGGTGAAAAAGAATTAATCTTTACGTAGCAACGAATTGGGATCCAAAACTTATAGACGAATTGGCGAAATTTCCCGTTGTCGATCTCTACGGCTCAGCCCCTAAGTCGATAACAGGAGGCGGTCGCCCATACTTCCTGTTAAAAGATGTGAATGATGAGGCGATTACAGAATATATTAGTAAAGTACATAATAATAAAATGACATTTTCTTACGCTTTGAACGCTCCTTGTATGAATAATATGGAATTCGATCCGCATTATCATAAAGAGCTGCTAAAATATTTGCAATGGATTAGCGATATTGGTGCAGATAATATTATTGTATCGATTCCTTTATTAATCCAACTTATTAAAGAGCAGTTCCCTAAACTCAAAGTGCGCGTTTCAACTGTTTCTCACGTAAATAGCGTGAATCGCGCAAAATTCTACGAGTCGTTTGATGTCGATGAGATTACCCCCGATGTAGGGATTAATCGCGATTTCAAAACTTTAGAAAAAATACGAAAAGCAGTAAAATGTAATATCATTATGCTCTTAACAGACGGATGTTTATATCAATGTCCGTTTAGATTATACCATTATAATATCTTGGGACATGCTTCTCAGACTTATCAACAGTTTGAATGCCGCTATATTGATACATGCATTTTAAATTGTAGTATGATAAAATACTCAAATCTTACTGAGGTAATAAAATGTAGATGGATTCGTCCCGAAGATTTATCCCATTACGAAGCGATTGGAATCAATAGCTTTAAAATAGCAGGGCGTGCAATGCCCACTTCATGGATTGTTAGAGCGGTAAAAGCATTTTCATCTCGAAAATACGAAGGAAATCTCGCTGATATTCTTGAAGGGTTCCAAATTTCATTTGGAGATATACAAGAAAATGATCCAATAACAGGATTTAAACAAACCATCGGAAAAGAGTCAAGATCAAGATTATTTATAGACAATACCAAATTAAACGGTTTTATTGACTTCTTTAAAAAACAAAATTGTTTAGCGATGTGTGGAGATTGTAATTATTGCGCAGAATGGGCGAAAAAAGCAGTATATTTAGATGAAGAAGAAGCGGGTAAATATGTCGAATCTCTAAAAAGCTATATGAACGACATATTGACAGGTCGCGAATTTGGTCTCGAATCTGCTAAACCTAAAGAAGAGAAAAAAACTGGACTTTCGTGGAATCCAGAAACCGCGAAACTTTTTGATGAGCTAGTAAAATTAACGCCGCCCCAATTTCAATCAATGGCACGAATGGCAATCTCTTCGCTTACGGAAGAAAAAGCGAAAAAAAGAAATTCTCAAGAGGTAAACAACCAAGATATGATCGAAGCGTTCATTGAGGGCACGCCAGTCACATTTCAAGCTAATATGAAAGAAGGTCTTAAAAAATACGGGCTTTTAAATAATTAATTTACTTAATAATAATTCTTTAAAAAAAAATATAGTGAAAAAAATGGAATGGAAAAAAGATATTGAAGAAATGTATGGAAGAATCACAGAACAAGTTCCTGAAGCTTTCCGTGCTTCTGTTAAACCGATGTTGAGAGAAGCAGCTGAAAAAACAGCACGCCTGAGAAACTCTGGATTTATTACCGAAGATGATTTATTATCCGCTTTATTCGAGATAACGCCAGAAGCTTTTCAGCCAACCGTTGTTAATGACTTAAAAAAATTAGGAATTGATGCTGATAGATATGTGAAATTATCAGCCATTAGGAAAGAATATACTCGAACATGGGACGAAATAGGTGGAGCATGGTTACCTGGAGTTTATCATTTCACCATGTTTCTAACAGACCGATGCAACCAAAAATGTATCCACTGTGCAGCTACAGTGATGAAAAAGCGTCCGGAGTTATCAAAAGAACAATGGATTCAGATTATTGAAAATGTCGAGCAAACCTTACGCAAACAAGGTCGTCGAGGTTGCTACATTTGGTTCGGAGGCGAACCAACGCTTCGTAAAGATCTTTCAGATTTGATAAAATACTGCGGTAAAAAGGGCTATTACCAAGCATTATCTACCAATGGAATGCTCTTTGACGAAAAATTAGCAAAATTGTGTGCAGAAGTTAAGATGCATCATGTTTTTATTAGTTACGATAGCTTTGATCATAAAAGAGCTGAAAAGATTAGAGGTGTACCAAAAGCAGGTGAAGCTGCTGAAAAAGCTATACAATTAGCGTTAAAATACGGGCATTTTGTTGTTTGCACAGCAACCGTTCAAAAAGAAAATTTTGACGAATTGGAAGACATAAAGAAAAAATTAGAGGCGATGGGAGTAATACCTTACTTTAGAGCTGTTATCAAACAAAGAACTGCTGAAAAAAATTGGGAAGAAATAGGATTAAACTACGACGAATTTCGTCAATTTTATCAATTTAAATATAAAAATGTAGTTGATGCAGTAAGAAATGGTGAAGCATCATCGCTCAATAAGTTCTATACTTACGACATGGTCCCGTTTATGGAATGTCCTGTAAATGATCAGGAGCGAACTGCACTAGAATGGGGTGTTGGTTGTCAAGCTTGCCGTTCTGTCTCTGGTATTGATACAAATGGTGATTTCTTCCCCTGCGATTATCCGTCTAAATTAACTTTAGGCAATTTACTTAAGCAAAGTTTTGAAGAAATAATGGAATCTGAGACATTCAAAGCTATCAGGGATAGAAAAATAACAGGTATCTGTGCATCTTGCCATCATCTTGAATTATGTGGCGGTGGTTGTAGAGTTCACGCCGAAAATGAAACTGGTGATTTTTTAGCGTCGCTTCCTTTCTGTTGGCATAAAGACGATCATACACACGAGTACAATAAATAGAAGTGAAATTCATGGAGTGGGAAAAGGAAACTCAAGTTATATTTAATCGAATATTAGAACAAATGCCTCAAGGTTTTAGGCCTTCAGTAGAACCCCAGATTGTAAAAGCTGCTGAAAAAAGATGTGTTGAACGAAATGGTTCTTATATTAATGATTCTGACTTAGTTTTAGGTATTTTTGATATAATTCCCGAAGCCTTTAAATCTATAATGGTTGAAGATTTAACAAAATTAGGAATCGATGTTAAGCGCTATATTGAACTAAAAGATATAAAAGATCGACTTAAAGTTTCTTGGCAAAAAATTGAAAGAGGATTTCATCCAGGTAATATTCATTTTGCAATGTATCTTACGGATAAATGCAATCAGAAATGCCTTCATTGTGCTGCAGATGATCCCGTAGTACGTCCAGAATTATCCAAAGAAGAATGGTGCAAAATAATAGAAAATGTCGAATTTGGACTAAGAAAACAAGGAAGACACGCGTGTTTTGTATGGTTCGGAGGAGAGCCAACCTTACGCAAAGATATCGGCGAGATCATGAAATTTTGTAAAGACCGCGATTATATTCACGCTCTTATTACCAATGGTGTAAAATTTGACGAAAAATTTGCGAAAATGTGTAAAGAGAATAATATAAGTCACGTGTTTGTTAGTTTTGATAGTACCGATACTGAGAAAAACGATAAATTACGTGGTTTTCGTAACTCTTTAGAATACGCTAAAAAAGCTATAGATAATTGTTTGAAATATGGAATTTTTGTATGTTCTTCAATTACTATTATGAAACAGAATATTGACGAATTAGAAGAACTTAAGAAATTATCAGAGAAATGGGGATCCCAACCCTATTTTAGATGTGTAGTAAAACAAAATCGAGCTGCAGAATATTGGGACGAAATAGGTCTTAATACGGAAGAATATAAAAAAATGTATCACTTTAAATACAAACATGCTATTGAAACGATAAGAAAAGGTAAAACAGGTACCTTACCCGCATACGAAATATATGATATGATGCCCTTTATGGAACAACCAAATAACGATAAGGAACTGGCAGCAATCGAATGGGGAGTAGGGTGCTTAGCTTGTAGAACCATGATGGGTATTGGAATAGATGGAACTATATTTCCTGCGGGATATCCCACAACATTGACGCTTGGAAACGCGTTAAAGGATAACTTTTTAGACATCTTAAATTCGCAACTATATAAAGATATTCGCGATAGAAAAAAGATTAAAGGTAAATGTGCTTCTTGCCATCATCTTAAATATTGTGGGGGTGGATGTCGCGTGACAGCAGAATATATAACTGGAGATTTTTTTGGTTCATTTCCTTTCTGTTGGCACGAAAATGATCACCAACACGAAGTAGAATCTTTTCGAGAAACAAAAATCAAAATACAAGATAGTACTAGCAATTTAAAAAAACAGAATAAAACAGTTAATGAAATGAGAATTATCTAGGTTTGAATATTATGCGAGTATTAATCGTAAATGCAAGTCGCGAAATTGTTCATGTAATGGTGCCACCTATAGGAGAAGCGTATATTGCGGCTTACCTTCTTTCTGTTGGACACGAAGTAAAAATTCTCGATTTAACACTTAGTAACGATGTGAAAAAGGATATTTCTAAAGCAATTTACGATTTTAATCCGCAATTAATAGGAATCTCTATTCGCAATATTGATTCAACAACCTATCCTGGAAACTTATTTTTTTATTTGCCACTAAAAAATATTGTTCAATATATTAAACAAATAGTCAACAATACTATCCCGATTGTATTAGGTGGTTCTGGTTTTTCAATATTTTCAGAAGAAATTCTAAGAGATTTGAATCATGATTTAGGTGTAATTGGGGATGGTGAGTATGTTTTTAGTGAAATTTTGAAGCGTCTTAAAAATCACGACGATCCTAGAAAGATTGAAAAAGGCACATGTTTTATTGATAAAAATGGTGTATTTCATCAGAATTCTCCATGGAGAGTTGAAGATCTAGATGAACTTCCGATCCCTGCACGAGAGTTAATAGATAGTAATTCATATCTTATAGATCCATTGAATAACAAGGGCGCTATATGGGGAAACATCCAGACTAAACGAGGATGTCCAAAAAATTGTATATATTGTAGTTATAGATATATTGAAGGCTCTCATGTTCGCTTTAGATCTCCAAAAAAAATTGCTGAAGAAATGGAGTTGATAGTAAATAACCTTGGAATTAAAAATATATTTATTGTAGATAGCGTTCTTAATTTAGATTACAATCATTTAAAAGAGACTTGCCAAGAAATTGTAAATCGTAAAATTGATGTTAAATGGGGGGCAAATTATATTCCTAGTAAAGAATTTATTGATTTAATGCCTCTTATGAAAGAGAGCGGTGCTAATCACCTTGCAACAGGTATAGAATCGTTATCTGAAGAGATGTTGGAAAATATGAATAAAAATAGAGCACCCGACGACGCTATTCTTACTTCAAAAAAGTGTGTTGAGTTGGAAATTGAACAACTAATTCATATGATTGTGGGAGGTCCGGGAGAAACCATTGAGACCGTTAAAACTTCTTTTGATTTGTTAGAAACCATTGAAAATTTTAGAGGAGATATTTGGCAAGGTGATGGTGATGTTATTATTTTTACTGGAATGCGGATTTACCCTCACACTACTCTTCAGCATATTGCAGAAAAGGATGGAATAATCTCAAAAGAACAAAACCTACTTAAACCTACATTTTATATCTCACCTAAAATCAATGAGGTCAACTTATTTCAATTAGTAAGGAAATATTGTGAAGATAATCATAGATGGATGACGCCAGGACTAGGTATTAATAATCCAAAAGGCTTTTCTGAAATGAGTCAAATCCAATTCGCTAAATATCAAAAATAAGAGTTAATGAAAAATAATAATAAAAAGAAGCAAAAAGAAAATAATGAAAGAAAGAAAATTCTCAATTTTGAGGGTATTAATAGTTTTAATTTTTATTTCGGCAATTTTATTCGTAATTATATCTGGAATTTTAAGTAGATTTCTTATATTATTTTCTTTATCAAACGATTATATTAATTCGGGACAATCATTTTTTATTCCCTCATTACCATATATTAATGTTTTTTGGTTTTTACCTAAAGAATTTCAATTTATCAGATTTAACGTCGGACATTTGATTGATATTATCATTATTATTAATCTAGATTGTTACATGGATACATGTTTTTATCATTATTATAAAAAAGCATATCTAAACGAGGAAAATCAAGTATTAATTGGTTTTAATTTATATGTTTCAAATAATAATTACGAAACAGATCTTCGTAAAGAATATTTTTTTCCAATACAATCTCAGACTTTAAATTATCCAATCATAGATGAAAAATCAAATATTTTTTCAAATGTTTTTTTGAAATCCACCAATCAAAAATTAATTACTAATGACTTTAAATTTCTTAAAATATCCTCTATTTTAAGAAATAATATAAAATATATTCAATTTAAAAATTCTTTTTCTTTTCAAATTAAAAAATTTATAAATATTAAGGTAATGAATCTTAAATATTTCCCAATTTCTCCTAAAAATAAATATACACGAATTAATTCTTTATTACTGTTTTTAAAGCATATATTTATAGAATTAAGATCGTTATTTTTCATCTATTTTTCAAGAAAATATCAAAGTTTTATTTATCATGAAAATCCATTTTATATTCTTAATCAATGTAAAAATTATCAAATTACTGAATATAAAAGAAATAATTTTAATAAAAGTAAAATAGTGAATTAAAAAAATGGAATGGCAATCTGAAGTAAAACAACTTTACGAAAAGATGGTCTTAAGAATTCCAGAAATGGTTAGACCTATAATAAAGCCCGCGCTCTTTGAAGCAGCAGAAAAGAAGTGTACAGAGCGAAAGGGAAAAAATGTAGCCGAGGTTGATTTTGTTACTGCAATATTTGAAGTAACACCAGCAGCTTTTCAACCAACAATGATTGGGGACCTCAAATCCTTAGGGATCGATGCGGATAAATATCTCGCAAAAGTGAAAGGGGGCTTCAAACTTCATAACGATCTAAACAAGATGGTCGACGATATCATGAAATTGTGTGAGATTACAGGGATTAAGGGCAATAAAGAAGCCGTTTGGAAAGTAATAAAAGCTTACGAGCCATTTTTTGCTGGATCTCCAGTATCGATAAGATCAACGACCAAACCTGTGGAAAAAAGGGATGTTTCAACACGATATGTAGAATTGATGATGCCACATAATCCAGATCCTTATACAACTGCTATCAAAAATGGATTACTCAAAAAAGAAAATCACCCACTTCATAAAATGTATCAAGAAACATTAGAGAAAATCGATATCCTTGGATATGGTGTCGATATAGATGCGAGAATCGGATTATCGAAAATCTGGACATTTACTGTTCCCTGGTCAATCGATCCAGTGTTCTCTATGAAATATATCCCCAAGAGTTTTATAAACTTTAGAGAGCACTTTAAAAAACATGGATTATCGATATTTAGCGTATTTGCCTTCGACTTTTCGAACAAAACAACGAATATCTATTTCATGTTGAGGAATCCCGCGACAGCTACTCGAGAGAAATGCGAGAGAATTGTTAAAGAATGTGGATTTGAGGTGGCATCTAAAGAGATTATGGAAAAGTGTGCCAACGCCGCTCATCTCAGTTATACATTCAGTTGGGACTCCGACAAGGTTGAACGAGTCTGTTTTGGAATTGTATGTGCCCATTTTAAGGATGTTCCAGTCCACTTCCATCCAGTGATGAAAGAATTCGTTGAGAAAACCCCACTTCAAGTCGAAAAACGGAAATTTATCTATAGTATAACATTCACACCTAAAGGGCTCTATTATAAGATCGAAAACGACTATAACGGAACGATGGCAGATTTTCTTTTATTGGGAGCAAAAGCAGGATTAGAATCCTATAATTAAATTTTTTTTAAAATAATTAAAGAAAACAAATAATGAGTAGATGAAAAAAATGCGATTAATAATTGATGGAGATTATAATAAAGATTTAATTTCTCTTATAAAAAGAGAAAAGTTTCCCGTTTCACACGTTATTGTACACGTACCAGAGAATCCTTTTGGGAATGGGTCCATATTTTTATCAAAAAAACTTCCCACTTTCAAAGATTTTGAGAAATATACGAGAATTGTTCAAGGAAACGGAATTATTCCCATTGCAGGAATTGACTCAACATGTCAAGGAAATTTAGAAGCTCACATTAAACATTACGAAGCAATTAATTCTCTCTTTCAAAAATTACTAGAATTGAACTATAAAGACATCCTCGTATCTTCGCCTAATAATGTCGCTTTTGTAAAGGCGAATTATCCTTCTTTAAAAATATTTTTGTCGTATTCGCAATACGTTACTTCTCTAAATCGCGGGAGAATCTTTTTCAATATAGGAGCAGATACTATAATGCTACATCCTGATACACTTAGATACGTGAATTTATTAAAAGGATTTCAAAAATTAAAGGATAAAACCTACAAGGAAAGTAAAAAGGATTACATTTTACCTTTAAATATTGGTTGTAATTGGGGATGCATTCATTGGTATCAACACCACAACTTACAGAGTCATCGGACAATGAATTCTCCTATTTTATCCAACCAAGAAACAATATCTAATGTTGAAAATGGATTTGATTATCCCCTTTTATCCTGTTGGAAGAAACGTCTCGAACAACCAGTTAATCTTCTTAAGGCGGGATGGATCTCCCCGGATAACATCGAATTCTACGAAAAGTTAGGATATAATACTTTTCTTCTATGCACTAGTGGTTTTTCGAGCGAAAAGATTTTGGAGATCATTCGCGCTTACTTAGATAAGTCATACGATAAGAATTTCAACGAAGTTTTGAATATTCCTCAACCCTACGGCGATTATTGGCCAAAGGATAAAGTTAAACATTCATTGATTCAGCTCGATTCCAAGATTATCAAGGAATTTTGTAATAAGGCTCCCACTCAAATCTATTACCCTTCCGAAAGCGAAATCAATACCTATTGTAAGAACTATTTGCAAAAATTAAAGGTTGGAAGTATCCAAGACAAAGATGATATCGTTGAGTTAATAAATGAAAAAATGCAAAGAATGAGAACAGAAGCAATAAAAAGGTGAATCTATGCGTATATCGTTACCAGCAAATTGGAAATTCGATCTTTTCAACCTTATAGAACAAGAGCCTTCCTCGAGGCGATATCTACATGATTTATACGGAGCAAACGATTTTGGTATTACCGGTACAGGACGTCCGTTTTTTTTAATGCCAAAAAAGAAAAAATTAGAAATGGAGACTTATATAAATAGAGTGCACGAGATGAAACTGAAATTTACTTGGTTATGGAATGGAATGTGTCTTGGTTATCATAAATTTAACTCGGAATTACAGACAACTGCGCTAAAAGAATTGGATTGGTTAGAAGATTTAGGCGTAGAATATCTTACGGTTACGGATCCTTATCTTGCAGAGATCGCTAGAACTTACAATCCAAAAATTAAATTGAAAACCTCGGTTATAGGGGAATTAAATTCGCTTTCTCGAGCTTTGGAATGGCAAGATATTATTGGTCCGGAAGGCGTGCTAACTTTATCAATAATGATCAATCGGAATTTACCTCTTCTCAAGGAAATTAGAAATGCAGTAAAATGCGATATCGAATTACTAGCGAGCGATTGCTGCCTTTACGACTGCCCATTTCGGTTTTTCCACTACAATGAATGTTCTCATGCTGGTCAAACATACGATTTATTAGAAGGCTATTACAACGATTGGGCTACCATGGCTTGTCAAAACCAAAAAGTATTTGATCCCGAACAAATTATTAAATGTAGATGGATTCAGCCCTCGGATCTCGAAAATTATATTGCTATTGGAATAGATTATTTTAAAATATCAGGTCGAAGATTCGGAACGGATTGGATATATAGATCTTTAAAAGCTTATTCTGATAAAGCATATGATGGAGATCTTGGACGTGTATTTGACGCCTATTCTTTTGTGGTTGATCCTCTTGAAACATCCGGAGCTCAATTCTCTGAATTTGCTGTAATGCAAGAAAAAATGGGCGCAGATCCTGATGATTTAAACACAATATTAACCGTTCCAACATTTAATGCGACCTTAGAAGGAAATAAATTAAAGAGTTTTATTCAGAATTTACCTTTTCAAGGAGCGAGATGTACCGAAAATTGTGGGGTATCTTGCAATTATTGTAATGAATTTTTAAAGAAAGCATATTCTGTACCTATTGACGAAGCTTCAGAGTCCTACAAGAATTATATGAAATTCTTATATGACCATCTTAATACCCATGAAATGTTTGTGCCAAAAGAAAAAAGAAAGCTTAAAAGTCCTTTTAAAAAAGCTGAAGAAAACACATTTACGGGCATATCATGGAATGTGGAAGCACAGAAATTTCTCGAAGATATTATCCTCATAATTCCTGATGAAATGAAACAAGCTGCAAAGAAAGGAATAGGGTTTACAGTCGAAAGAACTGCGGGACAAAAAGGTTTGAGTTCTGTTGATAAGGATTTATTAATTTTAATAACGATTCAAGTGGTACCTCAACCTTTCAAACATGACATTCTAGATTTTCTGATAGAGAAGAATATTGATCCAACACATTTCATGAGCAATGATGACATAAATTATGCTAAATCTCTACCGTATGGTACAGAAATTATGGCTCAAAAAGCGAGATTTAGAGGAGAATTTATCGTAGAAACAAAAAATAGCGATAGTTTACAACAAATTCAAAAAGCAGCAGAGAAAAAAATTAAGTTAGATACAAAGCAAGAATGGGAATCGTATCTAACGAGTCTCCTAAACGCCTATAACAATTTAACGGAAGTGAAACCATTACTGCCGCCCATAGCGCCATTAATTTTTCAATATATCATCACAGATAAGCCTGAAATGAATTACTGGCAATTTTTCGATAACACACAGGTAAAATGGGGAATGGGCGAATATTCGGGTCCAACTGCACCAAAAATCATCCATAAAGCGAATTTTGAGATAATTAAAAAAGTGTACGCGGGCGAAGCGGATCCTATCCAAGAGACAATGGCTAAAAGATACGCGGTCGAAGGAGATATGACCAAGCTCATGGCTTGTGTTCCATTATTACCGCTTTTTTCAAAAGCTCATGTTAAAGCAATACAAAAAATAAAAATATAAAAAGTTGAAAATATGCGTATTTCAATACCATGTAATTGGAAATTAGACATGCTTGATAATATTCAAAAGGAACCATTTTTACATCAAATTGTTCACGACTTATACGGGGCAAGCGACTTAACATTTACTGGTTCGGGGCGTCCGTTCTTCTTAATGCCTAAAAAGGCGAAAACGGAAATGGAAGCTTATATAAATAGAGTACACGAGATGAAACTGAAATTTACTTGGTTATGGAACGGAATGTGTCTTGGATATTATAAGTTAAATTCAGAGGAGCAGACAAAGGCGCTCAAGGAATTAGATTGGCTTGATGATTTAGACGTAGAATACCTTACAGTTACAGATCCGTACCTTGCGGAGTTTGCGAGAACACACCATCCTAAACTAAGAATAAAATCCTCGGTGATCGCAGAGGTTAATTCTGTTTCCCGCGCTTTGGAATGGCAAGATATTATTGGTCCAGAAGGTGTTCTAACATTATCTGTAATGATTAATCGGAACTTTCCTCTTCTTAAAGAAATCCGAGACTCCGTTAAATGCGATGTGGAATTACTGGCAAGCGATTGTTGCCTTAACGATTGTCCTTTTCGCTTTTTTCATTATGGAGAAACTTCACACGCTAGCCAGACACACGATATTTTAGAAGGTTATTATAACGATTGGGCTACTATGGCGTGTCAGAACCAAAAAGCTTTCAATCCAGAACAAGTACTTATGTGTAAATGGATACAACCCGCAGATCTTGATAAATATATTGACATTGGGATAGATTATTTTAAAATATCTGGTCGAAGATATGGTACAAGCAGAATTTTTAATTCTTTAAAAGTATATGCTCAGAAAGCGTATGATGGGGATCTTGGAGCAATCTTAGACGGATATTCTTTCGTGAATGATCCATTAGAAATGGCAGGAGCTCAATTCTCTGAATTTGCAGTTAAACAAGAAAAAATGGGTGGAAAATCAGATGATATCGGAGGCATCATGTTAAGCGTTCCGGATTTTAAAGCTACATTAATTGGAAGTAAGTTAGAGGATTTTATTAAAAATTTCCCTTTCCATGGAGCAAGATGTGCAGAAAATTGTGGGGTTACATGCAATTACTGTAATGAGTATGTAAAGAAGGCCTATTTTATACAATCTGAGAAAGACGCTGAATATTACAGGAATTATTTGTTATATCTTTATAATTTTGTCAATACCGGAGAAATACTTTTGCCAAAGGAAAAAAGAAAACTTAAAAGACCGATTAAAGAAATCGCATCAGACACCTATCTTGGAATTCCTTGGAGTACTGAAGCACAAAACTTTCTGGAAGATGCAATGGCGATTATTCCTAAAGAAATGCACCAAGCGGCAAAGCAAGGAATCGGATTTACTGCCGAAAGAACTGCCGATAAGCAGGGTTTGACTCAAGTTGATAAAGAATTATTAATTGCAATAATAATTCAAATAGTTCCTCAACCATTTAAGCACGACTTTCTTGATTATTTAATCGAAAAAAAAGTCGATATAACCCACTATTTAAGCAATAATGACATTAAAGATATAGAATCTTTGCCATATGGAACAGAAGTAATGGCTCAGAAAGCAAAAGATAAAGGTTTACTAGTTAAAGAATTAAAAGTTAATGAAGTTAAATTACAAAATAAAAAAGAAAAGGAGGTGAAAATTGAAATGAACACGAAAAAAGAATGGGAAGCGTATCTTACGAAATTTATGAAAGCTTATAACGAAATACCCGATATAAAATCGTTGTTGAAGCCTATTGCTCCGCTTATATTCCAATATGTCATAACAGATAAACCTGAGATGAATTATTGGCAGTTCATTGAAAGTGACAAAATGAAATGGGGTATGGGGCAATATTCTGGACCAAACGCTCCAAAAATTATTCACAAAACGAATTTCGAAACAATAAAAAAAGTTAACTCTGGAGAATCGGATCCGATCCAAGCCACGATGGCAGGAACTTACATTGTTGAAGGTGATGTAGCAAAACTCATGGCTTGTGCCTCATTGTTGCCGCTTAACGCAAAAGCACACTCAAAAGCGATGAAAAAGTGAGTTATCGGGTTAAAAAAACACATACTAATAAAAACTATATATAAAATTTTTTTTATTAAATAAAAGTTATATATTTATTAAGTAATGAAAGAAAATAACGATTTGTTTAATACTATTGGTATAGATTCAATAGGATTTTATGCTATTAGTTTCAAATCAAGCTTTTATTACTCCTTGTTTCATTTTTTGCATTTTTTCAATAATTAATTGGATAATGTTATCTCTATCTCGAATATTTCCAATATTTAACTTATTAATGTATTCATTACAACGCGCATTAAGTTCGCTTTCGGAAGGGTAATAGATTTTATCAAACGAATAATTACAAAAATCTTTAATAACGCTTGGATCGAGTTGAATTATAGAATTATTTATTTTATCTTTAGGCCAATAATCGCCGTACGGGTGAGGAATATGCAAAATTTCGTTGAAATTCTTATCGTATGACTTATTTACATATGCGAGAATGATTTCCAAAATCTTTTCGCTCGAAAAACCACTAGTGCAGAGAAGATAAGTGTCGTATCCTAGCTTTTCGTACAATTCAATATTGCTCGGCGAGATCCAGCCGGCTTTAAGAAGGTTAACTGGTTGTTCAAGACGCTTTTTCCAACAGGATAAAAGGGGATAATCAAATCCGTTTTCCACATCAGAAACTTTCTCTTGATTAGAGAAAACGGGAGAATTCATTGTCCGATGGCTCTGTAGGTTGTGATGTTGATACCAATGAATACATCCCCAATTACAACCGATATTTACTGGTAATATGAAGCCCTTTTTACGGTCTTTATATGTTTTTTCCTTTAATTTTTGGAATCCTTTTAATAAATTCACGTATCTAAGAACATCCGGGTGTAGAATTATAGAATCTGCTCCTATATTGAAAAAGATTCTCCCACGGTTTAGAGAAGCCACGTATTGCGAATACGACAAAAATATTTTTAAAGAAGGATAATTCGCCTTTATAAAAGCAACATTGTTAGGAGAAGATACGAGAATGTCTTTATAGTTTAACTCGTGCAATTTGTGAAAAAGAGAATTAACTGCTTCGTAATGTTTAATGTGAGCCTCTAAATTTCCTTGACATGTTGAGTCAATTCCTGCAATGGGAGTAATTCCATGTTTTTGGATCAATTTCGTATAATTTTCGAATTCGCTAAAATTTGGAAGTATTTTTGGTAGAAATATCGAACTGTTCCCAATTGGGTTCTCTGGTACGTGTACAATAACGTGTGAAACGGGCAACTTTTCATTTTCAATTAAAGATATAAGATCTTGATTATAATCCCCATCAATTATAAATTTCATTTTTTAAATCAACTTTCTATTTGTTTTTTTGCATTCTTTAAATTTTTAAATAAGTACTTAATTTATTTTTTAATAAATTTTAATTTATTAATGATTAATTCGTTTTTTCATAACTATAGAATGCGCTTTTGCGTTAAGCGGCAACAAAGGCGCGCAAGCCATGAGTTTTGTCAAGTCGCCTTCAATAAAATATTTTCTAGCCATTGTGGCCTGAATTGGATCTGTTTCGCCTGAATTAACCTTTTTGATCGTTTCAAAGTCTGTTTTATGAATGATTTTTGGTGCGTTTGGCCCTGAATATTGCCCCATTCCCCAGTTCATTTTCTCAGCGTCGAGGGACTGCCAGAAATTCATCTCAGGGCTATCTGTTATGACATATTGAAATATCAGAGGAGACATAGGTTTTAATAAAGGTTTTAATTCGGGAAGCTCGTTGTAAGCATTCATGAAACTTTTGAGATACGCTTCCCACTCGATTCTACTGATTATTTCTATTTTCATTTCTTTTGGCTTTCCATCTTGTATTTTAACATCAATAGATTTCGATACGTTTTTTGATAAACCTTTTTCTTTGGACTTTTGAGCCCTCGCTTTATCACCATATGCTAAAGATTTAGCTTGATTTATTTCCTCTTCGCTCATGAAGCGCGATATTTCGATATTTTTTTCTAGTAGAAAATCGAGAAGATCGTGCATGAAAGGTTTAGGAATTAACTGAATAATAACTGAGATTAATAAATCTTTATTGACTTTTTTTAGATCTTTTTTTTCTGAAGCTGTTTCTGCAATATGACAAATGGCTTTCTTAGCAGAAGCACGCATAGCATCAGGAATTAAGACCATAATTTCTTCCAGAAATTTCTGTGCTTCGTGATCCCAAGGAACACCTACATAAGTAGTTGATTTTGTTTTCTTAACAGGGCTTTTAAGTTTTCTTTTTTCTTTTGGTAAAAACATTTCACCTTTATTAATAAAATCTAAAAGATACGCCATATAACTTTTGTAGGATTCTGCGTTTTCCACCGAAGTTATAGAATATGCTTTTTTAACAAATTCGTGACAATAATTACAAGTTACACCACAATTTTCCGCGCATCTTGCACCTTCAAATGGAAAATTATTCACGAAATCCGTTAGCATATTTGCCTCTAATTTAGCTTTAAAATCAGGGATGCTTAACATAATACCCGCATCGTCAGAATATTCTCCCATTTTTTCTTGCTTAATTGCATATTCAGGAAACGATCCCCCAGCAAAAACTAGAGGATCTGCGATAAAGGAATATCCCTCAAGAATTTCTCCTAAATTCGCACTATATTTTTTTTCACTAAATGCTTTTACAGCACGACTTAACCATTTCGTTCCAAATTTTCGTCCTGAAATTTTAAAATAATCGATTCCTATATTTAAATATTTATCGAGGTCAGACGGTTGAATCCATCTGCACATAAGAATTTGTTCTGGATTTAAACATTTTAGATTTTGACACGCTATTCCGGCCCAATCGTTATAGTACGCTTCTAAAACATCGTGTGTCTGGCTAGAATGAGAACATTCAGTATAATGAAAAAATCTATAAGGGCAATCGTTAAGGCAACAATCGTTTACGAGTAATTCCACATCGCATTTAACGGAATTGCGGATTTCTTTGAGAAGCGGAAAGTTTCTATTAATCATGAAAGATAATGTTAATACTCCTTCTGGACCAATAATCTCCTGCCATTCTAAAGCGCGGGCAAGAGAATTCACTTCTGCAACCACAGAAGATTTTATTTTTAATTTAGGATGGTGTGTTATCGCAAACTCTGCAAGGTACGGATCGGTTACTGTAAGGTATTCTACGCCTAAATCCTCTAACCAGTCTAACTCTTTGAGAGCTTTTGTTTGCTCTTCCGAATTAAACATGTAAAATCCAAGACACATTCCGTTCCATAACCATGTAAATTTCAATTTAGAATCGTGTAATTTATTAATATAAGTTTCAACTTCCAATTTACTTTTCCTTGGCATTATCATAAACGGTCGTCCAGTACCAGTAAAACTAAGATCGTATGTTCCATATAAATCGTAAACATTTTGTTTTAAAATAGGGTCATTTTCTATAAGATCCAACAAATCTAACTTCCAATTACACGCTAATGATATTCGCATTTTTAATAGCTCTTTAATTTTATCAATTTATTTTATTTTTCATAAATTTATTCATATTCAATCATCAAATTAAAAAAAAAATTAAATTTAGATATTTTATCTTATTTTTTAGCTAATTCATTGATTTCTTCTTTTTGTTTTTCCAAAATTATAGCAGTTTTTTCCCAACTAACTTCCTTTGGCATTTTAAAGTTAAGCAAGAACATATATAGATGAATATAACCGCTTATGAAGAACAATGGTAGAATACTGTAGTGTTTATCAGCAAACTTTCTCGTTGCGTTAAATAATATGCCAAATTGGAAAAATAAACATGCTAAAGTCCAACTTAACAAATAGAACTCACCTATGAAAAAATAAAGTATGGCAAATCCAATTACAATATACATCCAAGTGTCCATGTTCCCTATAAACATTATTGACATATTTCGAGATATAATTATTGACTTTCCCTTCTTTCCGTCTTTTTCCATAGCCATTAATTGCGGCGCATCTCCAACATATCCAGCCATCCATCGTCTGCGTTGTTTATCTAATGTATTCCATGTACTTGGCACATGATCGTAAACTTTTGCTTTAGGTGAAAAATAGATTTTTACACCGTCTAAATTTAAAAGTACTGAGAGGTATAAATCCTCGGTAAGCGAATTTTCGTTAAAACCGCCATAATTTCTAAGAAATTTTGTTCGAACGGCTAAATTGCGTCCAAAAGAAAAAGTAGACTTTCCCAACCTATTTCTTATATCAAATAATATACCGCCGCCAGCAACTATCGCATAATCAAGATGAATCGCCCTAGTTAATATGTTAGTTTTCCAATTTTTCACAAGAACAGGTCCAATAACTGCATTTTTTTTTTCGTTTTTAAACGGACTAATTAAATTTTTTAACGCGTACGGATCTAATACGCACCCCGAATCGTAAAGAACTACAATATCGTTTTTAACATGTTTTAGACCATAATTTAACGCTGGAGGCTTCCCTTTCTTTGGTAATGGTTCGGATAATACTTCCATATCTATTGTGGTATGTTCTTTTATAAAATTTTTACAAAATTCTGTTGAATCATCCGTAGATCCGCTTGTTACCACAATGACTTGAATTTTTTCTTTAGGATACTCTGACTGAACAATAGATTCTAATGTTCTTTCCAATAATACCCGCTCGTCCTTAGATGCAATTAAAATGCTTATGTTCGCATAGTAGGGTTCTTTAGCTCTATAACCTCTTCCAAAAGACGCTAAAAAGTTTATACCGTACAAAATCACGAGAAAAAACAACACCATTAACCCAAATAAAGGAAATACGAACCACCAAAACTTCAGAGGATTCGAAATAAAATCGTCAATAGCTCTTTTTGTAATTGATGGTAACGATTTGGGAAAATAAACATACAAGAGCCCGAAAAAGATTATCAATATGAAACCGTATATGAATTTTAATATTTTAATTTTTAAATCTCCTCTTTTTTATGTGTTTTTAGTATCCATTTTTTTTAATTGTCTAAAACTATATTTAGCTAATTGAATCGTCGAATAAGTCATTATAAGTAATAGAACGATCTGAAAGATCAACATATTCCATTTCATTGTTCCAGTGTGTGAAAATGTCCACATTTTAGTTGCAGCAGGATTAATCGTATTAGTCAGCAATACAAAAAAACTTGAAATGCCGTAAATTAGAAAAAATGCAAACATAACTAATATTCGCATTGGTCGTTCGCCAATAAATGGCTTTATTTCGTGTAAACCCAAACCTTCGTGTCTGGTCCTCATATATTCGTAAATAAAGATTAAGAAAATGTTGGTCCATACCATCCACGTAAAATCAAGGGTTAAACCGTATTCTGAGAGTATAAATAAGTTGGTTGGAACTAAACCTACTAATAATAAAATATCGCTGATTCTGTCAATTATGTTATCTAACCAAGCTCCGCTTTTAGACTTAATGTCCATTAACCTTGCTATTGCACCGTCTACTCCATCGATAATACCTGTTAATAGAACCAAAAAAGCAAGAACAATAAACCACGAACCGTAATATGGCTGTTGAGTAAATAAATTAAGTGCGTGGCCTCTGCTGGCTATTAATACGCCGTAAAATACGAGAAACGACAAAATCAAAGTTATAATAGATACTTTATTTGGGGATAATCCGCATTTTATAAAAAACTTAGCACCTTTGTAGGTTAAAGGCATGTATATAATCCCCGTCGGTTCTTTTTTCATTAACTCAAATTGCTTTTCTAGCTTATGAGCCTGTCCGTGACTTATTAACCAATCTTTCATGAAATCGTCTAAACTCATGAGTTCTCTTTTTGGGTACTTACGAAAGAAGCCACTAATGAAAATAATTACAAGCAGCCCGATTAATACTAGCGGAAATAAAATTTCAAAACTTAATAGGTCCATTATATCCATTTATTTTTCAACTCCTTCAATTTGTTGTTATTTTATTTTGTTTAATGATTAAAGTTGCTTTTCTAAAAATTGTTGAATTAAGATGGTGCTCGTGATAAAATAATGTATTTTTGTTCAATTTTGGACGATAAATCCAATTGAATTGGCAATTATAATCAGCTATATTAATTATAGGATAAGAATAAAGTAATTTTAAGCGAAACATTTCAAGCGCTTTAAAAAAAGAGATATTTTTAAAAAAGAGATAATAATTATTATTTGGTTTGAAAATTAGATAGGTATATTTTTTAAATAATATAACCTTTTGAAATTTTTTAATTTTAAAACCATTTTTATGTAAACCATCATTATGCCTAAATTGAACTCTTTTAATTTCTCTAGAGTTCCATTTGATACAATCAATTTTATTGTTATATTGGTCTAAATCGTTCTCATTGTTAATTTTGAAGAAAGGATCTTCATTTTGAATAGGCAATTCTTTATTTCTTCTTAGAATTTCCAAAAAATCAAGTGCTGTTAAATCAATATTTACATACATTCTAATAAACGCGTGATAAATAAAAGAATCTATATTACTAAAAATTTGACAAAATATGATAATATCAATTAAATGCCCGAGGCTTAATTGAATGTTTGGATTTATTTCTGATAAGAACCAAAGGATATTAATATGAGGTAAAAAGGGAAAGAAAATGGAATTTCCAGATTTAAAATAGTTATCCATTGAAGCGGAAAAAATCGCAAGGTCTTTTAAACTTATATAAATAAATACAATTAAAAAACACAGTAAAATAAAGAATACAGATGGAATTTTCTTCAATATTTTTCTTTTTGATTTAACCATATATTCTAATTCCAGCTATTTTCTTTAAAATTATACGTAATAGAATAAAATATTTACAAAAAAACGTTCTTAAGTAATTATTATTCTTACTGATAATATCAATTTTTAGTAAAAAAATATATATTGAAGAAATTAATTTTAAGAGAATAAATTGAAAATAAAAAGGATATTAGCTTAAAATGAGAGTTTACGATTTTATTTTTATCCATCCCCCAAGGAATTTTGAGTTTTTAACGCAAAACATCAAATCCAGAAGTTCTTATATTATGATGCCAATGGGCATCTTTGGATTGGCAGATTTACTCGATCGGGAAGGATTTTCGACCAAGATAATTAACTATCCGCTTGAAAAAATGTTAAATCGAAACTATACGATAATAAAAGAATTGAAGAATTATAGTGCTAAAGTTATAGGAGTCGATTTACATTGGGTATTGCATAGTGCTGGGAGTTTGGATATATTAAAAGCAATAAAGAAATGTTTTCCGTCTTGTTTTACGCTATTAGGTGGATATACCGCAACATATTATGCTAAAGAAATAATGGAAAATTACAATTTTATTGATGGCATTATTCAAGGAGATGCTGAAGAACCAATAATAAAATTACTTAAAAATTTTAATAATCTGAGAGAAGTGCCAAATCTTATATATCGAAATAATGGAAAAATTATTGACAATCAAATTACATATGTGGCACACGAATTAGATTCTTTGAATTTTGCGAAAGTTAAATTCTTAGATCATTGGAAAGAATATATCAACTTAAATTATGAAATTATGCATACCCCTTGGCCTGTCGAAATGGCTAGAGGATGCGTTTTCAATTGTGTGAATTGTGGAGGATGTAATCACTCCAGCAAATTATATCTAAAAAGAAGAAATGTTATTTTTAGATCCCCATCACGGGTTTTTGATGACATCAGAGAAATTATAGAAGTAAGCGAAATTAAAGGGATCTTTTACGGACACGGAGTTTATCCAAATACAGAAAAATATTTTATGGAAATACATAAATTGATTCGCAAAGAAAAACTCGATATACACGCAGATTTAGAGCTTTGGAGATTACCTCTTAGCAAAAAATTCATAGAAGATTTTAGTAAAACCTATAATTTAGAAAAATCAATGTTATGGTTCAGCGTTAGATCGTTCTCTGAGGCATATAGAAAAAAGTTCACCAAATTATATAGTAAATTTGACGACTCTTTTGATTTCACTAACGAAGACCTAAAAAAATTAATAATTCTAACAAAATCACACAATATCCCTTTAAGGTTATTTTGGGATGCGGGAAATCCGTGCGAAAATAGTTTAGATTTATTTAAAAGTTTTATGTACGCTTTAAAATTATTCATTAAGAATATTTCAAAAAATAATAAAGTTTCAATGTGGTCAGAACCAATAATTGTTTCTCCAGGATGTTTAATCGAATTGTACAATAATAAATTTGGTGTTAAAGTTCGCGCGAAAAATTTTGCTGATTATGTAGAATTAAATAGAAGTTCCAAAATGATGGCTCCCCCTATGGATGTAAGTGTTAATTTTAAAACTAATTATTTAACAGCCACAAATATAAATTTAGTAAATAAATTAATGACGTTATTAAATATTCTCTCAATTATTACCAGGTAATCAGAACAAATCTTAGAAAGTAGGAAATTTTATAACCGGCATTGACACTTATTATTTTCAGACAAATTATTTAATTTATACTGAAACAATATCATTTTGAAAATTAACAACAATAATAAATAATTTAAGTGTGGTTTATTTTCGTTTAGTTATATAATTTTTATTGGAGAGTATTTTTTATGGCAAATCCAGATTATGGTCAATTATTGCTATGCCCTAAATGTGGAGCGATTGGGGCTATTTTCGTTTTAAAGGTCGCTGGTCTTAAGATAGTTATTAAACAAAAATGTCCAAAACATGGTGCAAGAGCAATTTTTTTCCCCTTTATGCAAAAGGATTTATTAATTCCTCACATTCAAGAGGCTCTTTTTCGTTGTTTCAAATGTGGGCAACCATCACCAGTTGAAGAAACTAAAATTCAAGGGCCTTGGACATTAATAAAATGTAATTGCGCAACACATGGAACTAAACTTCCTTTTCAGAAAATTTGGAGTTCGTTATATATTGAAATTACGGGTCAGCTACCTATAGTTCGGGATTTTGAACAACCAGAAATTCAACAACCAGAATTAAAACAACCAGAAAAAATTCAACTTGAACAAATACAGTTTAAAGAACCAAAATCCGAACAATTTCAATCTACTTTGGTTGATGGAAAGAAATTTTGTCCTAATTGCGGCTCGCATTTAATGGGAACAGAAAAGTTCTGTGGTATCTGCGGCGAAGAAATAAGTTAATACGAATATAATTTATTAAAATATTCTTTTTTATATTTAACAATAATTGGTCTCAATAAAAAATTTAAATGAATTAAGTCTTCTTCTTCTTAACTAATTTATTTGAGTGAACATACAATGGCATATATGGATTATAACAATTTGTTTAAATGTGTAAAATGTGGAGCTAACGGAAGCATATTACTTTTGAAAGTGGCTGGTTCACTAGTTATTATAAAACAAAAATGCCCTAAACACGGGGACCGAGTTATAAAAGTACCTTTAATTCAAAAGAATCTTTATTTAAACTTAATTCGGGATAATATTTTTCTGTGTCCTAAATGCGGACAACCAGCCTCAGTGGATAGCGTAAAATTATCGGGACCTTGGACTTTATTAAAACTTAATTGTTCTACGCACGGAACTAAATTACCTGTTCAAAAAATATGGAACTCGATATATGGAGAAATTTCAAGCGGAGCAGTCTCACCAAAAACTACGCCACAGATAATAACAGAAAAATTGCCCGTTCAACAAGAGAAAAGATTATTTGAAGTACCACCGACAACTGAAGAACCACCAACATTTGAAGTATCAAATGTAGAAAAAAGTTCTACATCAAGCAAAGAAGCAATGTTTTGTCCAAATTGCGGAACCCAGATAAGAGGAAACGAAAAGTTCTGCGGTACATGTGGAGTAGAAATTTAATAGTTCAAATATTTTATTTAATTAATTTAAATAATTATTTCTTTTATTTTCTTTTTTTTTAATGTTAGATGTACTAATATTTTGTCAGTAGATCTGTAATTTAAAAACGTCAGTTTTTGTCAGGTTTTTTTGCGTTTAAAGCGACATATGTCGCAAATAATACTCGCATTAAAATAGAAAAAAAAAGAATATTTATCGTTAAATCTCACAGATTTAACGTTATTAATAACGCGTTGTTCAGGTAGACTAAGAGGTTCTTTCCGTCGTTAATTTCTTGAACCTCAACGGTCTTTCCTGACAACTTATAATCGATGCTATGTTGTTTACCATTATACATAATGGTGCCATTACTGCTAATTTTTCGCTTTTTTCGCTTCAAGAGTATTGGCACATTGTAAGAATGGGAAATTAACAAATTTTCTTTGAAATAAAGCTCTAATTTATCTTCGTATTCGATTACATCGATTCTTGACCCTACATATCCTGGAGGAACTGCGAACTTTTGAGATTTGTAATATAATTCGTTGTATTTGTTGACTTTTCTTTGTTGTACTTCGTGAAACCACCGATCCCAATTCACGTTCGCTTGAAGCGGTTTAAAAACGCGATCTTCTCTTTCAAGAAATATTTTTACCGGAGGTACCATATTGGGCAAACTTCGATGCGGTTTTTCTGTATTGTATCAATCCACCCACTTTTTAAACATTCGATTAAATTCTGCTAATGTGTATAGCGGTTTTTCGATAATTTCGCGCCGAATTTCCACGAGAAATAGTTGTTTGACCGTTCCAAACCATCTTTCGAGTTTTCCCTTCGTTTGGGGATGGTTTGGCTTAGCAAAAATGGGTTCAATACCCAAATGTTCGAGAAGTTTCGTATATTTAGTTCCTAATTCTCCCACGAGATTTCTAAATTGCGTTCCATTATCTGCAAGAATTTGATTCGGTCTTCCGTAAGCTACGACTCCGTCTCGGATTACTTTTATTACGTTTAATCCCTTTTGGTTCTTAAAATATTCTGCAGCCACGATAAACCTCGAGCAATCGTCGAGGAGTGCAATTAAATAGAGTTTTTTTAAATGACCCACCGATTGAACCCCTGCCACGTCAATTTGCCATAGATCGTAGGTTTTTTTCTCTCAAACTTGACGTATCCCTGCTGTCGATTCTTACTTTTAAAATTAAGACCTTGTTCTCTAATGTATTTTTGTATCAAAGCAAGGGAAGGACAGGTAGTTGGAAATTCTTTTTTAAGGAAATTTCGTATTATTGGAGCGCTCCTTTGCGGCAATTCCTTCTTAAGTTCTGCAATGCGTTTAAATACTTCGGGAGGATATCGTTTCGGACGCGTACGCTTCTTTTTAATAACGTGACGATCGGAAAAATGTTTTTGTTCTAACCTGTTTAACCACCGATACATCGTTCTTTCCGATTTGCTATATCGAGACGCAAGATCTTTTATTGAAAGACCTGTATTACAACGCAATTCTTGCGCCTCTTCACGCTTTAGTTTTTTCACTTTATTTTTCATTTTTTTCCCTTTTGTTAGTTTTTACGTTCAATTTTAGGTAGATTTAGTTTATCGAAAGAAAGCTTTAAATTCAAATACGATTTGGGTCATATCTTACTATTTTAAGCGTCTCAACTTAAGTTGCATCTCTTTTTAAAAGTGTCAGTTAGAGTAGTGACGACAAGACGGCTGTTGTCAAAAAAAAGCGCTTTAAATTAAAAAATAAAATTAGATTTTTGTGACACTTTTTGATTACGCTCCATTTGTGGTGCGTAATTTACTTTTTGTCAAATAAATTCCATTTTCGTGACATTTTTAGATTACGGATCACATTTTTAATAAATATTTAGTTTGTTTATGGTATTGCTTTATTTAATTTTTAAAACCAATTAAATAGTTTTAACACAATTAAAAAATCTAAAATTTTTGTTTCTTTAATGGAAATTCTCGATTAATTAAAGGAAAAAAAAATTAGAAATGAATAATAATTATGAAAACTAAAAAAATTAATTAAAAGCAGCTCCGCAATTTGAACAAAACTGACCTTTAGATTTGACACCACATACGGGGCATAGTTTTAAGGTTTCAGCGGTTTTATCAGCCGCTTTATCAAAAATCGATTGTTGTTGATTTTCTGAGATTGGCTGTCCTCCTGAGATTGGCTGTCCTCCTGAGATTGGCTGTCTTCCTGGTTTTTGCATTTTTCGTTGCATTTGTTGATGATGTTTAAGAGCCCACCTATTTATACTTCTCATTTTAGCTTTTTCGCCGGAAATGAAATGTATACCAATAATGATAAAAAAAACCCCCAAACCTAACACAACCACAATCGTAACCGTAAACGGCTGATGAAGTAAGAAAGCAAGTGGGTAAGATAATATCATTAATACTCCGACAATAATCATAATAGGAGCAACAATAAATTTTTTTATTTGTTTCTTTTGCATAGTATTTTACCTTTTCAATTAGTATAAAATTAATTTAAATTTAATGAATAATGCAATTTTGTCTATTTAAGTCTTTTTCAAAACAAAAAAAGATAACTGTAATTCTTTTTTGAATTGTAAATAAAAAAAATATAGAAAATTATTTTATAATTCTAGCAACAAGAAATTTTTATTTTGCTACGCTCCCGCACGATTTACAGGTATTTCCTTCTAATTCTGCACCGCAGCTAGGACAATATTTAATGCTTCCTAATTCTTTATCTGTAATTTTTTCTTTTACTTCGTACTTTTTATCGTATTTTTCTTGTAGAGTTTTCCCCTTTACTTTGATTTTCTTTTTATATGGAATTATTCCCGCTATTTTTCTTTTGCGAGTATCAGTAATTTCCACTTTTTTTTTTCCTTGTTTTTTTTCATCGTTCATTTTCTTTTAATCTCCTTTTTTTCTCATTTAAATTTTTGAATTTCATTTACTACATTTCTAAGGCTATAAGGATTAAAAATCATATTTACAAATTTATTCCACGGCTCTTTTGGATCGTTGTTAAACGGTAGAAGTAATTTCCACTTAAAATCTTCTATTTTTTTCACAATTCCCTTTTTTTCAACGCTTTCCTCAATTTCTAACAACAATGCTGGAATATAAATGTAATCTATCAACTCCC
>Ga0315284_10000556_pt1 | contig 50852 bp, 71 predicted proteins | sample YL17G09_16_MG_FD_203696 | JGI IMG/M metagenome (GOLD analysis project Ga0315284, IMG submission 203696) | Sediment microbial communities from Yellowstone Lake, YNP, Wyoming, USA - YL17G09_16 | ecosystem: Environmental > Aquatic > Freshwater > Lake > Sediment | place: USA: Wyoming | collected...
GATTTAGAATAGGTGACGTATTTACTAACTCGGCTATCTATATACCTTTCGGCAAGAGGACACCTGTATTTATACGGGTGGTGAATTGCCCCTTGACAAGTTATAATACTTATAGTATAATTATATATACAATAAGATATTTGCAATCCACTGCAATACTTCGTAACACTAATACATTTAGGGATGTGATAACTAATGATCATTAATAAAGCTTTCAAATTCAGATTATACCCAGATGCACAGCAGAAAGTATTTCTAGCTCAATCCTTCGGATGTGCTAGATTCGTATTTAACTACTTTCTACGTCAACGCATAGACCACTATGCTACCACTGGTACTGGGCTAAATTACTTCCATAATTCAGCAGCGCTGACACAATTAAAGAAACTACCTGAATTTGAATGGCTTAATAATGTAAGTGCACAATCCCTACAGCAAGTACTCCGTAACTTGGATATTGCGTATAATAACTTCTTCAATAAGAGAGCGCAATTCCCTAAGTTTAAGAACCGATCTAACAAACAATCATTCAGTGTACCACAAGCATTCTCAATACACGATAACATACTAGATATCCCTAAGTGTAAAGGTATTAAGATCAAACTGCATTGTAATATCGAAGGCACAATGAAATCGATTACCATATCAAGAACATCATCTGGTAAATGCTTTGCATCTGTACTTGTTGAAACTGAAATACCTGAACCAGTATATTCTGGTGGCGAAATTGGTATTGACTATGGTGTTAAAGCATTCATAACTACATCAGATAGTACGATCATAGATTCACCTAAGTATCTTAGAGAATCAGAAGCTAGACTTAAGAGACTACAACGATCATTCTCTAAGAAACAACCATCAGCTAAGAACCGATACAAAGCACAGAAACAACTAGCTAAGCTGCATGAACATGTATCTAATCAACGCCACGACTTTCTCCATAAGTTGAGTAAACAACTCACATGCAATAACCAAGCAATCTACATAGAAAGTCTCAGTATTAGAAACATGGTACAGAACCATCATCTAGCTAAATCCATCTCTGATAGTGGCTGGAGCACATTCGTTAATATGCTCAAGTATAAAGGCAGTTGGTACGGCTGCCATATAATAGAAATAGATAGATGGTTCCCTTCATCTAAACGGTGCAACAACTGTGGATATATCAATAATAACCTAACACTTAATAATAGGTCTTGGTTATGTCCTGAATGTAATACTGAGCTAGATAGAGACGTTAACGCTGCTAGAAACATATTACAGTTTGGTAGGGCTGGAGCAGCCCAAAGTTACGCTTGCGGAGAAGGGAGTTCCTCTCAGATAATATCTGTAGAAGAAATCTGAGAGTAGCCCTTCAATGAAACAAGAAGCCCCCAGTATTTATACGGGGGTAGCTCACCGTATGCATAGAGAGTTCGGACATACGGATATTGATAGATTGTCACTAATTGAGTGTTGCATGTTAGGATTCTCTAGCAGATATATTACAAGAGGGGATCTAAATGGATAACGATAGGAATAACTTAAATACACACAAGCTCATGTACCATCCGGATAGAGTCTCGGAGTGGCTTCTTACTGGAGATACTATACCTATATACGTTGAGGTCAGCCCCAGTATCAGATGTAACGCTCACTGTAAATTCTGTGCTTATGGATCAGCTGATAGGAAGGTGGGTAGGCTAGAAGAAGATAAGTTTACCGGGGTGTACCTGAGTAATGCTCTACCAGGTATGCAGAAGCTAGGGGTGAGGTCTGTGATGTTCTGCGGTGAAGGCGAACCCCTCATGAATGAGAACATAGTAGGAATGGTTACTGAGACAGCAGATGCTGGTATAGATGTCTCTGTTACGAGTAATGGTATACGCATATGGAGTGCCCGAACTATTATAGCCTATCTCAAGTGGATTAAGTTTAGTATAGATGCAGGTACGGCGGAAACCTACTCCGGCATAAAAGGTATACCCTCTAGGATATATGAGAAGCTACTCACTGATATAGAATCTGTATGCTCCGTAGAGAAGAAGTTTAGAACTACTCTTAAGGGAGGAGGGTGTACTATAGGTGCTCAGATGGTGGTAGTCCCCGAGAACTATATGGAAGTCACTCTACTAGCTGAGTGGTGTAAGAAGGCAGGGGTTGACTATCTGGCACTCAAGCCCTTTACACCTAGTGATTATACTACAACCAAATTTGATAAGATAGAATATGGTAAGATTATAGAATTCCTAGATGAGGTGGTACCTAGTATTGACTACAATGTTATATATCGGAAGAACGCCTTCTCCGCCGTGCACGAGAAGGAATGTACAAGTGTATGCCGCGCCCTTCCCTTCTGGATGTACATATCATCTAATGGTGATATCTACCCATGCCTCTCCTGTTATGGTTATCCCGATTATGTCCTAGGTAACTTGTTCACAGACGACATAGTAGATATATGGGAGAGCGACCGTAGATTAGAGATATACAAGAAGATAGAGGAAGGAAGAGAACACTGTCGATTAGGGTGTAGAATGACCGAGGTTAACAAGTATCTGGAGGCCATCTCTAATCCACCTGATCATGTTAATTTTATATAGGAGATGAATTAGTGTTAAGAGATTATTATATCTTCGTTAAGACTCTCACCCGGCATAGGATATATGTAATGATTGACTGCTGGAAGAAGGGCCTAATATGGACTGGGCTTATACACGACTATAGCAAATATCTTCCTATGGAACTATTCCCATATGCTAGGTACTCTAAGGGTGATTGGAATAAGCTTAGAGATAAGAGCGGTTACTATAAACCACAGACTGAGGATGAGGGCTTCAATCGAGCTCTTCATCACCATGTGACTAATAATAAACATCACTGGCAATACTGGGTAATGAATGTTGAAGCCGGGGAGGTAACTCCTCTTAGGATACCTAAGAAGTACCTGAAGGAAATGATGTGTGATTGGATAGGCGCTAATAAGGTAAGGAATATAGAGAATCCCATAGAGGCAGCTAGAACATGGTACAGAGCTAATAGAAACAAGATATTACTACATGAAGAGGCCAGATCTTGGATTATGGAGTTCTTAGGACTAGAGGAGGAGGAGAAGCTATGATATTGTTAGATGCTCATAAGATACAATGGCATGCAGATAGAGTTAACGAATGGCTAGCAGGGAAGAGAGTGTATCCAATAACTATAGATTGCGCTATAGATAAGAGGTGTACATATGAGTGCGCCTACTGCTTCGGGAAATTCCAGAGGAATGATTATAGGCTACTAAGTAAGGAAGTGATTACTGACTTTCTAACCGACTGCTCCTCTATTGGAGTTAAGGGAGTCTCCTTCGTTTCCGATGGTGAATCTACTTGTAATAAACACCTATATCATGCTATAACATATGGTAAGTCCTTAGGGATTGATATGGCACTGGGTACCAATGGATATCTACTGGATGATAACCAGTTGGATGAGATTCTTCCAGCCCTAACCTATCTAAGGTTTAATATATCAGCTGGTCTACCCGAGAGATATGCCTTTATACACGGTGTAGAACCCAAGTGCTTCCATAAGGTAGTAGGAACTATAAAGAAGTGTGTAGAGATTAAGAGGAAGAGGAATCTAGATGTTACTATAGGAACGCAGATGGTTCTGATGCCCAAGTATGGTATGGATATAATACCATTAGCAAGGCTAGCCCGCGATTTAGAAGTTGATTATCTAGTGATCAAGCACTGCGCCGATATGCCAAGAGATGAGAACAAGTTAGGTATAGTATACTCAGACTATGATAGGCTGAAGGATGTACTCCTAGAGGCAGAATCTTATAGTACGGAACGTACACAGATATCGGTTAAGTGGTCCAAGATAGCTGATGGTAACACTAAGAGTTATACTAGGTGTTACGGCCCCCCATTCCAATTACAGATGTCTGGTAATGGTCTTGTAGCCCCATGTGGGTCCTTTTTCGAGACAGGATGTTCTAAGTACCATATAGGTAATATAACAGAGCAGAGGTTTATTGATATAGTAAGGAGTGATAGGTATTGGGAAGTTATGGATCATCTAGCTAGTGATCAGTTCGATGCCGTCTCAGAATGCGCTAACTTGTGTTTACAACATAAGATTAATGGTTACTTGGATGCACTCAAGAAGTCGGGGATCACTCATATAGATAAGCCAGAAGGTAAGGAACCCATGCACATCAATTTTATATAGGGGAGTAATTTTATGAAGACATCTGATTATATAATGGACAGGATTAAGAAGGAAGGAGTAGACCACCTATTCTCTGTTACAGGGGGCGGGTGTATGCACATTACCGATTCAGGATATAGGAAGGGTATGTTGGTACCCGTTATGCACGAACAAGCAGGTGCTATTGCAGCAGAAGCTTACTCTAGGATCAGAGGCTTTGGTGCATGTACAGTAACTACCGGCCCTGGGTGTACCAATGCTATTACTGGTGTAGGGTGTGCATGGATAGACTCTATCCCCATGTTAGTAGTATCAGGCCAGGGGAATGCCTGGGATCTTGTTAAGGATACTGGCGTAAGACAGATAGGTATTCAAGAAATAGATATAACGAGGATAGTAGATGCTATCACTAAGGATGCGGTAACGGCTACAGAGAATATACAGTATGAGCTAGATCACTGTATTAGAAGAGCTAAGAGTGGCAGACCAGGGCCATCTTGGATAGACGTACCTCTCAATATACAGAAGTTAGAAATAGAACCAGTTGATATACCCCAACCAGATCCTGCTATCTCCTACATTACACGAGAGTTATATACTACTATGGGATTGCTAGAAACTAGTAAGAAACCATGTATCGTGGTAGGTAACGGAGTGAGGCTATCAGGAGCCGTAATAGAGTTTCTAAATATGATAGAGATTCTAGGAATTCCCGTCTTTACTACATGGGGCACTGCAGATCTACTAGACAACGAACACCCTCTATATTGTGGCAGACCCGGCTCCTTTGGGCAACGGGGTGCTAACATAGCTATACAGCAATGTGATCTACTTATAGGTATAGGAACCAGATTCTCTATAGGACAGACAAGCTATAACAGGAAACTCTTCGCTTCAGAGGCTAAGAAAGTAATCGTAGATATAGACCTAAATGAACTTAGGAGATGGGATGATGAAGTGGTCAAGGTAGCTTGCGGCGCTAAGGAATTTATAACCAGACTTACTCAATTACTAGAGAATTATATCCCTCAGCATACTGACTGGTTGGCTTATTGTAAGAGAATGCTACTTAGGTACCCAGTTATTCTACCTGAATATAGTGCACCATCGACTCCTAACTCGTTCTGGTTTATAGATAGGTTAAGCGACGCTCTCTCTGAGAACGACATAATCATTACGGATGTCGGTACAAGTTTTACCTGTACGTTCCAGAGTTTCCGGGTGAAGAAGGGCCAGAGACTATTTAACTCTAGTGGTATGGCTACTATGGGTTATTGCTTACCTGCTAGTATTGGAGCCCACTATGCCAGCGGTAATAGAATTATTAGCTTGAATGGTGATGGTGGAATAATGATGAATATACAGGAGCTACAGACCATATCTGGGCAGAATTTACCTATCAAGATATTCGTCTACGATAATGATGGATATCTTACCATGAAGCATACACAGAAGAACAACTTCCAGCTTCTAGCTAATAGCGATCCTAGTAGTGGACTTACGCTACCCAATCTAAGTAAGATATTCAACTCCTATGATATACCCGTTCTTCACATAAATAGGACTGAGGATATAGATTCAACCATACAGGATGTTCTTACATATGATAAAGGCCCGATAGCCTGTATAGTTAAGATGGATCCTATGCAGCTCCTAACACCTACTGTAAGAAGCAAGGTTGTAGATGGTAAAGTTATTCCCGTGGGTATAGAGTGGATGCAACCAATAGTGGAAGAGTGGGAGGTATACGAGTGAACCACTTATTAGTAGTACCCGTAGCAGCACGCTTTGATGAATTCGATACATGTTTAGAATCGCTTGTAAATAGTGATTATAGCGGGAAGCTACTAGTTCTGGAAGATGGTGTATCATTAGATAACGTTGTTGGGGAAACATGCTCACGACTAGGAGTGCAGAGATACAAGTTTACACACCCTTCTTTCTATGCAGATATGGCTAAGTATGTAGCATGTATATCTGGAGACTATGATACAGTAACATTTGCACACTCTGATATAATATACCCTAAAGAATGGTTCAAGCCGCTAGATATGGCTTGGAACGACTTAATAGTGTATGATAAGATAGGGTGTCTGAATATGAATGTTATACATAGGGCTAGTAATATTACATGGATGACGGGGAAGCGAAGATTCGAGTTAGGATGGGATATTTTCAATAATGGGAAGTATGGTATTCCCCAGACTGGTAGGCTGTCACCCATATTCTCTATGCCAAGTAAGCATTTCAGAAAGATGGACCATGCTGAGATGGGGTATACTTATATCGCAGAGCTTAACTATATGATTTATAGAATACAGCATAAGTTATGGATGATATATCTGAATACCGATCCCATAATAATTCATATAGGTGGTGCGGATACTGCTAGAAAGACAGTGGGCGATGTTATGATGGAGAATCTGAAAGGTAGTTACAAGAAGTGGATGGAAATCTCAGGCATACATATAGAGTGTTCTCTCTACGGATGGTATAGTGTAATTCAGATGAATCACTTAGAGGAAATAGAGATGGCTGCTAACAATTGCGATTTCGATTCTATAGATTATATATTTGATGAATTTGATAAGTATCATGGTAATTGTAGTATCTGTCCTCTATCCTCAAGATGCCCATATAACGGTACCAATAAAGATCCAAGTAAAAGTTGGAAGGAGGAATGATTTTAGTGTTTAATAATAAACAGTACACGTTCCCATGGAATGTGTATATAGGCGATACTATGCAGGGAATTAAGAATTTTAGCGAGGCTCGTAGAATATCTAATCCCCTGATTATAACCGGTCCAAACGTATATAAGATACCTAGAGTTAAGTTAGTAGTGAATGAGTTGATAGATACTTATGGAGGAGCAGTGTACACCGAAGCCGGCCCCGAACCCACAACTCTAGATGTAGAGTGTGCCTGGGTAACATATAAGTCTGGGAACTATGATAGTATTATAGCTATAGGTGGCGGTAGTAGATTAGATCTGGCTAAGGCTGCTAGGGTATTCGGTGATCTATCTCCCGTTTACTGGTTCGACGATGGTTATGTACACAAGCATAAATCTGAGACTCCCATCATATGCGTTCCTACTACGGCAGGGTCTGGTAGTGAGGTCTCTAGAGGTGCTATCATAACCGACGAATATAGTTCTAGGAAGAGACTGATTGCAGGGCCCGGCGTATTCGCGGACTATGCTATTCTAGATTATACCCTAACTATGGGTTCCGGTACAGAGTGCACGTGTACAAGTGGAATAGATGCTCTCTCTCACGCCATAGAGTCCTACTCATCTACAGGTGTGGACCCTTACTCTACGGCACTTGCAGCTAGAGCTGCTAAGATGATTATATCTAGTCTACCCAATTTGATAGATAGGGCAGGACCGGAAGATGTACATAGATATAATATGCTGGTAGCGTCTAGCATGGCCGGTATGACCTTCGGGAAAGGGCTAGGCCTTGTACATTCTATAGCACATGGTGTAGGAGGAACCTATCCTATACCACATGGTATAATCTGTGGGATGGCTCTCCCTATAGTGATGGATTATAATATGTTTAGGGGTGGCGGAGCCGACCTCCTATCTACTGGAGAGGTGTACGAGCTACTAGCGGCCTCTAAGTTCTGGGAGATAGCTAAGAAGTATCTATTAGAGGTAAATCCTGATAGGGTCGTGCATAATATACTGCTTGATCATTGTCACAAGACCAATCCTGTACCCGTTACAGTTGCTGATATACATGAGATTATCCATAGGATCAATATGAGTAACTTACTTATGATGTGAGGAATAAAGTTGAAGGTTCGTGAAGTAAATATAGTGAGTGCTGTATGGGGAGAGCGCTATTGGGAGATGTTCTATAAGGTCATGATTCCTACGCTATACACATCCACTAATATACTAGGTATATTACCATACTATAGCATAAAACACACTGTTTATGTACAACCAGGTCAGGATCACCAATTAAACCAATTTCATGATATAGCGTCTAGTAATAATTGGCCCGTTACAATAACTCATAAGCCAGAGATAGAAGGGGATACACCGGGCCTATTGTCACTTACCAATATAATGCTGAAACATAACCAAGAGTGTCTGGATACTAATAGTATAATAGTATATTCAACTCCTGATCTATTGTATGGTCATGGTCTAGCTGGAATCGTAACATCTATGCCCGAACATGGCTACGTGGTTACCAACCAAGTAAGGATAGATCTATCTAAGCTCGATCTTATTCTAAACTTCCTATCTACTACAGGATACAAGAAGTCTTTAGATAATAGCGACTATGTTAGATTCTTTATGGAGGTTGTACCGCACCCCTGTGTTACTCATGGGCTGAATACTTATAAGGATATGCCATCTAGTGATGATATGGTACATGAACATTCATCACTACAGTTATGGTACTATGGGAGAGAACCGTCTTATTATAAGGCTCATCTTAGAACCCCACACCCTATAGCACATGCACCATCAGAAACGATAGTTAATATGATATCCGATAGAGCTAAGAGTTACTTCTCTGGTACCGAGGCTATAGATCATGAGATAGTGTGGGCCCTAGAGCCTAAGGGTTTAGTGAGAAGAATAAGTGATACAAGAGAGTTTATAGTTGGTGAGATGACAGATCCGGAGAAGTTCAACCCTACTATATGTAATAGTGATTGGACGCCGACCTGTAAGCGTTACCATGATATACCTGTAATAATGTGGAGGTAAGAATAGTGCCAGGAAGAATAAATGTGGATGACATGGTTAGCATAATAATACCAGTGTATAATGCAGAACCATACGTAGAGCCGTGTATAAATTCGATAATAGCCCAGACTTATAAGAATATAGAGGTAGTTATAGTAGATGATGGGTCAACCGATACAAGTATAGAGACAGCTGAGAGAATACTAGAGAAGTCCGATCTTAAGTACTCAATATATAGAACTAATGGACCTAGCCTGTATACTCCTATGGGTATACAATTCCCAACCCTAACAGGTATCTTTAATAGTTCAGGTGAGTGGGTTCTTCCCATAGGCGCGGATGATCTACTTCATCCTAATTCCATAGAATGGTCTATGGAAGATAAGGGTGACAAGAATATAGTATACTTCTTCTGGCAACCCATGGATATATATGGTAATATACTGAATGTAGAAGAATTCGCGTTCCGTAACTATGATTCCAATGAAGATATGTACGATTGCATAGTTAAGGGTGCCAAGAGGTTCCCTTGGATGAGAGGACCATCCCTATTCCGGAAAGATCTATTCATGAAACATAGGATGTATATTATAGGGCAGTACTGTTATGAATGGTTTATACAACTACGATACTATGGGCTTGGGGAGATAACCTATAGTGATAGATCTATATACTATGCTAGGTGGGGCCACCCAGAATCAACTGTTGGTCAGGGTAATAGAGGCGTCGCAGATAGAATGCGTAGGAACGACTATATACTAGAGGATGTATGGATAGGTAAGTATAACTATAGTCAGATGCAGACAATGCATGGTCCTGACTTTAGTGGTTATTATGATGAGGTTAGAGCTAGATTTCCTGAGTCCGGAGACTACCCTAGAAAACCGGAAATGCTTATTGGAGGACTATAATGGATGTAAGGAAGATATATGATGAGAGTTCAGAACCATATGTTAGGCACATTAGAGCCGAATTGGGCCCGGTTGCCTCTTACATATTAGAACACGATCCTAAGCACTTACTGTTTACACTCTCTAGGTACAAGTTCGTTTCCAAGATGTTACAAGGGAAGCAGATGGTATGCGAGATAGGGTGCGGCGATGGATGGGGTCTGCCAATAGTTGCACAGAGTGTAGGGCATATTCATGCTTATGATTGGGATATGGGATTAGTTAATAGCGTGGCTGATACTCTTAAGAGCCCAGGATGGGTTAAGAACATAACAGTATACCTACTCGATGTGAGTGATGATGGTATCGCTAACCAACTACCAATCAACTACTATGATGGTCTGTACATGATAGATGTTCTAGAACACTTCGACCCTGATAAGGAAGAGTATATACTAACTAAACTAGTTAACTCTATGACTCCCGATGGGACTCTGATTGTAGGCACACCTAATAAGTCAGCCACCCTATACGCTAGTAAGGCTAGTGATGAACAACATATCAATCTAAAGACCTATAATGAACTAAGAGAAACAATGAGTAAATACTTCAGGAATGTGTACATGTTTGGGATGAATGATGAGGTTCTAAGTACAGGTTACGGCCCAATGTGCCACTACATATTTGCGCTGTGTGATTGGAGGATAAGATGAAATTCGGCGTACTAGTTATGACTACATATGATACCCCTGTTCTGCGAGCTACACTCAAGAGTATAGTGGATACATATTCGGGCCCAATTCTAGTATCAGAAGATGGTGATCAGCCAGCTAGAAGATGTGAATCTCTAGCTAAGGAGATGGGTGTTAGTTATGTGAAGCATGAAGAGTGGGTAAATGCAGGAAAATCTATCCTGAAAGGTATGAAGCATCTAGATTGTGATGTAGTCATTATAACTCACAGTGACGTTCTATTCTCTAGTGACTGGTTTCCACATATTGAAGAGGCATGGGAGAAGGTATATAATCACGCTGGCGTTATCAATACTCAATACTATGGTTATATTACAGGAGAAGCCAACCATCACGCTATAGAGGTATATACTAGAGCTGACTATAATTCTCTATACAATTATCTTACCGAAGGCCCTGGGTTTCCTGTACGCGTTGTAATGAATGATACACCGTGGCCTATAGGTTTAGCTAGATGCGAGCACAATGATAAGCCTGGAATAGTTAGGATGCCATGTACCATGTCACCATGCTGGTCAGCCAGAAAGGATTTCCTATCGACTCTTAGAACGGATATACCAATATCATCCGAGTTCAATGTGACAGTTGCAACGCAGCTTATCAAGAATAGACTCTGGTCTTTTACTGCTAGTAACCAGCCTATGATACATCAGTCAACCACTGATATAGGTCTAATAGTAAGAGACAAGGGAGAATTTAGGCACAGAGATTTCGAATACTATACTGAGCACCATGGATTCAATGCTATGCATGTATTCTGCACAGCATATGCCGATGTATATATGAGACATAAGAATCTTATACTATCAGCAGCTAATATGGGTAATCTCGCAGATGTGGACTATCTATTCGACGTAATGACGGATAGAATTCTAAATGATAACTGTTATAATTGTAATGTGTGGTGCCCTGTTAAGGGAGAAGCCAGTAACAATAGGACTTTAGAGGAGTAATTATGAGATACTTGACCGTTGTGCCATCAGCTAATGACCACTTCATGTTAGGACCATGCCTTCAATCCTTAAAGGAGAGCGAATATAATGGTGATATACTGATGTTCGAAGATGGAGTATTCTCTGAAGATAGATGCAAGGCAACTTGTGATAGAGTAGGCGTTGATAGAATCAAGTTCCCTGACCCAGCCCTCTTCCCAGGATTCTCGAGGTACATAGTTGAACATTACGCTGATGATTATGATATAGTCATATTCTCTCACTCTGATATATACTTCTCTAATGGGTGGTTCAATAAGTTCGCAAGCGCATGGAACGAGCTTATCGAATATAATAAGACCTTCTGCCTAAATCCACACGTCACTGCTATATCTATGCCCTATCCCGAATACGATACTCTAGATAAGTATGACATCTTCCGTAATGATATTGTTACATCACCAATAACACATCACTGGATGACAGGTAATCATAAGTATGAGGTAGGATGGGACCAGCACGGTAAGGAGATGCAGCGTACAGCTAGGTATGCGCCCGTCTTCGCATTTCCAATGAAGTGGTTTAGACAGTTAGACTTTGGTAAGGATGCCTATGATACTTACTTCGATGAAGTAAATCAGACTCTATTCTCCATAGACCATAGACTATGGAATATGTATGTAGACACACCATACATATATCATAATCCGGGATTAGGTACTGGGTATATCCCAGATGCCGAAGCAATACAGAAAGTGCAATTTAAGATACATGATGTAAGTTACAAGAGGTGGATGGATACCTACGAGATACATATAGAATGTTCACTAGCTACATGGAATAGTAATATCCTACTACGCCACTATAGAGAGATAGAGGATGCATTTAGGACCCTAGATTTCAATAGCATCGATTATATTTTTGATGAGTACTATAGTAGTTTAGGTGTATGTAATAGATGTCCTATATCAGCTTGCGCTTATAGAGGGAAGCATAAGGATCCTAATAACTGGAGACATGTATGAGACAGACACTAAAATTAGGGTTTGATGAGATAGGTATAGGCGGATCGCTAACTCTATCCTGTGTAGCTAGAGAGATCAAGAGATTATCACCAACTATGTCTATAGAACTATATAGTTATCATCCAGAGCTCTTTCGAGGGAACCCACATATAGTTAGCAATAACTACTTTACTGATGCCCCCTGTAGAAATATACATTCTCCTGAGATGAAGGAGCAGAGTAGAGACAAGCACTATAACTACTATTATTGTCAGGATATCGGGGTTGAGCCCGCCGATATACACCCCGAGATATATATATCTAAGAACGAGATAATAATGGTCCGAGCTAAGTACGATCTCCCAGATAAGTTTCTCGTTCTACATGCTCAACCTTCTAATGTAAAGAAGGAACACGGCCGTACCTCTAGGTGGACGACTACCAAGGATTGGTACCTAGATAGGTGGGAGGAAGTTGTGAGGAACTCTAAGTCCCCCGTGTACCAGCTAAGGACTGAGGACGAGCCCTATGTACATGGCTGTATCGATAGCGTGGGTACAACTGTTAGGGAAGCATGTACAATAATATCACTATCTAAGATGGTTCTCTGTTGTGTATCCTATAGCATGCATGTTGCGGCAGCCACCAAGACACCTGCTGTAGTGGTGTACGGCGGTAGAGAGTATCCGGTACAGACTGGTTACCCTACAAGGCACATACAAGTTTGGGCCCCTATAGATTGCGGACCTTGCTACCGTGTAGATGATTGTAAGCAGGATATGTTATGTATGGATAGAATTCGGCCCGAGCATGTAGTTGGGGCAATGAATAGAATTATAGAAGGACCAGATGGTAACAGGACTGGGATTATAACTGTGAGGTAGTTATGGACAATATAGTAACGGAGGTCGTAGGGGATTTCGTAATAGCTAGAGGCGATGGTATAGAAGTAGCTCTATGTACTAAATTAGATGAGAGTCTAATTAAAGAGGGATATGCAAGAGATCTTGCTAGTAAGATTCAACAGTTTAGAAAGTCTCTTAAATTAAATGTTAGTGATAGAATTCTACTATATATGGTGTTAGACGATTATATGCACGAGGTTATCAGAGATTGGGGTGAGTATATATTCGAGAGAACCCTATCTATCCCAACCTCTATAGACTCTGATAGAGTAGTAAAGAAGAATGTTAAACTAGATGATCACAATATAGTTATAGGTATAGAAGTAATATAGGGGGCGTGTGGCTCACGCTATGAGTAATATATTCTGGGTAATTCTAGACGATTCCCAGGGTGTACATAGTCAATGATTCAATTTCAAAGGCCCCCTCCAATAGGAGATATGTAGTGAAGATAAGAGATTTTAAGGCAATGCTATCTGAGTTAGATGATGATGCTGAGATCTTGGTAGATAGATCTGATAGTGATTATGGTATATCATTCTGTAGTATAAGTTATGGTCTTATAAAGAGAGTTAAGAAACACCCATATGTTTCAGAGTATAATGTGGAATCCGGTAGCGGGTCGAAGGCTGTTATCTTGGTAATGTCTTAGGAGGTGAGAAGGTAGATGTATATGGATATCTTAAAGAAGTTGAACTTACAGTTCAGTGGTAAATTAGAGAATGGAGTCATAACTATTACTATAACAATCTATGGTATACCCATAACTCTAAAATGTCACGATTGATGAATTACTAGCATTGTTAGATAATCTTAAGAAGAAAGGATAGTAGCATGAAACTGAATCTAGAATACGATAGTGAAACTGGGACTATCCTACTAACCAAGGATGGTAAGTTAGTGGTTGGTTGCGGTCAAGATGATACGTTCGTCTTCTTCCTGGCTAGACCTAGAAATAATGATGGAGCACTACCAGTGGTGACGTATACAGTAGATGACCCCACAGATCTACATCTGTTCCCTAAGTATCATCTTATAGATGGTGAGTTTCAGAAGGAGGGTGATACTAATGGATTATGCTGATCTATTCGATAAGGTTTCAGGTGATACCCGGTTTAATGATACCGGGCCAACTATTATGCAGAGGAAGGATGAGATCATATGGCTCCTAGAGCTAGTGAATATGCATGGCGGGGCCGATACTGCTATTGAGATAGGCAGTCTACATGGCGCTAATCTTGTACTCCTAGGACAGGTAGCTAGGAGTGTTATATCTATAGACCCCGAGCTAGAGGGTTCTCTCAAGATAGATGTAGTTAGGGAGTATATAGGTGATAGAGTTAGGCATTACAAGATAGGAACTGGGGATCCAGATATAGTGAATGTTGTTAACCAGGGTAGAGATCCTGATCCACTAGTGGTTGTAGTTCTCGATGCAGTACATAAGAAGGATGAAGTAATCAGGGACTTTGGTATAGCTACTATCCTAGCACCCAATAGCATTATAGCAATACATGATATAGTTAAGAGTGAGGTAAAGGAAGCATGGGCGATTATCAAGAGGGCCCATTCCATGTACCTAGAATGCGTATCAGAGGATTCTAAGAGGTCTAAACAGCTCTCAGGTGACGAAGGCTGGGGTGGGTTTGGTGTTATTAGATATAAGGAAGGGGTCGTATGAGTAAAGTAAAGACAAGGTATACTGAATTAGCATGTATAGACGCAGCATTCTCCGAGTATGGATGCTCTAATGTTGTCTGCAGGAACAAGGAGCAGGAATCTCTATATAAGTTCTGGAGAGATTATAGATCGGACATGGGCATGCTGAGAGATATACTACATGGCTACTTCGGTACCACCGATGAGATAAACAAGATAATAGCAGGGTACGGGCTTGATCTACACGTCCCAGGAGCTTCAGAATTAGCTCCACCTACAGGTGCGGGGCTCCGAGCAGCTGCTGGTATACTAGACTATGCTGCGGATTGGGATTATTCAGAGAAGGAGACAGTGATAGTAGGTGGTGCTAGCTACAAGGCCGTTAAGCTAAGAGGACTTCTAGGTTATTATAAGTTACTAGGTGGGAGGATCGTTACCATTCTAAAGATCAGATTGACTTCTGCTGATAGTCTGTACCTGACTACAGATATCGAGCCCTGCCCTTATGATAAGACTGTCCTGCAATTTATGATAGGGGCCGTTCCCATTTCAACCTTCCCATGTTATATAGTTGTTCCTGAAACTACTCTTCACGTATACGGAGATATTGGATGGTTAGTAGGTATGCAAGTTGATAGTAGTAGGGAAATAGTGGTAGACTGGGCTGGTCAAGAGTCCCTAATATCTATAAATGTAAAGGGGATTGTGGCTAAGTCTGTTACTGCTGCCAGATTTTTTAGTGGATGTATAGAGATGATCGATTATGAGAATATAATATATGTTGTGGATAAACCTTATAATATCTGGATACAGAGAGAGGGGATACATGATACGGTTATCTCGGCTAGCGTTACTATGGAGGATTGGGTAAATGAAGAATGTTCTACTGAGGGATATTCTCTCTAAGTATCCCGATGATATTGAAGTGTGGATATCAGTGCTAAGATGGGGAGATCTGGAGTACGAAGGCGTACACACAGTAGAGGAAGAGAGCCCATATGGTAGAGAGCAGGTTCTCGTACTCAGAACTAAGGGGTTATATGATGATTCAGAGTCTTAGGTATGTTTATTCTTCTCAAGAGGTTCATGAACACGATGATGTAGATGAGGCTATACTAGATTTAGAGTGGTCTTCCGATGCTGGCGGGTGCTTTCCTATAGGCGTATACAACAGTGATAACGGTACCATATATGTTCGATATGCAGATATGGGATTTAATAATGCCAGAGCTGAAGATATGGTAAAGACCTTCAAGCTGGATTCTTATCTGATGTATATGTATAGAGTCTCTAATGATAAGATCAAGATATGCAGAATTATACTCTTCTCACATGCCACTCTTGGTAAGACTATATGGTTCTATGAGAATTCAGAACTAGTTCGGGGTATCATAGATAAGGTTGGTGAGAGGTACTCTAGAAATCTTAACGGTGAACCTATCAGATACTATATGATGGGTGACCCACATCCCCATATAGTAACCTATAATTATATAGTAGTAAATGGGGTAGAGAGGTCAGCTAACCTTCCGATATTCGAATCTAAGGAAGATGCCCAGGAGTGGAAGGAGTTCGTGAAGGGATGAAACTGTTATACCAGGAAGTTAATTCATGTAGGGAATGCCCATGCCTAGCTGAAGAGATGGAGCTTACTAACCCCTACTGCGCTATTCTGTATAGGCTATATTGTAATTCTGAATGGCCTATTAGTTCTACTATAGATTACTTTATAGGAGACGATGTCTATAGGGATCCCGTTCTCGATACTATTCCAGATAAATGCCCCTTACCTACTATAATGTATGCGGGAGGTGGCACATGAGAATATATATGCTAACAGCTACACATCCTCAGAAGGACATGGGAGGCGGGGGCTTACACGCTAGGGAGTTGATTAGGATAGGGGAGCAGTTAGGCCACAGAATTATAGTCTACACTGAGCTCGAGCATCTACCTGATATACCTCCCGACTTCTACTGGCTATCTAATATGTGTGGTAAGTTCAGTGCGGAGAAGGTTCTAGAGAAGATAGGTCACGAGAAGTATGTGGTACATGAAGATGCCTACTCCCTCCTCTGCCCACAACCCACTAGGGAGTACAAGTTGTGTTTCGAGTACGAGGCTGACACCATATCTATGCTACTAGAAGATCCTGATAGTAGGAAAGCCTTTCCTCCTGGAACTTATGATATAGCGTTAGATGTGAGACCTAGATATACAACTGCAGATAGTGGATATCCTAGTCCTGAGGAGCTTAAGACTACCTATGATGATTGTAGTAAGATATGTAGACTCTGGGATTTAATTCCTCTAATGAGTAACTGTAGAGCCATGGTTGTAGATTCTCCTATGCATGCCATGATATGGGCCGGGATTTATCCCGATGTAGGTGATAAGTTAATTATACTAGACCCACCTGTTCCAGTGGATAAATTCCACCACAGTACAGATAAGGTTCCTAATACTTACGCGTACGTAGGAACTATTGCTAAGGGTAAGGGGTTTGATAGATGCGCAACCTTCGTAAGGAACCGAGGGGGCCAGTTAATGGCAGTAGGGGATGTACATCATACTATTGACATGGAGGACTATAAGGATGTACAATACTATGGTAGCCTACCATATGATTCTGTACCTAACTTTATAAGAAGATGTCAGTGCCTGATACACCTACCAACCTGGCCCGAACCACAGGGTAGGATAATTACTGAAGGCCTTCTGCTTGGATCTCTTGTTATTGGTAATACTAGGGTCGGGGCCCTATCATATGAGTGGCTACGTGATTACGTTTCTATATCCAAGCAAGACTTTCCAGATTTTAGTGGCATCATGCTAGCACAGGTTACTGACGTTGAGGGATTTAGAGATAGGATACATAAGGCCCCATATAAATTTTGGGGTGATATAAATGATAGAGTTTAATTCTCCTATTATTAGAGTTGTTTCCGATTGGCATATGGGGAATGGCGGGAGGTCTGACGATTTCTTAGGATGGGACGATCTTACCGCCCAATTTCTGGAGAAGTGTATAGACGAGAATGCAACTGTGGTATATGCTGGTGATACTATGGATATATGGCAATCCCCGTTCCAGGATATAATCAGAAAGCATTCTAGGGTATGGAAGTTGATGAAGGCCGCGGCCGGGGTATACCTTCTAGGTAATCATGATAGGGATATTCAGATGTTCACTAATGGGTCGGTCTCGATTAGACGGTACTTTATATCAGATGGCCTTCTGGTAATGCATGGGGATGAATTTGATCGGTTTAATAGACCCGGATCCTGGATAGGTGAGTTTCTGACTAAAGTAGCAGGTGTAATAGAATATGTATATCCTAATGTGGATAAGATGAAGATATGGAGAAGTGATAAGGATGTTGTTAGATACAATCAATCTGTAGCACATCTAGCTCTTGATATGGGGTGTCTTCTGGGGGTATATGGGCATACTCATAAGGAGGGTTTCTGGGAAGTTAAGGTACAACATGGTCGGGCCCAAATTAGTACGGTAAAGATATTTAATAGTGGTAGTATCACCACTGGTAAGTTTCCGTATGTTGAGGTAGTAGGTGGATGTGCGAGAGTGATGTATATGTGAGGTATCCTATGAATGATACTATAGTTACAACTAATGGTTGTTTCGATATACTACATGCTGGTCATATGGAGATGCTTAGAGTAGCCAGAAGGATGGGTGATCTTCTAGTAGTTGGTCTAAATAGTGATGATTCTGTTAGAAGACTGAAAGGGGATGGGCATCCGCTTGTACCACAAGAATATAGGAGGGCTCTCTTGGAGTCTGTTAGATATGTTGATAGGGTATATATCTTCGAGGAAGATGACCCTACAGAATTTCTGAGACTGGTCCGGCCAGATATACATGTAAAGAGCGAGGAGTATGAGTTTCTAGATATACCAGAGAAGAAACTCTCCAAGGAACTAGGATTTGATTTACGCTTCGTACCTAGATATCATGGTCTATCTACCACTAAGATATTATGTAATGGCCTAAGAGCTATACGTAGATATGGAGTAGATACGAGAAGCAAGATCTATAATTTACCAGAGGATATATTACCAGTGTTACAGAAGTGTAGGGATGAGTATCCTAGTAGAATCGTTACTCTAAATGGGTCATTCGAGATCTTACATCGCGGGCACCTAAACTTCCTCAGAACTGCGGCTAATGCTGGCGATATATTGATTGTGTCGGTAAACTGCGATGACTATATTAGGAATACTAAGGGAAGAGAGCCCCACTCTGATATAGATAGTAGAATGGAAGTAGTGGCAGCTCTTGACTATGTGAATTATGTTGTACCTCAGAACTATACGAGCGCCTCGCATATTATCGAAATAATTAGGCCGGATATTCACTGTATAGGTAGTGAGTATCTAGGAGCAATTGCGGAACAGGAAATGATCGATAGAGTTGGATCCGAGGTTCTCATAATAGATAGGGTTCCAGGGTATTCCTCTTCTGATATAATGAAAAATCGGCAGCCTAGTCTCTAAGCCAAGTTAAAAAGGGTAGAAAGGACGTACATATTGAATATAACTTTCGTAATAGGTTCCTATACAGATTACTATACCAACGTGTCAGCTTTAGTCTCTTCAGCTATAGACCATGGTCATATTGTATCTAAGTATCAGACCATTGGTATACCATGTCAGTATGCTGTACCTACCATACCTGCTGCTCTACCAGCTTCCGACCTAATTATATTCGTAGGATCTATTACTAATAACTGTGTTCAATTGTGTGATTATTTATCCGTGAGGGGAACACCATACGCTCTTCTAGATACAGCAGTTCCATGGATAAGGTGTGAGGGAAAGGGGGAGAAGTGTTTTGGAAGTAAGTACGATTGTCTAAACGAAGATGGTCTATGCTTTAGGTGCGTTAGAGAATTGTATAGCGAAGCAGCCTTTACTATAGGTACAACTATAAGCAACCCTATAAATAGGTTTACGAAGGGATTGAACCATATCCCATTCGGCCCCCTTATACCATATAGAATGTTTCTAGGTAGTGCTAGATGCGATGTTAGAGATTCCAAGTCTTACCTTTATGTTGGCCCTACCTGCCCTCTCAAGTGTGATAAGGATTGTAAGTTAAAGAGGGCTCTCAACAATAGTATAAAGTATGCTGATATACAGGAGAAGGACTTAATTATACCAGCACCCATGATGGATATAAGCGATAGATGCTCGATTTATGATAGGTACCAGAGCACCCTTTACGTACCATCCGAGATAGACCTTCTAGGTACATTCGCTATCGAGTCTGTTCTCTGTGGATGCGAGCTTATAACTACAGATCTGTGTACACCATTCACACAGAAGTACATATGTGGAACGGGGCGCTCTACGACTTACAACTTAGTCGGCATGTACCAGCACTTCGTGAGAGTTACGGGAAGCAGATCCAAGGTAATTAATAGTTTACGTCATATACAATCAGCATTCTGGACTACAGTAGACGGATTGCTGTCTAAGGAGTGATTTTATGCCTAAGAATAATACAAGGTGGTGAAATTTGGTTGAGAAATCTAGTAGAGATGATCGTTTCGAGTTTCCGAAACCGTCTCAAACATACTACGAGTTGTTGGAGGGTAGGTTGTCCTGGTTATCAACAGTTGACATACAGAAAGTATGTGATATACTAATAAATAGTAAGGTAGTATTCACAGCGGGAAACGGAGGCTCCTCCGGTAACGCTTCTCACTTGGCATGTGAAATACAGAAGGGTTGCGGGATCCCTACAGTATGTCTTAATGAGTCTATACAACTTATTACAGCATGGAGTAATGACTATGGGTACGTAGATGCAGCCAGAGGGCAATACTCTGTTCTATCAACCTCAGTTACAGGGCCTCACACAGTAGTAGTATTCAGTGGATCCGGAGAATCTGGAAATCTAGTTAGGTTAGTGGAAGATGCTATAGTTGCTGGTGCGCATGTTATAGCCTTTACTGGATATGATAACCGTAATAGTGAAGGTGGCTATCATAATACATTAGACATGCTATGCAAGAATTATGATAAGGGCGTCTCGTTGTGCGTAGGTATCAGTAAATGGATACCAGACACCGAAAAGGTAAACTCCATAGGTATGCAGATATCAGAGGACTTACATGCCTCTCTCGTACATATGATATACCTGGAATTAGAACGGCTTGTTAGGAGCGGAAAATGAGTAACAATGATACTCGCACTCTCACATATGAAGAGGTAGACACACTAGTAGATAACTACAAGGAAGCTCTAGGGAAAGACCTACCAGAAGCTACAGGATACCTATCCGAAATTATATCCGCATTCAATGGGTATATTCTCAAGTGGGTTAGTATACTAGGTGGCTCCAACCCTAATCTGCTAGATGGGGAATCGGTGGCCTTTATGTGTATGTTCGGCGCTAACAACGTGTATAGTGCCATAGATGTTCTTAGGTACTGCTATAGTGGATATAATCACGATGAACTGTACAGCGAAGTAGTTATAAGGTTTATTGAGGTGATAGTTAGGTTTACCAAGGTAATGTATGTAGGATTCTCATACTATCTATCTAGGGTCTTTAGATTCGAAATGTTTAGGATGGTGAGGAACCGGTATAGGGACGCTACAGCTAGTAGCAATACTATAGATATACAGGACCCGGATTTTCTATACAAGGGTGAAATGATAGACAAGGCCCAGTACATAAGTCTTACTCCGGACGTGTGCGAAGTACTATCTACTGATAACAAGATACCATGTCTTGATGGTAGGGATAAGGGCATACTCTTGATGTACGTCCGCGGTGGATATAACGAGATATCTGAGACTCTTGGAATAACTAGAAGGTCCGCCGTAGTACGCGTGTCCAAGATCAGAAGGAAGTTAAAGGTCTGGCTCGAGGAACAGTCCATCAGCGACTAGTTCTGGTATCCATTCAGCTATTATTCCCGTCACGTTCTTACCAGTGGCCCTCCTGTACCTATCTCTTAATCTAGACACTTTCTTGTATAGTGTCTCTATACTAGAATATATGATTATGTACTTTATACCGTACTCTTCCTTAAGTCCTTTTGCATCGTCTAAATTGTTCACTATGGCTACCCGGTTGCCTACCCCACTCTCTATTATTATGTACTTACATCGTAATTCCATAAGGGCCCTCCCGTTATTATACTGCTCAGTGGTACGACCTCCGATAGTCTATTTACTATATATTTAGCTTCCCCCGGAGTGCTCATGTGACCAATAACTATATGATGGGAATCAGGGAGCTTAGCCCCAACTATCCCACCATAAGTTTTGGTAGACAGGTTTATGTTAAACTCTAGTTTCTTAGCTGCCTCTATAGATTCCTCGCTAGGCACGTAGGTAGTTTCATCGCACATGATCTTGAGCCCCTCTAAGTAACCATATTCCAATTCCCGAGTAATACTTATTGTGGGTAGTTCAGTTATGATTCCTATGTGAGAAGCAGGTCCGAAATATCTAGGGTGGCATACCCCGGGCCTGTTAACTATCATCATGTCAACCTGTTCATTCTCCTTTAGCAAGTCGCATAGCAATTCACCGTAAGAAAATATTTCGGTGTCCGGGGGCCAGATAGCCCCACTACCTACTCTCTCTATACTAGAGTACAGTTCAACTTCAGGCCACGTGTAAGTGTCAGATGTTATTCTGAATTTAGGTGGCCAACCATCCGTGAGACTTATGTTTATAGACGAGAAACAGGTCACGCGCATCTCTGTATCTCTAGGAAGGCTACAGACCACCCTACCTCTTAGCCATTCTTGTATGGATACAGCTGTTCGGTTATCGACTCTCCATGGATGCGGGACGCTTATCTTCATCTATTACACACCTATCCTCTCTCAGTCTTGTTATTGCAGAATATGCTATCCTTGAGTTCTATGATACTCTGCCTATAGTTCTTAGGATTTACTAGGGCGTCTCCGTTCATGTACGCCTTTACCAGGTCACGGATACCATTCAGACCAAGTGTAAATTCTACTTGCTTTCTATCATTCCTTTCCATGCCTACTATTTTAGCACCTATAGTCCTCAAGTAAGCTGCGATATATAGATCGGTTGTAGTGTACAGTTCGTCTGCGGTCCAAGTCTTAGATTCCGTGGTTTCCATTAATTAGTGTTCTCCCTTCCGTATTGTCTTTATTTGATACTGGGTTATGTTATTCGCTATTAATTTAATAGCACCTCCTGATAATATTTAATGTTATCGTACCTCTTTACCAAAGGAACGTAGTAGGTACCATATACGTTCCCTACCAGACAAGCCCGAATTAGATAGGTAGCTCTAGCTGCCCTGTACGGGTCGTTTCAGAGAACCCTAGCGCCGTTAGCAGAGTTTCAAGTTCGCCCTCGTAGTAGTCTAGGTACACCTGTCTTCTATCAGTAACCCTTGGGGCTATAGTGTATTCCTTATTATCCCTACCCCTAGTAGTAACTATATAGTCTACACCATCACCAGAATGTAGCTCCTGACTAAGGTACTTCTTAGCCTGTTCAGCCAGTTTTACTTGCATAACATTCTGATTTACGTACATATCCGGATCCTTGTCCAATGTTACATGTTTTATAAAATCTGTTAGTTCGTAACTATCCCAATCCGTAAGTTTTCTTACAAGATCGTTTCTCTTGAACCATAGGTCTCGGTCTCCTATGGTAGCTCCAGTATCTAGTATGAACTCGCAGGCTATCTGTGTTGCCTTTTCATATACTCTACTGTGTTTAGAGGATTTGAAGGCGTTACCCTTAACGTGGAGCTTGCCGTTGTGTCTGAGGATGTAGTTCTTGGTACGGTAGAAATATCCATCGTCGAACTCCTCTAGTTCTATATCCATTCTAGACTCTATACCGAAAGTCTTCTCTATAATTCCAGACATTCTCTTGTTGAGTGTATCTATATCAGGATCGGTGTCTACATAGATACCATCAGTATTGAAGCAACATAGTCCGCCAATACCAGTTACGAATGAGCCGTCCTCAGTAGATACGTCGTATACCCATGTAGGCGTACTTGCCAATAGTTTCTCGACTCTCTTAACTCTGTTAAGATTAACATTGGCGCCATTACGTCTACCGTTTCTAGTGTTAACCACTAGAACATTCATCTTCTCGTTGTACAATAGGACGCTTGTCTCTTTTCCAAGACAGTTCATAAGATATTTTACACCTGCAAATAGTGTATGGTCTATACTAGATAATGACTCTACCCCATTACTCCTAGTAAATCCGTCACCTACCCATATGCCATTCAAGTATGCCCTTTTAATATTATCGGTACCATTCAATATAAACAATGGGACCTTCTTACTACCATGTGGTGTATAGCATAGGTTGTACAGTTCTGTTACCATTGTCTTATCATTCTTACATATCTTGTAAACGGACGAACTTCTCATCGTATTATATATTTGGCACTCTACTAAGTAGTGCCCTCTTATTATATTCACGCATCTATCTAGTAGAGTTGTATCTTGATTAACTATAGATAATTGATATCTAGATCTCTTATCTGTTCTAGTCGGATTTATGTCAACAGTTCCCTCAGCTGCTATAAATCCTAGTAACCATGCAAACTCCTCAGAGTAGTCAACTTCATAGCTATGTTTAGGTAATTCCCTAAGTTCTATTTCACTACCAGGTTCCATGTCTAGTGGCGTTATACCGCTACCATCCTTAGAAAATAGGGAGTGGTCCCCAGTTACTTCTACATACCCATCAGTAGTGTTTATTCTGTATATATCTTTATTCACAAGATGCTGCTTTACGTAATTGATACCTTTCCAACCAGCCCTCGTCAGTATTTTAATGTTTTTAGGTACATGAGAGTATCTGATGTTTATGGACTCGTATGCATAATCTGGTACTAATTCCGATATGGGTAAGAAATCTATGTATTTATCGTCTCTCAGTATACATAATGGGGTACATCCAGTTACGGAATCTGTCTCTATTAGGGTCTTGCCTAACATCCCTTCTACTTGCTCAACAATCCATCTACAAAGTCCTACAGTAGCAATAGCAACGGGAAGCTCCGACCATCTAGCACTAGCTTGACCCTCATATCCGTAGATACTATTCATGAGCACTTTTACTGCCCAATACTTGCTGTTCAGAACTTTATCGTCTGGTCGTTGTTTCATCTCAGCTTTCAGAAGACTCTTCTGTTCCTTGAGACTTTCTATCTCTCTTCTAAGGAAGCTGTCCACCGATATGTTTACCCTAATGACCATATCCACCTTAGCATTCTTATCTGGTATATTAAACCATAGGAACTTACCGGTGTTTCCGAACTTGAAATTTCCTGTATACTCTTTAACATCTACTAGTGAGCATGTTTCAGGTGAGAGGTTAAAGGTATCAATTGCCGTGGGATATTGTGAGCTGAAGTCTATCTTGAACACTTTCTTGAAGTACCTTCTAAGTTCCTTTACCGGTACGCCGTTATCGTACAGAGCAACCTTCGCAGATGCATATCGCATAGTCCCAAATGTGTCCTTGTACCTTTCCTCATTAGTTCGGACGCCTATGTACTTGTTACCAAGGCCCCTAACATGCATTATCTTAGGTATCAGACTGTCGTAGGCATTCATCTTTTCTCTGAGGGGCATGGACATTCTCTCAGCCATTACTACATGATTAAGTAGGTACACATCCGTTAGTTTTCTGGTTAGTATAACGTCGCTCTCTAGGTACCCAGATAGTTCCGGCTTACCTACCAACTTGGAAGTATTAGACAGAGCTTCTCTTCCAAGGTCTATTACAGACCATCCATAGTGTGAACATATGGTCTTTAGTCTCTTATTAGGTAGTCCCAGTAGGGTTTGGTCCCCATCAACATCTTTCCATATATCCCAGTGTATTCTTCCCGGGATATCTTTGGGAGTTACCTTCTTGTTTTCAAGGCCAGTTCTACACATGTAACTAGGATCTATTGATAGATGCTCCATTCTCTTTAGGAGGTAGGCTATATCAAATCTCTCCCCATTGTAAGTGGCTATCACATCAGGATCCTTAGCAATTATATACTTGATAAATCTATCGATACCTTCTTTCTCGCACCTCTCGTCGTTGGGCGAGTCTATGGTTATGATATAGTTACCGTCCTCAGTAGTCATACCACACCCTATAGCAATAATAGGATCTCTATCAGCATTAGGGAAAAGACCCATACCTCGGGTGAGAACTTCTATGTCTAGGACCATAATTCGTAGTGGATCAGTGTTAGGATAGGAACAGAAGAAATCTGGGTATTCACAATAAAGAAGTTCGTCATACTCATATCTACACATTGGGAGATTCTTGTAATAAGCCTTGTCTAATTCTGGTATGGTATCTAACTCTATTATGTCAATTGCCTCTTCCTTTCTAGACCCAATTGGTATTCTACTGATCTGCTTCCTTCCCCTTTCAGTATAGTTACCAAGAACTGCCTCATCACCAGTAATTACATATATTCGCGGCTTAGTTGGGAGTGGTATTTCCTCTACTACAGAATTCCGAACAATTGTTATAGTATTGATGCCCAAGTCTACTAACAACGGAACCTTCACATACATCCCTCTATTCTATGTTAACTTATACAGATAGGGGGTTGCCCCCCTACCTTATCCTATACCCAAGTAATATCTTAGCCTTCGTGACTAGTCATATATTTCCTAATTTTCTTACCCGGAGACTTCGGTCTCTGCTTGAGACCCATCTTACCAGCTCGCATACATATCTGATTCCAACTTAGACCACAATCAGGGAAGTTTAGGAGTACCGCAGTCGGGCCGTACTCGGAGTACGTATCCTTTAGCATAACCTCCATCTCTTCTGTCATGATCTTGTGGCCTCTACCTCTCTTAATTTCCTTCAGTACTTTCTTCTTACTCATTAGCGACCCTCCGAAATGTTCATTGTTGTGCAGGTCCTCACTTCCAATACTAGATAAGGACCATATAGTCAGAGGCTGTACCATACTAGTCCTAGGTATAGGATAACCTTCTAGTTGCCAATTGTGGAAAAAGACACCACCACTAGCTACTAGCGGCGGGCACCTACCTTTCCATAGAGCATCCATCCTTTCCTTACAACCTTTTTCCTTGTAGTATATGCATCGGTGCACCAAGGCCATCTTAAATGGGTTATTGTCCCAAGGAACCCATCTTAGCTTGAGATAAGAGCCGCAGGATGGGCAGCGGGGTGTGTTTTCAGGCCTGAACTTGCTCTCTACCGTCACATCTTCCCCTCGTTCTTGGTACAGTTTCATCTTGTACATGCTCTCAATCTTAGCTATCACTTGGTCTACTAACCAGCCATCTATAACGAACGAGTTCTTCCATTCTGGTATCTCCTTGCATATACTTCTAACCTTGGCTGCCAGTATATCCATATAGTGTTCCCTATCCCATCTGATAGGTATCCATGGGGCATTACAGTCTAGTAAATTCATAGTTACAGACGTGGCCATCTGTGCATCCCTATAGAACGGGCCGTACACGAATTCACACATCATATTCCCACTACTAGTTACTACAATCTTAGGTAATATTGTATCTATATGCTCTGACGTCTTACAATTTGTAACCATTATCTAACTCCTCAAACAGTAACCCTAGTTACTCTAGCTTCGCTACATAGCGACTGATGTATCAGTTGGCAGACCTGGATTTCCTTCTCGGTTGCTTCTATTAGGTTATTCCATAGTGCGATTTGATTTCTGCCATGCGCAATTGCCGATACGCTCTTTTCGAACAGGAAGTCTGTCATCATAGCAGATAGGTCGGCTGCCCTACTTCTAACTTCTGCTACGCCAGCATCTCTTGATACTTTATTAGTAGTTAGAGGTAAGTACAATTCCTCAATTGTTCTCTTACCAACTCCGAATTTCATAGTCCTAACAATATCTTCAGCGCACTCACTCACTTTATCATCAGCTTCCTTAATCAATCCTACCTCCTACGTTATCTCCCTTATAAATCTAGATGGTACAGATGATGTATATTCGGTAAATCTCCATCTTCTGACTGTATTACTCACTACCAGCTCATCCATTGCTCTGGATATAGCTACATAGAATAATCGTCGTTCCTCTTCCACACTCCAGGATAGAGGATGCGGTATTATTCCTTCCTCTACACCAACTACATATACATGCTTAGCCTCTGTCCCCTTGGCAGAATGCATGGTCATCAATCTTACACTTCCTCCAACTGTAGTTTCATTGTCGTCAGATAGTAGCATTACCATCATCATATACTCATCTAGGCTTCCACCAAAAGAAATAGCACCCTCGAGAAGCCTATTTACATTCTCTACCCTATCATCATCACTCAGGTAATTCATGTAGTTGGTAAGTTTTATAATCTTTTGCAGGATCTCGAAAGCTGTTTTACTGTTAGATCGTATGTAGTTCAGGGAATCGCCGAATAGTCGTAGGTTCTTATTGTTACTTATCTCTATAGCCTTACATATACTCCCATAATTCCCTACCATTTTCTCTATGAGGATCTTACCGATTCCTCTTGGTGGTGTATTAATTATTCTCAAGGCCGCTGACTCGTCCAACGGGTTATATAGCAATCTTAGGTAAGCCATGAGATCTCGTATCTCTCTTCTCTTATAGAAGCCAGTACTATCAATAACTCTGTATGGTATTCTCCTTACGGTTAAAGCTTCCTCGACTATCCTGGACATCCAATTAGCTCTGTATAGAATCATATGGTTGCCAGGACTACCCCTCTCTCGAATCATATCAGCTATGCCCCCAGCTTCCTGAATATCACTACTGAAGGTAAGAACCTTGATCGGAATCCCAGATTCTCTGATAGCCACTAGATCCTTGTTACACAGCTTCTCACTAGCAGACTCTACTACATTGTTGATAGCCCTAACTATATCCTTAGTTGATCTGTAGTTGTACCTGAGGGTTATAACTGGCGCATCATAGTACTCGGGATAGCGTAGTATATTATTGATATCAGCGCCCCTCCACCCATAGATGGATTGTTGGTCGTCACACACTACTGTTATGCTCTCAGACCCTTCCTCCAGAATCTTGGTGAGTTCCCATTGTACCGGGTCAGTATCCTGATACTCATCTACTAGTATATGCTTCCATCTGCCATTACACTTGTTAGCGTATAGGAGCGCGTCTATCTGCAGGGCCCCGAAATCATATTCTCTTCTAGATATCCTTACTCGCTCATACTCCCTGTACACCTGTTCCTCTTCAGATGTACTACTGGTCGGGGCCGATCCCTTGCTCTTAGCGTAATTAATGTACTCCAGGGCAAGCTTAGAAGTTACCCTTAGCTCCAGATCCTTTACTATACTACGTACAAGCTTCTCCTGATCACCATCATCCATTACCGTGAATGGTTTCTTATCAGGAGGGAGGAATTCCGTTAGGATGCGATAGCTTAGGGAGTGGAAGGTACATGCAAGAATCTCAGGATTCTCTATACGCTCTAGCATCTCCTTAGCAGCGTTGTTAGTAAAGGTAAGCAGTAGTATACCCCTAGGTACTATCCCACGCTCTAAGAGCCACCTAACGCGTTCTACGATGACCCTAGTCTTCAATGTTGTTATCGTAGAGTTTGTTATCTCTACTTCTGTATGTTACCATACAGTTCAGCATATATCTTTTACCTTATCACTAAGGTAAGTGGGCGCTCGTGGCAGGATTATCGTTGTACTCTCACCTGCTATGCGTTACACCTTCACAACTAATTATGTACTGTTGTGCTTGGTTAGGTATTATCCCTAGTATAACTAGTAGGACTTCCACCTAGTTCACCCACTACACCACTCTCATTGCTGAGGTGGGGGCGATTCTTGACTCTATTTTCAATCTCTTTCTATCTAAGCATATTGTTGAATTGTTATATAAATAATTGTATATGGTTGTAATATCCCCTTTCCTACTCTTAGACCATGAATATTTATCATGCCATCCATTATCATATACATACTTCACAATTTTACATGGTGATATATCAAGGTTACATAGATGACTAACATATTCAGTGATAAATACTTCGGATCCGCAAGTAATATTGAACGCACTACCTGACATGCATCCATCACCATCGAAATATCCTCTCATAAAGTGATGTATCATATTGTCTGGAACGGTTATACTACTAGGAAATTCAATAACATGAGACTTTCGTGGAACGCATCCAAGACCAATCACACTACTTACTATCTCAACTGATTGAACGTACACTATATGTGATTTGCGCCCATCTCTGTAAACTCTAGTCTTGATAGGTCTTCCAGGTGATATCCAGTCTCTGAATTTAAGTAAGTGATTTAGGTCCTTCTCAGCTAGTTCAAGCACAAGTCTATATCTATTGTTATCCGTAGCTACGTTACCATCAGCATATAGGAACCCTAGCCAATAAGCAGACCATTCATTATCTATAGTTGTGAATCTATTAATATGATTATAACTGATAACATTTCCTACTCCAACTATACCATTATCATATAATATATAAGATAGGAAATGTCTCTCAATCTTGTAGTCTCTACTTATCTCCATAATAGACTTACCACTATTATATATCGATATGTATGTATCAATAGATTCAGTCCCGTAGTCTGGAATGCTTATCTCTGCGATCTTACCATTTCTACCATACCGCATCTTCACACCATGATATCTTAGTATATTGCTAAGTAACTTAGCGTCAGTCCCCGTCTGCTTCTCAAGCTTCCTTATCGAAGTTCCTTCATTATACAACTTAATACAATTATCTATATGATTACTATCGAATACTGATGCCATTAGCACCACCTCCGATAGTAATTGTAACATACAATTACGCAAAAGTCAATCTACACCACTACCAGGACCAGCATTAACTATTAGATGTTTACCCGGAAACGTAGCTGCACGGACTTGATCTTCATTGAGTATACTAACCACCTTCTATCAATTCCACATGGAATATCGATCTTTCAACGTAACTAGTTGACCCAGATTGTTCGAATGTAAAGGAAAGCTCTTGTAAGTCATGTTTCCCACTAGAGTTGGAACAGTTCTGGGTGACGCATGTCCAATGACTCTTCTCTCCCGGTTCGAATATCACGGGGGTTTCACATTCGCCACATACTGCTATTCCCATCCAAGTTTCTAGAAGTGGCACTACTCCTCACCTTCCTCTTCACACTCTGACCAGGTTAGAGCTGTCTTAAATACTTTCTCTAGGAAGAATATGGCACTATCAATGGTAAAACCCATTTCCACTAGGTACATCAGGTGGCTGTATATAGAACCGATTACATCAGAATCTCTACACGCGAAGTAGGATTCTATAGCCCTTCTTATTATTGCCTCTTGTTCCTTACCCGTCATCCTATCAACTCCATAAGCTCCTGCTCAGTTATAGTCTTTATGCCGAGATCTGCGGCCTTCTTAGCCTTGGACCCAGCATCCGTACCTACTACCAGATAATCAGTAGATTTACCTACACTACTACCTATCTTGCCACCAGCAGCCTTGATCATATTATGAACATCCTCCCTAGATTTACTCAGAGTTCCAGTTACCACGAGGGTTTTACCACTTAGGACTCCACCTGTAGGTCTAGGTGCATTCTCCATTCTCACACCTGCTTCCTTTAGACGTACAAGCATATCAAGCATCATTGGATCTCTGAAGTAATCATAGATGCTCTTAGCCGTTACAGGACCGATATCTTCTATCTTCATAAGGTTCTCTAGACTACAGTTAGCTATATCAGCCACAGTATTGTAGTATCTGGTAAGTCTATCGCAGGTACCCCTACTAACATACCTTATACTAAAACCATGGATGAGTTTCTCTATAGGATTAGCTATCTTAGATTTCTCTATCTCAGCAAGCAACTTTTCTACCGATCTTTTACCAAGACCTTCTACCTTCGCTAACTCTTCCTTCCTATCCTCCAAGTAGTACAGGTCAGCCACGTTAGACACGAATCCATTGTCTACTAGTAGTTCCACTATAGCGTCCCCAAGACCGTCTATATCCATACACTGTCTTTCGGCGAATGCTGCGATTCTACCCTTAACTTGTGCCGAACACGCGTAATGTGGACATCTATAAGCTGCCTCACCCGGAATCCTTACAAGAGTCGTTTTACATACAGGACAGTACGTAGGCATCTTGAACATGATTTCACTACCATCTCTACTATTCGTAATAGAATTAGCAATAGCTGGTATTACATCTCCTGCTCTCTCAACAACTACCGTGTCGCCTATTCTTATGTCTTTCCTAGCAATCTCATCCCCGTTATGAAGTGTCGCTCTGGATATAGTTACACCAGAAACTTCTACAGGGTCCAAGACCGCTATAGGTGTTATACTACCAGTTTTACCTACCTGCAGAATTATACCAGTTAACTTGGTCGTAGCACTCCCTGCTGGGAACTTGTATGCAACGGCCCACTTAGGTGCTCGGGAGGTAAATCCTAGTTCCTCTTGCTGAGTTACATCGTTTACCTTAATTACTATACCATCTATGTCGTAGTCTAAACTACACCTAAGATCTTTCCAGTAATTACAGAAGTCAACTATACCATTAATACTGCTAGTGATCGACCAGTTTCCATTTACCGGAAACCCCATTTTCTCCATAACTGACAGGGATAGGGCCTGCTTCGGTAATCTTTCCTGTCCAGCTATTGGTAAGATTGTGTACATCGAAGCTACGAGCATTGTAGGCGAGGTATCCTTGTCACTATGATCTTCTCTTCTAAATATACCAGCTGTAGCATTTCTCGTATTGGATAGTTTATCTCCTTCTCCCCTAGCACTGTTAATCCTGTCTAGAGTACTCTTCAGCATATATACTTCACCACGGACTACGCCCGAGAACTTTCTGGCCAGTAGTTCCGGTACCGAACCCAGCATTCTGATGTTGGTGAGTACACTCTCTCCTACTTTACCATCTCCTCGAGTAGCTGCTTCCCTAAGATGACCATCAACATATACTAAAGATATAGATATACCATCTAGCTTGAGTTCCGTCGTATAGTACACTTCATCCTTATCTAATTGATTCTTAACCTTGGCGTCGAACTCTACTATCTCATCCGTACTGTACACATTATCAAGACTATACATCGGTGGGTTGTGGGCTACCGTGCCTCCACTAGGTACACCAACAGTTGTAGAAGGTGAGTTTGGCCCCGGGGCTTCCCCCTCCAAGTCTCTCAATTCCTTTACCATTATATCATAGTCGTAATCAGAGACTATAGGACTACCATCATAGTATAGCTTATTGTGTTTCCTTACCTCATCCCTTAACAGTTCCAGTTTATCCATATATCCTTCCACCTCACTGCTTACATAGATAGTGCCCACTTAGAGTCGATCGGTACAACTCAGCTCGGGCCCCATTCCATATACTGGTTATACCCTCGCTAGCGGTGTCCCCAAGTTTAGTTATATACTTAACACCCGCACACGGTACCACTATCCCATCTGACCTTACTAGTAGCTCTTCCATCCCAGATCTACATGGTGTGTTACATTCTGGTACATTGTCTTTTAGGTTGGCACCGCACATAACATATCCTAACCATTTCTCAACGAACTTACCTACTGTGTCCATGAAAATATGGGATGGCTCATAGCTTTCATAGACTCTACTACCCCGACCATTTCTACTCAGTCTCAGAAGTCTGATGCTATTCACTCCCATGCCATAAGCCAGATCGGCTAGGTAGTCTAGGTGCGGGGTAGTAAACTTAGTTAGAACAATCCCAAATTCGGTCCCATATCCTAGGTTAATGCTGTTCTTTACGGATTGGATCATAGTGTAGTAGGACCCACCTACTCCCGTTATCTCATCGTGGGTTGTGGTCATACCATGTATAGGGTATACTACCTTGACTACACCAATATCTACTCTATCGTGTATACTGCATAAAGATACTGGTAGAGAGTCGGTCCTAGAACTTACTCTCGGCCCACATAGTCTGGTGGAACTATTCGTTACTCCCGATGTGTAAAGGGTAAGTTTCATACTCTTATCTATCACCAGACCCATGATTCTCTCTATTGCTGGATGTAGAGTGGGCTCGCCCCCGGAAAGGATTACTTCCTTACATCCTATTAGTGATACGTCATTTATTATGTCACACCAATGACTACCAGAGCGCTCTGTCCACATCGAATTGTTACTCATGGAGGAACAGAATTCACATCTTAGCAGACAGTGACTAGTTAGTTCTAGTGTAATAGTTCTAAGGGGTTTCATGTATCACCTATCCTTACATAAGATGTGCTGCCTGTACCAATTTCTACCGTCCTCTGGTAATACCCACCATAGTCGTCACCTGAACGATACATAAGAGATGCCATAGCTACCAGGAAGATGTATGTTGCAACTATTGATATGACCATTAACGAATATATACCTATTCCGCCCCACAATAGGGCCCCACTTATAGATATGATAAGGGCACCCATAAGACATATAGTAGCTGATGAAGAGTCGTTACATTCATCCATTTCGTACAGCTTTTCACCCAATTTCCACGGAAGTATTACTCCTATAAACATTACCTTTACCGCAGTCACTAATATCTTAGAACAAGTGGTCATAGTCTTATACAGATTCATAATTAACTCCTATAAGAGAACTAGCACGCGCTATATCCACAGTCTGGACATTTGGTGCATCCTTCACTTTCTACTAACATAATCCCGCACTCTGGGCACATATTTCCTGTTCTCTTACCGCTTATTTCCTTAGGTGGTTCATCCACATCACTATCATCCTTTATGAAATTATTCTCAAGGACCTTAGCAACGGCATCAGGTAGTGACTTCACTCTATTCTTACCAAACCCAGTAGAAGAACTACCACCAATACCTGACAAGTGTTTTACTATAAGTGGTACGGGTATATTATACTGGAGGCATAAACTAGCCAGCTTGCCTATAGCTTCAGCATCAGCTGTTACGTCAGCGCCCGCCTTCCCTATATTTAAGAACATCTCTACAGGAAGTACAATTTCTCCTGTCTGTATAGTGTTGATGGTAACGTACAAGGACCCAACTGGAGTCTCTATCTTATCAGTAAACCCAGGTAGTTTTTTAGGCCTGCTACCATTGACTACGCTGGATGTAGTTAGAGGCTCGGGGGCACCTTGTTTGGTACCAACAGCTTGCATTACTTGCCCCTCCTTACACCCATCTCGGTACACAGTTACACCCTTGATATTATTCAATTTATGGGCTTGCACGTACACAGCATATACGTCCTTTATGGTAGCATTATGTGGCAGGTTGACTGTCTTAGATACGGCGGAGGTAGTGTGCTCTTGAAACGCACTCTGCATCTTTAGATGCCAGCTAGGATGTATATCGTGAGCTGTTAGGAACATCTTAGATATGTGTTTAGGTATCTCTCTTATACCGGTTAAGTTACCAGTACTAGCTATCTTCTTCCATGTATCCTCGCTGATATCTACACCCTCTTCCTGTAACACTTCGCCTAAGGTTGGGCATACTACAATACTTCTGATAGTAGCATTCCCATTAGAGTCGTACACTGATCCTCTTTCATAGACAACCATAAAGTACGGCTCTATCCCACCATTACAATCTGCTAGTAGTCCTATGGTACCGCCAGGAGCAATAGTTGTCCAGGAGGCATTTCTCACTTTATTCTCTGCTTCTCCATTATCATAGATAGAACCCTCGAAGTTAGGAAAGACTCCTCTCTTCCCGGCTATCTCAACTGAAGTTTTCTTCGCCGTCTCCTTTATGAATCTCATTACCCCACCAGCTAGTTTCACAGCAGCCTCAGAGTTATATGGTATTCTCATTAGAGATAACATATTAGCGAATCCCATTACTCCAATTCCAATCTTACGATTGTTCTTGGTTATGGCTTCAACTTCTGGTATTGGGTATACGTTTGCATCTATTACATTGTCCAAGAAGCGTACAGCCACAGATACCGTAGTACCTAAAGCTTCATAATCTATTGTATCATCCTTCTTCACGAATTTAGATAGGTTTATAGACCCTAGATTACATAGCTCCATGGGCAATAGCGGAACTTCACCACAAGGGTTAGTAGCAGTTATGGCTCCGACCTTAGGTGTTGGGTTATCTCTATTTATTCTATCAAGGAATATTATTCCTGGGTCTCCAGTAGCCCAAGCTTGATCAGCTATTGTGGTCAGAACATCTGTAGCATTCAGTTTTCCAGTTTCATTGCCCTTATAATCAATAAGAGGGTAATCCTGTCCGGCTATAGCCATTCTCATAAACTCCTCGGTCACGCCTACAGATATATTGAAGTTGCTCAGGGACTTGCCATCGCTCTTACAGGATATAAATTCTAGAATGTCAGGGTGGTTGTAGGCCAGGATACCTATAGAAGCACCCTGACGTACACCACCTTGACTTATAACTTTTCCTACCGCTAGATCAAATATGCTCATAAACGATACTGGTCCTGATGCTTCTCCCCCAGTAGTAGTTACCTTAGCACCCTTGTGTCTTAGGGGGGTAAAGTTAAACCCTGTGCCTACACCATGTGCTTGTAGCTCTATTGCATCTCTAAGGGTATTGAATATACTGGTACGGCTGTCTTCTATAGGAAGGACACTGCACGCCGACATCATAGTGTGTCTACCAGCACCTCTGAGCGTCGGGCTGTTCGGAAGGAATTTCATACTAACCATATGATTATAGAACTCCAGGGCTGAAGTCCTAGGATCGTCACCATAGTCTTGGTCTACATTAGCAATATTAGCTGCAACACGGATAAACATATCTTGAGGAGTTTCTGTGACTCCGCTCTTGTCTTTTTCTAGATATCTTTTCTCCAGTATCTTTATAGCGTGTGTTGTTAGTGTTGGTTCTGTTGTGTCGTTGTCTTTAATATATTTTTCTAGGTCCGCTATAGTCATTCCCGTTGCAGCCTTACTGCTACTCATAGATCTACCTCCGTAATTGTTTAGAACTGCTCTCCAGGGAAAGGTTCCCCTTCTTCAGTTTCAGTTACGACAGCCAGAATTTCATAATCCTTCCTCTTACTTCTACCCCACCTAACGGTCTTGTCGTACCTTAGTCTATCAATCAGATGTTCCTTGTAGGTTGCATCGCACCCATTATCTATGTCCCAGTCTACTAGTAGCTTATCGGCTACCATAGATCTTATCGTACTTACCAATTCCACATTTTCTGGTGTGTTCATAGGTATGGATATAGCCATAAATCTGTGCCCACTATTATCAGAAAACTCCTTGATACACCCGGGCCGATCACATACTGTTATAGTCTTAACTGCCATTATTAAATTCTCCCTCTCTACGTTAGATATCGTTCCACAATCTGCACATATACACATAAAAGTATTACATATAACTACAGTCGTGCTTCTGCCCCCACAGGTTCTACATATTGGGGAAATACTTAGGAACGATATGCATTGGTCATTATTAGTCATTAGTATACCTCAGGAAGGATATTGAGAAGGAACTCTGCACCGCAGAGCGAGATATCATTTTACCATATATCACAGTAGGAGTCAACTACTCCTCTACCGTCTCTTCTATATTTCCATCTTCCAATATCGGTTCCTCTGCCACTATAGTTCTACTATCAAGTTCATTTCTTATGGCTGCTACATTCCCAGGGCTTTCTCTTATAGCATCAATGGTTGCCTTAGCCCCCCTAATTCTGACTAGTGTACCTTGAGCATCCACAAACTGGTAGTACCCACCACCCTGTTTTTCTATGATACCTAACTTGATAGCATTATCTATAATATCACATACTGGGTCGATACCTATCCCGTGTTCAAACTCAAATTCTAGTGTACCCCTAGTTGATCCGGCCATCTTCAGAAGCTGTACACTCATTACGAAGCCAGTTTCCTTAGTTATTCTATTGTCTTCTTTAGGGGACCTAGCAGAACACGCTAGTATGTACTGAGCATAAGACTTTAGGGCATTCCCGCCCGGAACCTTACCTAGGCCCGTTGCGTACATGTTGAGGGTTTCTCTGTACTGAGTTACGAAGAGACCACATACTCCCTTACCTCCATTCGCACTACCAGCTGCACCAACAACCATACGGAAGAACTTAGATAGAAGGGCCGGCGCTAGAGCCATACTCTCTTTCTCTATGTCATTTTCAAACTCTCTTCTCGGTGATAGTGCACTCACTGAGTCTAAGACTATTAGGTCGGTGCTGCCATCCTTAGTTCTGTCTAGTAAGAATTGTAGCATGTCCTCCGCTGTGGTACTTCCGGTGGGTTGTATCAGTACAAGTTTATCCAGGTCTACGCCCTGTTTCTGGGCCCAAGCCTTATTAAATCTATTCTCAGCATCTAAGTAAGTTGTACGTTTACCCATAGTCTGTGCACTACCTATGTACTTATAGCACAAGGTACTCTTTCCCGATCCTATCTGACCAGCTACTACTGTAAATTGCCCGAAGGGTGGGCCCCCATCCATTGCCCTATCAAGACTATATATACCACTAGGGACTCGCTCCCTATCGGGCATATCAGAGGCTTTCATCACGGCCAGTTTACCAGTTGTACCATACTTTCTATTGAGTACGCCTACCGCAGCATTTACACTAGCTATTCTAGCAGGATTAGACTTCTCATTACCAGTTATATCACTATTGGATATATATCCCAAAGGTGTATCAGAACTATCACTCTCCATCAGTTTTCTCCTTACTAGCCTTGCTCATAAGTTTCGCCATGGTGTCTATAGTTATGCCTGCTAGGTCACATATAGGCTGGGCCGCAAACTTAGTGTAGTACTCGTTTACGCTTCCAGATAAGTTTACTGCTTCGTCCCTCATCTTTTCACTCAGAGTTGTACCCGCTTCACCATATCCTAGGACATATGCAGCTCTAGCTATCATTTCTACGTCCTTGAGGGTGAATCCTACTGAACCCAATCTGTCACCAGCCATTCTCACCAGGTTAACTATTACGCCCAATCTCCCCGATGGTTCATCATTTAGTCTGAGTTCGGTCTTTACTGGATCAGTGCCTTCTACTTGTGGGTTTAGACTCTCATCTATACTACGATCTATATCCATTTTCATACTTGAGCTTCCTCCTTACATCTACATATACTACTACCATTCTTAGCACTATAGGACCAGTCAGCTATCAAGAACAAGCCACTAACTTCAATCTGGCCGTTAGATACTACTAGAAATTCTCTATCTATAGTTGCAGTTTCGAATTCATTCTTCAGTATTTCATGTAATTCGTTCGCGCTATCTAAGTTCTCAGCCAAGATGTATATCTGCTCAGAGTAATCATCCTCGTCACATCCAGGTATAAGAACTAGTTTAGTGCCCAGCTCGTAAACTCTCTTTACCTTATCTACACATCCCTTATGTGTGTTGTGTATATTAGCTATAACGTTCTTGGAGCTCCGATTTAGCCAGTAAATAGCTTCCTGAAACGGGTAGCTATATCCTCTAATTGAATAATGCTTCCTAGAAGCTATATTGCTCCCACCAGTCATAGTAGTAGCATAATCAACTGTCAGGTTATCTACCTTAGTTATCACTTTCTTTCTAGCCACTACCCAGCCTCCTCGGTTTCCCACATCTTTCTCATATTGGACGTGCTTATGAAGTTACTCCTGCCGCCTCTCTCCTCCATTCTCTTACTCATATTTTCCACGTACCTTCTAGCCTCCTCAAGCTTGTTTCCGTATACGTGGAAGGAATCAGATATGTCTACATAGTGTCCTACATTTACGCCCAGCTCTTCAGCCATCTTACTCTGTAACATCGTTAAGGCATACATATTCATGAAGGCACCGTTATAAGCATCTCTACTCCTGAAGCGTACGTGCATATCTAGAGCGGGCCCTACATCTCTGGTTACAACTCTACACCATATGCTCTGTAAGCAAGGCGGTTCGTTACTAACCTGATCTACTCCTGGTATCCATGTAATAGCTTGTGCCCTTCTAGAATAAGGAGCCCGGCGAAGTAGATCCATTACACCTCGTAACTGATCCACAACAGTAACTGACCACTCATTCTCACTCTCAAGTATCTCAGAGTCTACACTCTTATAATTAGTTAACCGATCATGATATGTGTAGCTCAGTTCCCTAGACAAGTGGTCTCTAGAACCATCTACTACTTCCTCTACATAACCCTGAAGATCCGTCCATCCGCCAGGTATGCACATGTGTATTCTCGGTTCAGTCATAGGCTCTTCCACGTACATTAAGCATGTATCATCTATACTCGGCGGTGTATCTTTCCCATCATATTGCGTAGGGATGACTATTCTCTCTCGCTCGTACCTAGGATGTGCCAGCTGGATAAAAGCATTCTGCCATACCTCGGGTAGAGTCATACCTCTAACGTATATCAAAGTTTCCTCCTCCTAACAGTGTTTATGATAGGTAGAACAACCAGTAATGCAGCTAGACCTATAGTGTATATAGATACTAGAGGAGCACCATGGCAGGTTGTAATTATCATTACCACTATGAATGCCACTATACCAATTGCTATTGGTAAGTAGTTAACGCACTTTCTCATTCTTCAGCCTCTCTATCAAATATTATGTCGTTGATACCTTCACTAGTCTCCATCTCTATCCATTTTCTAGTGTGTGTATCTATTACCTGATACCACTTACAATCGGCTCCCCATGTAGGCCCATCATATCCATCGTAGTTTCTACAGCAGTATCTATCACACTCTATCTGATATATAGAGTTGTAGTCTCGTTGGAAGGATAACCATCCTTCCACTCCCGTTGCCCTCCAGCCACTATTATCATTATATGCGAAGACCAGGTACCTCTTAATCAAGTATAGCTCCTCCTAACATTACATCTTCTAGTTCGCTACTACAGGTGTTACATTGGGGCGATAAACATTCCCAAGTTCCATCGTTATACTGCACTATATCCGAGCCACATACTGGACAGTATATTATACCAGAGGCCGCCGGACCCCTAGTTATAGTTGTACATGACAGTTTACCATCGAGGTCTTCGGATATTATAACTTCCTCCATGTTCCTGCAAGTGTTACATACTAGGTACTGCGTAACGTCGAAGGCATAATTCTCGAATATGTCCATTGCCAATTGCATGTTGTCCACTTTACCTAATCTGATACCATCGGGCGACTCATCTAGGTTGAATACTGTAAAGTAAGGACCCTGTAAGAGTGAAACCTTATCGCTGTTACACTTAGAACATCTAAACTCTTTATTCATTCCCTTCTCCAAATATTGCAGCTCGACGATCTTCTGATAGTAAGTCTCTGTACCTGCTTAGAATTTTTAATCCCAGCTGAGCCTGCTTATCAGATAACAATCTAGCCTCTGCTAGAGATACTATCACATTCTCATCAAATTGACTGAGAAATTTATTATTGTTGGCAACTACATTTAGGCACTCTCTTATCTTATCACGTACCGATTCACTAGTAGTCCATCCACTATCTACCTGTTCTCGTAGAGCCACTTCCACTTCGGCATCTATTTCCTCAGACATACCATCCTTCACTTCAGAATCCAGAGCCTTGTCTATTATACTCGCTTTCTCCGTATTAATCTTAGCTAGTCTAGAGTCTATGGTGTCGTCTACCAGTAGGTAGTGTACCAGTACAGACGACTTGGCACCGTATCGGTGACATCTGTCCTCAGCCTGGAACATTACTCCCGGTGACCAATCGAACTCTACAAATACTACATTAGAAGATGCTGTTAGGGTAAACCCAGTTCCGGCGGCCCTAATGCTACCAATAAACCCTCTTATCTCCGGAACGTTCTGGAAGTCGTCTACGGCCTTCTGTCTATTATTAGGGTTGTCCGTTCCATCTATCTTAACTACATTATAGTTAGCAAGTCCCCTAACTAACATATCTATAACGTCATGATGGTGTGCAAATATTACTATCTTATCAACACTTTCAAATAGGTCCTTGATGTAAGTGATAGCTGATGGCGCCTTCCTTATAGCAGATAGGTGTCTTATTTTAGACATATCCTCGAACATGATCTTCATCTCATACCTTAGGTTTCTCACGGCCGTTTCATAGGCTTCCTTGGATATTGTTCTAGCTACCGCTACTTCAGCTAGTAGCTTAGCTCTTCTACGTGAGTAATTCGCCCACCACTTCTTTTCTTCCTCAGTTGCATCGCCAGGAATAGATACGAGTTGTCTTCTCTTCTCAGGTAACTCATCCATTACATCCTCTTTCAGCCTTCTGATCATGATGGTCGATCTAAGCTTGTACTGCAACTCGTCTAGGTTGCTAGCACCCGTAACTACCATCCCAAATCCATTATTCTCAGCAGCGCAATATCTTCTGATGTAAGTCATATAGTTTTTAGCCAGATCAGAGTTAAGCATCTTCAGAACAGGAAAGAGTTCAATAGGTCTATTAAGGAGGGGTGTTCCCGACATCATTATAATTCTACAGTCTGAATCCTGTTCCTTGATGATTAGTCCAAGGGCCTTCATTCTAATAGTTTTTAGGTTCTTTACATAGTGACACTCATCTACTATGATTAAGTCATACTTGACGGCTAGTTCAGGGTGTCTAAGAACAACCTTCTTTCCATCAGGTCTATCACCAAGAATATCATAGTTTACTATTTTTATAGTGGACCACGGAGTAGCAGTATAGCTACCCTCGACTATCTCAATAGAATAGTTATCCACTAACCACTTAGTTAATTCATTCTTCCAGTTAATCTTTAGAGAGGCAGGACATATCACGAGTACGTTCTTAGGGTTGGTATAGTTTATGACTCCTATAGCCTGGATAGTTTTACCGCATCCCATTTCATCTCCTATTAGAGATCTGGGTCTCATGGTACAGAACTGTATCCCAGCTTTCTGGAAGGATAGGTAGTTCAGACCATCAGGACAAGGTACGTCAATATCAGCGTCCTTAGCCTTAGATAATTTTATGTTATCGTCTATCTTAGTGGCTATAGATACTAGATCTTCTCTCACATCACCATACGAATACCTAGCAAGTTTAGCGGCAGCTGCTATATTATTAGTAAACCATACTCGCTTGCTACTATCCCACCAGAACCCACTGCTCTTGGGTAGGATCCGTTCATCATACGTACATAAGAACTCGTATCTGGCGTCATTGATCTTGACCAGTCTCAGAGAATTCACCCCCATCTTTCTCTATCAATCTGAGTCCTTCTGCTAATGCTGATATGAAGGGTTCAGTCTCACTACTACAGGTGTTATACAAGTACGTAACTAGGTGTGCTATCTGCGCATGGCTCATCATCGCGAAGTAACTACTTATTATCTTTCTTAGGACTCCTGTAGCTTCACTATTCTCATTCATTGTTCACCCTATTACACCTTCTAGGTTTTCTAGACCAGTGCTCATTACTATCAACGTCTATCTCGAATTTAGGATCGACTATTTTACCCATGATACCATTCTGATAGTTCTTGATTACTACACCTTCTCTATTCTCACTTCCGAATGCTGACCTCTGGCCTATTAGGTCTCCTATATTATCGATTACCGACCGGTACGATATATGACCTTTATATATTAATGATGGTACAGCGCTCTCATTACCCGTCGTAAATATTAATCTTTTACGATCATAATCTAGAAGGATACCGCTAGGGCTGAGTACGTCCAATCCTATCTTGAAGGGGTAAGTGGTAGCCCGCAATTTATCATAGAACACTGTATGCACGTACCTAACATCTTCGTATAGGTACAAGTAATCCATTAGGGGTTGGGCTAACAATGTCCCATCTATCTTCTCTTCTATAACAACTTCCCCACTAAATAGCACGTCTATTTCTTCATCTGTCATATAAGGCTTACTACCCCTAGTTGAGAAGCCAGGAACAGGTATTCTCTTTATGTACAGGTACTTCACGTTACCTCACTCTCCAGTACCGGAATAGTTACTACAGAACTGCCTGTCATATGGATCGACGCTGTAGGTTGTTCTTGGTATCTGAATCCTCTCTTACGAACCAAGTAATTCCACACATTATCTCTATCAGAATCAGGCATGAAGAAGTCCATTACTCTAATTTCTTTACTAATCTTCTCCTCAGTACACTTACTCCCGAATACATTAGCTAGGATAGCCCGTTTTTCGTTGTACACTACACAGTACATATTATCTATGACCTGTCTTACGATTGCGGATAATTGTATCTCGGTGTACAGTTCTTCGTGCTCCAGAATGCAACTGTGTGTTTCTTCAGTGTCCCAGTCACTGCACTCTATTCTATACTTGTACATCTCGTTTCTCCTATTTTATTAACTCCCTAACCTCTGGTGGCATTGGGGCCATTCCTATTCTATAAAACCAGTTGTTGTAGTGTAGTTTGATGTTACAGATACGCTCCTCAGTCTCCTTTATATAGTCTCGATACTCCTTTAGACGATCCGAGTTGTTAGTAGACTGTTTAGCATTCTCTATACCTGGTATACTTACCACCGCATCTCCAACAATACTCTTACCAAGAGTCATAGGTGCGCTATTCTTAGTTTCTTCTATAACCATTTTATGTATTGGTATTACTTGCCTGGAAGCTATAAGTTTAGAGTAATCGGACAGCGAAGAATTGAATACAACGCCCGTCCATATACCAAACGCAAATGCTCCTATGCCACCTATAACAGCAATACTTACCCATAGACCCTCATTGTCATACGAGCTCTTCACAGCTAGCGCTACTCCTATAACGAATATCACTAAACATACTAGGAAAATTATAAGCATCCAAATTCCTCCAATAGTCTCATGGACTCTTCACGTACGTATACCTCTTGTTCAAGGTAACTATCTATAGTATCCTTAGCCCACATAAGTAATTCATCATACATCCGATCTTCATAGTGTTGGAAGTTTTCTTCCCTTACACCTTCATCCGAGTAGTAACTCAGTATAGCCTCGTCCACTATATCAGTTATCTTCTGCATAGTTATATGATCATTTAGTTCACTCTGGCCCTCACATACAATTCTAATTATGTTACCCACTAGGACATCTAAACTTGTGTATTCTCTCATTTAGGTTTAGGTACCTCCTCTACTGGCTCTATCCAATCACAGTATACTGTACCGGGGAGGCCCATCCAATAGTCCTTATCAAGTAACAATCTCAATCTGTACACTATACTGACAGGCCAGTACCTACATCTCATTACTATATTACTATCCCACTGGCACCATTCTTTGGTGTGTTTGCACTTTCTGAATGCTGATAGAGGTCTGTGCCCAGGATTAGCATAGGTTCTCTCGCCAATAATATAATCAACCGAGGAATTCCCAGTTGCGATCATAGATGTTGGTCTACCTCGTGCTGTATCACATACCTTATAACATGTTCTAATTCTATCCACAAGTAATTCTCCAAGATGGTGGGGCAGGAAGGACTTAACCGAGAACTTGACCTACCTCACTAAATGCTGTATAATTATATATAGTAATCTGATATTCACAATAACACTTTAAGGAGTTACCATGAAAACCACAGCCACTAATTGTAATTACTGTAACCAACTATTTTTAGCACCTAATAAATATATGAGTAGAGGTGGCAGTAAATTTTGTAGTCTTACATGTGCCAATAGATACAATAATATTCAGAGGCGTAAAGTGCGAGTGTCCAATTGTATATGTGCACAATGCAATAAGGAATTCTACAAGAAACCATCCAATTTCCGTAACTCTAAGTCCGGTCTGTTCTTTTGTTGCAGAGAGTGCAAGAATGTCGCACAGAAACTAGATGGTATTAAAGACATCATGCCATCACATTATGGCAATGGCACTAGCCAATATAGAACAATTGCTATGAGGATGCTCCCGAATAGGTGTAATAGGTGTGGATATAATTCTAATACACGAGCACTTATAGTACATCATATAGACAAGAACCGTAATAACAATTGTATCTCTAACCTCGAGGTAATCTGTGCTAACTGCCACATGATTGAGCACCTCTCACGAGAATAGGATATGGGATAGGAAGGACTCGAACCTTCGAAGGAGTTACCCAAGAGGTTTACAGCCTCTCGCAATTGCCACTATGCTACTACCCCAGATGTTCTATTTACTATATCAGTTCTCTACCAAGGTGAGGCAGGTTAGGAATCACACCTAACGCGGGGCACTTTCACTCTATGGTGCATTACAGCACCTTACGACTGGTGGAAATCTCCAGGACACTTGCTTTCCTGCGTAGTCTTGCCTGTGGCATTTCACTTAGCTCGCCCTGTGAGCTATTACCCCTGCATTTCCATTATATTCTCTGGCACTGCCTCAAAATATTTAGTTACAGATTCTCACTAAGATTATTGATCTTGTCCCTCAATATAGCAGCCTTCGCCATCCAAGTCATTCTAAGCGACATTGGCTCTTGTAGAGTTGAACTATTACACTTACTCTTATAAAATTTATACTCAGACCTTAGTTCATCGAGACTCATATTGTTTACACGTTTTATGTAATCAGTAATTCCGGCCATTATTTACTGCCCTCCTATCTCATCTTCTGGTACATACCCATTACACCACTTCTGAAAGGGTCGTGACCTTTATAGGTGCGTCCCTTCCCACCTCTATTATACATAGTAAGCGCTATCCCCAGTACACCTACACTAGACTCCAGGTACCTCAGATAGTATACACCTAACCTTATATTATCCCTTGGTGAATAGAGGGTTGAGGGGCCCCTATAGCGTACACCTGCAGCCTCAGAGATGAACTTGGCGGTAGCTGGCATAATCTGCATAAGTCCTATAGCGCCTTCTGATGAAACCAACCTTCTCCTGAAGTTGCTCTCAGCATATATAATGGAGAAGATAATCCTCCAGTCATACTTGTACCTGTTACTCTCGCTTCTTATGATAGACGCTATGTAGACTGCTTCATGGATTGATATGCCACTGACCTTGAGAATCTCTCTAGTTATGGCATCACTTGTAGGTAGGCTCACACGTATAGGGGTGTAACTTACCTGTGTGGTGTCCTCTATCACGATATCTACGCTAGGCGTACCATATAGGTACCCTGCCAGAAGTGCTACCAGCAATAGAGTGCACACCACAATAGTGGTTTTAGACATGGATATCTCCTATGATTGTATATGGTGGAGGCTAGAGGAATCGAGCCCCTGACTCGTACTAGCAAGGCACGCGTTTTTCCAACTAAACTAAGCCCCCACTACCACTCCTCGGAATCACTATACCTCTCTTTTAAGGCTAGACAGCAGTTAACATACTTCAATTCTCTTTCCACTATTGAAATCGGTACCACAGACGAACACAAGACAGTATCCCAACCGCTACGCATATAGTCTACCTTATGATTCATGCGTCTTCCATCCACAGAACTATAAGACCATACTTCTCGATCGTCACTGGGCACATATATGCATTTCATTATACATAGGGAATGGTCGTACACGCTCTTAGGCCACCAGTTTCGGCTCATGAATTCTCTTACGAACTCGGTAGCTCCAGATAGAGATTTACATAGCGTTAAGGGCCCATATCCCGTATTAGGATAGGTCTCCTCCCCAGCCTTATAGGAAACTCTAGCTTTCTCTCCTACTGTGGGAGACAAGTACAAGCTACCATCACCGCGGTAGTCAAGAACAACCTTATATACGTACATAGTCTCTCCTTAAATTGGCAGAGGGTGTGGGAGTCGAACCCACGCTAGGTCTCCCTAGGAGAGGTTAGCAACCTCTTGCGCTAAACCACTACGCCAACCCTCTAAAATTGTTGGTACACTAGGGTGGAATCGAACCACCTACCTCTTACTTATCAGGCAAGTGCTCTAACCATATGAGCTACTAGTGTAATGGTGCACCAGGGTAGAATCGAACTACCAGAAACTGTCTTGTAAGGGCAGCGCCTTACCACTAGGCTACTGGTGCGTAGTCGTTATTGATTACACCCATTGTGTATTTCAGCATGACAATTAGCACATACTAATGTACACTTGTCTAATTCTATCTCAGCCTTATTCCATCACCTAACCGAACTTCCACAGAATGTTGTCGTCTCTATCCTTTATCATAGTGATCTGATCGTCTATGATGGTAGGATAATAGAGTCGGTCGCACTCAATACATCTGAGCTCACTAGTAGTATCACTCGATATGTCTTCAGCATCACTATAATCTATAACCATGTCTTCGTTTACTGGATAGGATAGTACTACATCCCGAGTTAAGTAATCGAGTTTCCTCTCGCCACAGCTAGGACACTTCCACTCCCCCTCAAGTAAGGCTTTAGCTAAGTCCTTCCTAAGCGTCATCTCTCCATTCTCAGTAACTTCATAAACACTCCTATTCAACATATTGTATCCCTCACAGTATACGCGCTCGTAATTGCTGATAGTTATTTTCACAGTCTGCCCTTACCGAACTAGCTATCTTTTCCCAATCTTGGTCCATTCTACCCAACATAGTAAGTGATATAACCTCTATTAGTTTAGGAAGGACTCTCTCTATCATCTCACCCGTATCATAAGATACATCGTACCACCTTCTGTAACCACCTTGCACGGGCCTATCACTTAGTATTTTCTTCTCCTCAGCCGTTATCGTTCCAGTAGTTACCATACTGTTTAGGGTACTAGCTATTATACCCCTACTTATAAGCACTTTCTTAGCCATTAGACTTTATTCTCCCTAACAGTTCTTCCGATATGATGGACATAAACCTATCAAACGATTCGCACATACACTCCTTAGCCAAGCCCACATTCTTATCGTTATCCACTATATTGTTGTCCTTGAACCACTTAATTATGGCCTCAGCGCTATTAGTAAGATACTCGTATGTACTATCTAGTATATCACTTATCTCTTCTTCTCTCGTTCTTAAGTAAAACATATCGTAATCTCCCAAATTGGTGATACCGATCAGGTATTCGGACTACCGTACAATTCTATGTCTAGTTTATCTATTTCTACTATAGGTCTACCCATATGATCGTACCAGAACTTATTTCTATCATCCTTTCGTAGTATGCTGTCAACATATACTCTAGGCACCTTATCTAATTCCCCATAGTAATATCTACGCTCTGTAACTTGTACTTCCTTCATTAGACACGCTCCATGCCTTCTGGCGACCCCTACGGGACTTGAACCCGTGACTTCTAGCGTGACAAGCTAGCACTCTAGCCAACTGAGCTAAGGGGCCATATCTACTATCTCCATAGGGTGTTTCCCGAGTGTACTACAGTATACTCTTCTACTGTCTTTATACTACCTTCACAGTAGTCTAACATGTCATTGTACACAGATGGATCCGCATAATCTTTACCTAGCATTCTCTTTATAACCATTCTCATAATCTTAGGCACTATAGTAGTAGTTAAACGTGTAGTACACACTAGTACCTGGTACCATCCTGAATAACCGCCCCTATCGCGAACCCACTGGTCAGTCATAACTAGGCGGCGTTCCTCATTGGTTATCTCACCATCATTGACCATTCTTCTAATCCAGTTGGTTAGATTATATTTATTTATGTCAACAGAATACATCTCAATTACTCCTTAAATGGTCCTCCCAGGAAGATTCGAACTTCCGACTACCGGATTAAGAGTCTGGTACTCTACCAGCTGAGTTATGGGAGGACTATACTTCTTTCTCGTTAGGATCGAACGGGTCGAACACTACTAGTTCTGGGTCATCGTTCTCTAAGTCTTCCTTCTTTATAACCTTTTTCGCATCTTTCACTGATTCAGCTATGTATAGTGATCCATCGTCATTTAAGTGTACGTAGTATCGACCCCGATCCTCACGGTAACTAACAACTATATACATATTATTCCTTCGCTTTCCTTACAAGTGTCCAGTTCACAGACAAGTCTAATTCCACTTCTTCATTCCATACACTAAGTATATGAGCCTTCACAGTATCCAAATCGTTCCTAGTCAGAGTTCGCGACGTTTCAATAATAATGACTCTAGTAGCAATGTCTATAGAAGCATGGGTACACCATTTCTTGCTCTTGCCCCATCTAAGGATCTCCTCTCTATAATAATAGTTTATACAGTCTATCTCCAGCCCGTTACTCACTACTCTTATATCTATTGTATTCATACTAGTTTCCTTATAAAATATAGGTTACTAACCTTCTATTCTCCCAACCGTCTTTCTCCCTGCTTTAAGTCCATACACCACCAGGTCGGGAGGTGACTGCCATTTCTCAGGATCCATCGGGTTCTATACGATGCAATAGTTGGTTAGTAACCTATGGCTGGAGGTGAGAGATTCGAACTCCCGAGTGCCAGACCCAAATTCTGGTGCCTTACCAGCTTGGCCAACCTCCATTATTCACTTCCGCATGCTATTCCCATTTCTATCTTGTAACGATCCATAGCTAGTTTACTGGCTAGAATTCCGAAATCAGTACTCGAATAGAGATGATATCTCCCATTGCCGTACACCACAGTGTATCTCTCACCTACCACTTCTTCGGCCCAACTTAAACATTTCATGTACCTAGCTACATCGAAAGCTCTATCAGCAACTACTGTACTCCTAGGTAATAGGGCCGCTTCTACTGGTGGTGAGAAGCTACTAGCTATATCACGAAGTCCAATAGAAAGTAGGAAAGCGCAACCAATAAGTAGGGGAACTATCAATAGTGATGCTAGAAGTTTTTTCATATTTATTCTCCATATTGTGGTCCACCCGGTGCGTAAATAGAAAGTCTACTGGCCTAGCCACTAGCCTACGGGTGCAACTAATCTCTTGTAACTGTTTACCCATGAGGTTCTATCAATATATCTC
>Ga0315284_10000557_pt1 | contig 50797 bp, 84 predicted proteins | sample YL17G09_16_MG_FD_203696 | JGI IMG/M metagenome (GOLD analysis project Ga0315284, IMG submission 203696) | Sediment microbial communities from Yellowstone Lake, YNP, Wyoming, USA - YL17G09_16 | ecosystem: Environmental > Aquatic > Freshwater > Lake > Sediment | place: USA: Wyoming | collected...
ACTAGTTTTCAAGTTCAGTGTTATGTCAACGGATCAACTCCTGATAACAACGCTTATGACATACTTTGCATGGGCCCACGATAGTACTTGATAAGTAAAAAAAGAAAGGATATCCTATATTTATGAATAATATTATAGAAACTATTGGATTTTCTTCTGGATTAGACGCTCTTGATAAGAGTAAACTATCTGGTCATGTTCTTGTTAATACATTGGCTGATACTTGCCCTGCTTGTCAGGCGTTTAAAGATGATCTACCTACGCTTATTGATCTAGCTAAAGCAAAAGGTATACAAGTCATTAATATTAAAGCAGAAGATTCTAATAAAGAATTTTTTGAGCAATATAAATGCGAAACTCTTCCATACACCTTTGTATTTTCTAATGGGCAATTTGTTGGTGGAGATAGTTTTGATAAAGATTCTTATAGTCAACTATTAGGAGCTTTAGGAGAAATTCATGAGTCTGCTCAACAAAGTTAAGCTTGCTTTAGAATCAGCTAAAAGTGTTGCTAAAAACGTTGCCGATGGAAACGACGTAACAGTTAGCGACGAAGAAAAGCAAAGAAGGTTAGATACGTGTAAAGACTGTCCTTCTTTAAAAAGTTTAGCAGGTCAAATGCAGTGTGGGGAATGTGGATGTTTCCTCAAGGCTAAAGCAGGATTGAATTCTATGAAATGTCCATTAAATAAATGGAATAATGAACATAGTTAAAATTTTATGACAATTGAAGAACAAGTAAAACTTGATATTGAAAACGCAAGAGCTAAAAAAGAGCTTGATGATTTAGAAAACAATGTCAAAACTAAAATTGAAGAAATCGAAACTTTAACTTTTGAATATAATTTAAAAATTGATGAATATATTTTAAATTCTTCTGATAATATTTTAAATGAATTGTTTGATTTAAAGAATGGTATAGATCAAAAATTACAAGAGCTGAAAAAAATTCTTAACAATTAAAAGGGTAATATATGGCAAATACAACAAAAAGATTCTCAGAACGGGATGCAAATCAAACTCTTCAAGCTTCTTTCAATGACGCAGACAGCTCTCTCACAACTGCTGGATTCCTAGTTGGTAAAGCTGGTCGCAAGATTGTTCCTACTATTTCAACAACTACAATTGCAAATGATACTATCAGTTACGCATACTCGGAAAGTGGTAGTGCTTTATATACTATTACTTGTATCTATACAGATGGAACTAGAACAACTTTGTTGTCAGCAGAACGAACCGCATAATAAGGATAATTTATGTCGATAATCTTCGACCCTCTAAGTTCAAATTTAATTGATATCGGCAATGTAAGCGGTGGATCATCTATAGGCGGAGCAATCTCCGGATCTAGTGCAAATTCTGCATTAATAATAGATTCAGCAAATACATTACAAAACCTTGTACTCAGTGATGGTCAATTAGTAATTGGGGCTACCGGTGCCAGTCCCGTTGCTGGGACTATTACTGGTACATCTAATCAAGTATTAGTTACTAATGGTGCAAATTCCATTACACTTTCTCTTCCGCAATCTATTGCAACCACTTCTTCTCCAACATTTGAAAATTTATATTTACCACCAAATGGGACTATTGATTTAAATGCTGCTGGTATTTTAAATTTTGGAACTACTACAGCTACCGTTATTAATATTGGTAATGCTGGGGCAGATGTTAACATTTATGGAGATACAGTTTATCAAAATGTTACAAATTTAAATGTAACTGATAAAAATATTACATTAAATAATGGTGGAAGTGCATTTACATCATTTAATTCCGGCCTTCATATTTATGATGATGGAATAGCTGATCGTGGATATTTTGAAGTATCTTTAGATATGCTTGGTTGGAACATGAAAGCTCCTTATGCTAATGGAGTTATTCATTTTGAAAATGGAGCTACGGGATTTACCATTGATCAAGGATCTCATAATCCTATTACTATTGCAACTCCAGCAAATGGACTTGCAGTAGACCCAAATCAAGAACTTTCTATTGCATTAGCAGATATATCTACCACTGGAGCATTATCTTCTACAGATTGGAATAGTTTTAATGAAAAAGTAGATAGAGCTGGCGACACGATGAGCGGATCGCTTATCATGGAAACTACCGGAACACCGGGAGAAATATTAACTGTTTCATCTGACGGAATAGTTTCAAGCCAAGGATTAACCGTTAATATTACTTCAGGCAGTAATTTAACTGGCCCAACTGGTGATATTAAAATTGAAACAGGTGAAGCTGCTGGTCCTGATTATGCTGGATCTGTTTATTTAACAGGTGGAGATAATGTTGATGGAAATCCAGCAAACATAGTTTTAACATCAGGGGTTTCAAGTGGAACTGGAACAAATGGTTCCATTATTTTAGATTCAAAAAACGTTGTTTATTTAAATCAAAATGCTTCTGGGACTATTAATGCTTCTAACCATAGAATTGAGAATGTAAGTAATCCTACTGCTCCTCAAGATGCTGCTACCGCTCAATGGGCTAAAGATCTTTCCATTTTAAATAATGTTCTTTATGTTTCTACCACTGGTAATATTTTTACAGGAAATGGTAGTTTGTTTGATCCATATGATTCTATTGCAACAGCATTAACCAATGCGGTTGATAATGCTGTTATTGCTTTATTACCGGGAACATATAATGAACCTACAGTGGTTATTCCAAGTACATTAACTAGTATTAATTTTTTAGGAATGTCAGCAGTAGCTACTATTGTAGCAAACGGATTTTCATACACAACATCAGCTTCAACTATTAATTTGATTTTTGATAAAATTAATCTAGGGTTAGTAACAATAGATACAACTTTAGCATTAAATGGTTTAATTGAAATAACAAGATGTTATTTTACATTAGATTTACCATATAATAATAGCAATTTCTTAACAAAAACATCAGAATCTTCATTTTTTGGTGGAAATATATATGGAACATTTAATGCTTCAGAGTGTCTTTTTCTTGGTCCTGTAAATGTTTATTCCGGATTAAGTATCTTTGAAAATTCTAAATATGTTGCACAAGTTGAAGCATACGGAACTGCTATTGTTAGAATGCTCGACTGTGAGCTTTTTGGTGCCGCATATTTTATAAACGGAACTACTGTAGGATTAGATACCCCAACATGGGAAGTTGATTTAGTTACTGATTATTTGGGTGGATATCACGGGAATATCAATAAAATTATTTTAGCAAATATTGAAAACGCTGGTGGTGTACTTGCTGTAGCCGGTGACATTGTTCCAACAACATGGACAGGACTGACTAATAATACATCAAATCAATCAATTACAGGTCTTGTAATTCAATCTTCTGTATCATCCTTTGAACTATTGATGAATGTATCCATCACAGCTACAATAGACTCTTACACAACCTTTAAAATATATGGTACAAAAACTGGCGCTGACTGGAGTGTAAATGACCTTGCGGTTGAGTACGGCGGAGCTACCATTACCGATGTCTCATTTAACATTACTTCCGGTGGTCAAATGCAGATAAGTATTGGTAATATAATAGGATTTAGTTCAGGTTCTATTAAATTTAGAATGATGACTGTATAATTACAGTATTAACAACTATATACATGAGGCAAGTATCATATGCAGATCCAACACAAATCGTTCAAAGAGAGTTTGATGAAAAATTAGACGCAAAACGTGTTGTAATTGTTGGTGGAGAAATGCCAGTATTTAATGTTCAGGGAAGTTCACAACAAGAAATTAGAATTGAACGAGTTGAAGTACCTCAAATCATTGTACAAAAAGAAGTACAGGTTATTGAAGTAGAAAAGATTATTATACAAAAAGAGTTACAAATCGAAAGAGTTGAAATTCCAGTTATTTTAAGAGAAGTACAAGAAATTATTAGAGAAGTTCCAATAGTACAGCACGAAATTAGAATGTTAGAAGTGCCAGTTGTTGTTAAGGAAATTGAATATAGAGAAATGTCAAAATTAGTAAAATGCGCGATTGCAGTACACGCACTTACTACAACTTTATTACTGCTAAAGCTTATTTTAAAATAGGAGATAAATATGGCGTTTGTAATGGTAAGAGTAGAAGTTCCGGCAATGAGTGATAGTCAATTAAATGAAAAAGTATTAAGCAGTCAATCTGGTGATAGTACTAAACCACAAGAAGGTATTAATGCACTACGTAATTTGATGGATGCAATTAATGCTGGTTCTATCGATGCACAAGTAGACGTTGCAATTCGTTCTACTACACAAGCTATTACCGCATCTGGTAATGGTAGTTCTGCCGCGTTTAACCTTAAGTAATTAGGAGTTTATACAATGAATAAAATGTTTGAAAAAATTATTGCAAAGAAAAAAGCAGAAGGCAAGCCAATGTCTTCTACTCATAAAGAAGCAAAAGGCTCTGTACTTTCAGACCTAATGGAACATCTTGGAAGCATGGGATTAGATAAAGTAAAAGGAATGAAAAAGATTTCTATTGCTTCTGATTCCAAAGAAGGTCTTAAAAAAGGTCTTTCTAAAGCCGAAGAGATGGTTGAAGGCGGCGCAGAAGCTGCTGACGATTCTGAAATGTCTGATCATGGACAAGCTCTTGAAGCTTCTGACGAAGAATCCGCAGAACATGAAATGATGGAATCTCCAGAAGAAGAAAAATCAGAAGAAGACAAAGACGCTGAAATTGCAGAATTGAAAGCTCAACTTGCAAAATTACAAATGAAAGTCTAATTAAATGGCGGGAATCAAGCCTTATTATACAACTAATTCCTTAATTTCCTCAATTAAGCTTCGTATTATGTTTCCTACGTCACAATCAACGTTGACGTACAATGACATTCTTACGATGATTAATGAAGAGTTACAATTGAGTGCTGTTCCTGCTATTCGGGAATTGCATGAAGAATATTTTGTATATAAGTGTCCTCCTACTCCGTTAGTAAATGGTATTAGCAGATATCCAATTCCTAATAGAGCACAAGGAATGGCAGTGCGTGATATCAACTGGAGTGATACTTCTGGTAACTTTTTTAAGATGAGCCGTATTGCACCAGAAGAGAAGTCCTTTTTCCAACAAAACGTTGGATCGAATCAAGCTATCGGTAAATACTACGTAGAAGGTAACGAAATCGTTATCACTCCACAAGTAAGTACAGGTGCTACCGGTTCCTTGAACTTCTTCGTATATCTTCGTCCTAACTACCTTGTAAGAGATGACAGAGCTGCTGTAATCCAAGGCTTTCAAAAAGCTCTTGTGATTTCAGACAATGCTCAAGTACAAGTTGGCGACACCATTATTATCACTACTGGTAATCAAACTAACGCTCCTATCGCTAGTTTATTAACCGCTGTTGCTAGTTCTCCGGGATTACATGAGTTTGAAATTGGTGCTACCGCTGCTATTACTGCTGCCAATATTAACACTGCTATTAATGATTTAGGACTAGAAGATGTTAGCTGTACCGTATCTGCTTCTATTGCTACTGTGGGTTATTCCGATATTACTACTAGCTTCTCTGTTGCTTCATCTGGTGTTACTGTTGATAATACTAATATCTATATTCATTTCGATAATTTAGCAACTACTTATACAGACCCCGAAACGGATATCACAGAAACTTTGTATGATGTTGCTAACACTGTAGATTTTCTTCAGACAGATCCGGGACATCGTACTTATACATACGATATTAAACTGCGTCAAATTCTTCCCAACAACATTGGTAAGTTCAAAGCAACAGATCTACAAACTTGGGTTAACAATAGCTCAGGTGGCCCACAAAAGTATGTGTCAGTTCAAGTAGGCGATTATATTTGTCTTTCAAACGAATGTATCATCCCACAAATTCCACCAGAACTTCATAGTAAACTTGCAGAAATGGTTGCTGCCCGTATCCTAATGGCTATTGGTGACAAAGAAGGTCTTGCTGTTTCTATGGGTAAGCTTGCGGAAATGGATAAGCAACAAGCTGCTCTCATCGGACAACGTGTAGAATCAAGCGTACCAAAAGTATTTAATCAATTCTCCCTATTACGCCTCGGTAAACGCGGTCGTCGTAGGATCTAAAGAGGACTTAGATGGCTTCTCAACAGGTTACAATTCAAGCAGTGGGACTAAACTATAGCCCAAATACACTAAGTCTTCCTCAAGGTTCCCTTGTTCAAGCTGATGATGTTATTATCCGTCGTGATAACGTTATTGAGTCGAGAAGAGGATACAAAGAGTATAGTGAAGATCTTGGATTTAGTACAGATAGAGCCAAACAATTATTAGAATATAAAGAAAGAGTATTAGTTCACTACAGTACGACTCTAGCCTTCGATACACAAGAACTTGATAACAATGGTAAAGCTATCTTTCAAGCGTTTACAGGAAGTTTTAGTGAGACACAGTCCGGTCTCCGTATTAAATCAATCGAAGCAAATAAAAACTTGTACTTTACAACAAGTGAAGGTATTAAAAAGATCGCAGCTAAAACCGCAGCAGATCTTGGTTCTGCCACAGTAAAAGATGCTGGTGCTATTAAAGCTCTTGATATTTCTGGCGCATTAGATCCATCTCAGGGACAATTATCAGGGTTCCTTCCAAATGACAGCGCAGTTGCTTATCGTGCGGTTTGGGGATACAAAGACGTAAACCAAAATCTATTACTAGGTGTTCCTTCCAATCGTATCGAAGTGTATAACTATTTGACAGATACTATTGCAATGGATCTAAATTCTCTATGTGTTAATCTAGATATCCTCAATCAAAGCACATCATTAATTACAGACGGTAATTACGCATCTTCCTATTATTCTCCTCTTAATTCTAATGCATCTCTTCTATTAAACAATGTTAAAAACTTAGCAATACAATTAGACGGTGATATCCTATATGCTAATGATACAGGAACCGGTGCTCCGTTAAATATATCAACAGCAGAACGTAATGTCGGTGGTACAGTTAGAATTACTTTTTCTTCTGGTAATCCTACTTTGTACGTGTCTACAGGTGAATACATTGAAATTAAGAATGCTGTATCTCCTTTTGATGTGCTAAATGGTTCACATGCTTTAACAAACGTACAAGCTACATATATTGAATTTATTTTTAAAACAGGTGTTATTGCTGCGGCAACGCCGGGAGTTAGCACTACAATTTCTTCGTATAACTACCAACATATCTGTGCTACAGGCGATGCAACATATGCACTTTCACTAGACGAAGTTATTACAGACGGACTTGCTGTGCCAGCTACCGCAGAACAAATTGGTATTATTGACAATACACTAGCTAGAATGGTTGAGCGTCTTAAAATAGAACCAAACGCTGTTATTCCTACCGCATTAATGACAGCATATATTACACCGTTTGTAATGACCACTTCTGCTAATGTCAATGTAACGGTGACTATTCCTACTACTATTGATAGCGATTACTTTGTACAAATCTATCGTACACGTATTTTTACAGCAACAGAAACTCAATCATTGGGCGCAGGTGGAATTCCTGTAATTCCAGACGATGAAATGCGTCTTGTTTACGAAGCGTTTCCAACCGGGGGAGAAATCTCTCAAGGTTATCTAGTATTCAATGACAGTTCTCCAGAAGAACTTGTACAATATAATACAAATCTATATACAAATCCTGAAACTGGAGAAGGTTTAATAGCAGCAAATGAACAACCACCATTTGCTAAAGACATCAACCGTTTTAAGAACGTTGTATTTTATGCTAATACAAGAACTAAACAACGTCTTACTACATTCCAACTACTTGGGATTTCTCAGATTACTTCTGGTGATAAAATTACAATTACTAGTTCTGGTGGTAGCATCACATACACTTTCATTTCCGGTGTACAAGAGGTATCTTCTATCCAATGTCCCGCTGCTTCTGGTATTACCGGTGGACAATACTTCAATCTCTACTCTACTTCTGGTATTCACTATACTCCTTATTACATTGTCAGCGGAGTTGGTTCTGATCCTGCTATTAGTGGTGCCGTTTCTATCGGTATCAACATCTTTTCTGCCGATACAGCGATTCAAGTTGCTGAAAAAACTCAAAACACATTGAATGGTCTTGTATATGACTTTACAGTTACAGGAACTACTATACCATCTGATACTATCACGGTAACAAATATCGACGAAGGAAAGTGTACAAGTATTTCTAACGGTACTACTTCTGGATTCACGTTTACTACAGTTACTAACGGCGACGGAGAAGATGCGGCTTCACAACAAGTGTTATTATCATCTCTGACATCAGCAGCACAAGCTATTGACGAAACAGCTCAATCATTAATTCGTGTTATTAATAAGCAAATTACAAGTGTTGTTAATGGTTATTATCTCAGTAATGCTAGTACTTCTCCGGGAATTATCAATCTAGAAGAAAAATCACTTACCACTAATACATTCTACGTGATTGCTGATTCTTTGGGGTTAGGTTTATCCTTTAATCCTGATATTGGATATGTTACAAGTATTTCTACTCCGGGTTGTATTACGGGAACTTCTGGAAGTAACGTGTTTACTCTTACCTCTCCTGCTCACGGATTTAATAATGGTGATCAGATTGTAATTACTGGTTCAAATTCTAATCCAGTAATCGATGGGTTGTATACATTATCTAATTGTAGTACCAATACTTTCGATATCACATTTACTAGTAACTATGTGAGCGATGGTAGTGCGTTCAAATACAGTCAAATCTCAGATACTGTATCTTCTACTAATGATGTAAAACCCAATAGAATTTATTACAGCAAACTAGGACAACCCGAAGCTGTACCTCTTCTTAACTATTTTGACATTTCTGCTGAAGATAAAGAAATATTACGCATTTTCCCACTTCGTGATACTCTATTCGCATTTAAAGAAGATGGTGCATATAGGGTTTCGGGAGAAGTAGCTCCTTTCACTACTTCATTGCTCGATTCTTCTTGTATCGTTATTGCTCCGGATAGCGTAGCGGCAACTAATAACACAGTATACGCTTGGACTTCTAAGGGTATTACACCAATCAGTGAAACAGGGGCAAGCTCAGAAGTTAGTAGACCGATTGATACAGAAGTTCTTCGTGTTAGTGGGATATCTTTTTCTAATTTTTCAAAAATTACTTGGGGTGTTGGATATGACAGTGATAGTAGTTATACTGTATATACAAACTCCGAGTTAGATGATACCTATGCTACTATTGCATTTCGTTACTGTACATTGACTAATACTTGGACTAATTTTATTAGAAATCAAACATGTGGTCTAAATCTTATTAGTCAAGATCTTCTCTACATGGGTTCTGGTGATGCAAATCTTATTCATAAGGAACGCAAAAACTTTGATAGAACTGACTATTCTGACAAAGATTTCAAAGTGACATTAGCTTCTGGTGCTTTGAATTCTGCAACTAAGACATTGAGTTTTACTTCGGTTGAAGGAATCAATATTGGTGATGTAATTACACAAGAACAAACTCTTACTACTTATCAATTTAATAGTCTTCTCCGTCAATTAGATAATGATCCTACAGTTGGTGTTAATATCATGACTTCTAGTTCAGGTGCTGGTACTTCCATCACTATTACTACGGCATCTGCTCATCAATTATCTAACAATGATTACGTCAATCTTTCTGCTACCACTTCTTATCCTAGTTTGGATGGTTTGTATAAAATTAGTAATGTAACATTTAATACTTTCAAAATTACTATTATTAGTCCGTTATTAGTTCAAGCAACTTCTGGTAGAGTTAAACGTAATTACGAAGCTACTATGAGCGCATCTAGTGGTGATAATATGCGTAATAAAATTGTTACGCTGGCTACTTATCTGGATACAGACACAGGAACTTCTTTCAGTGACTATACTTCTAGGGTTGCTGCTAAATTTGGTTCTATTATCTCAAACTCGGAAGATAACCCTACAATTATTACAACTGGAACAACTGGTCCTACCACTCTAGTTCCACATGGATTAGTTCCCGGTCGTATTGTTACTATCAGCGGTACAAATGGGTCTATTCCTTCTATTGTTGGAACATTCGCAGCTTCTAATACTGGATCATTTGGGGTTTCTTCTACTTTCACAATTCCTAAAAACGTAACCACGCAGGGTGGATCTGGTCTATCTTTCTCAACTTCTGCAAACCTAAATACCTTTGAAGACATTAAAGCATGCTATAATGAAATCGTATCTCGCCTCAATTCCGACTCTGGAGTTACTTACAGTAGTTATCAATCGATTAATGATGTAACTCTATATGAAGCGGTTGTATTAGCTGTAAACACCGCACTAAACCGTGTTACAGTTAATCTACCTCTAGAATGGGTAGTTGGTCCTATGACTGTTTATAACGCAATTAAATGCGAATTTCAGTACGCTGCTATTACTTTTGGTGATCCATTAATGAACAAACAGATCTCAGAAGCTACTATGATGTTTAAAGATAAGGCTATGACTAAGATCACTACAGGATTTAGTTCAGATCTTAAACCAGAATTTACAGAGATTGATTTATTTGGACAAGGTAATGGTATCTTTGGTCACTATTCCGATCCGGGATTTGGGTCTGGTTTTTTTGGTGGTGGAAGTAATAATGCACCATTTAGAACATTGATCCCCGCGCAAAATCAACGTTGTAGATATTTGAACATGAAAATGCGCATCAAAGTTGCTAGAGAATCTTGGGCATTATATGGTGTTACATTAACTGGTAATTTAGGAATTTCACAAAGAGCGTATAGATAAAATGGCAAAACTATCAAGCTATCGCAGATTACTTGAACAAGATTTTCCAGATGATTCTGAGCTGGTTAAAAAACTTGGTATTACTATTAACTCTTCTTTTGATGAATTGTATAATGCTCTTAATAATCGTTTAACAATTAGAGATAATTTAAGCGCAACTATTGCTGAGTTTACTGTTACTGTGAATGCTGCTGGAACTCCTAGAAATAACACATCGTTTAAATTATTGAATAATCAAACAGTTGTGGAAGGTCTATTGGTGATCAGTGTGTCGGGTGCCTCTGATCCCACTGTGCTTCCTACTTCCGGTCTTGCTATTTCATATGTTCGCAGTGAGTCTAATATAAATATCCAAAATATCAAGGGGTTACAACCAGATAAATCATATCGAGTTAAAGTAATCGTTTTAGGCTAGTTTTAACAACTATATGTATGGTTATTTATAAAATCACCAATAAGATCAATGGTAAGATATACATAGGTCAAACTACAACGTCTATTAAGGATAGATGGAAGTCTCATTGCAAACGTAAAGATAGGCCCGGAATAAGTCATGCGATTCAAAAGTATGGAAAAGAAAACTTCACAATCGAGGAAATTGACGGTGCTAATAGTTTATCAGAGCTTAATTACCTAGAAGAACATTATATCTATACGTACAATAGTTTGGCTCCAAATGGGTACAACTTGACATCTGGTGGTAAAAATGCAAAACATTCTGATGAAACAAAAAAGAAGATGTCAGAAAGCGCAAAAGTAAAAATTTTCACAGAAGAGCACAGAAGAAATATTGCAAAATCTAGCACAGGAAGAGCTAATAATAAAGGTAAAGTATTCTCAGAAGAATGGAAAAGAAATATGAGCATCTCACACAAAGGACTAAAAAGAAGTGATGAGACTAAAAAGAAAATGATACAAGCTCGATTGGGCTTTAAACACACAGAAGAAACTAAACGAAAGATAAGTGCTACTAAATTAGAGAAAAAATTTAATAAAATTTAATAGAGAAAATATAATGATACCTATCAAACCAGTACAACAAGATAATAAAGATACTCAAAAACAAACGAGTAATAGACAGAGTGGCAGTGGCTTCACGAACATATCAAAAGTATTGGGTGCAAATGTTGGTGCAGGTAAGCAAATGGGACAAAAGATTGGTTCAAGTCTTTCCGGTCAAGCTGGTGCAATTAAAGAAGGTATTCAACAAGGACAAGCTGGATTTCAAGCTGGTATGCAATCGGGAGCAGAGCAAGCTAATAAAGCTATTGCAAGTGGTAAACAATTGCAACAAAAAGAAGGTGAACAAGCTGATGCATATGCAAATCGTCTTGCTGGTATTGGACAAGCTCAACCTGTAGATCTATCCGCACAAGGTCAAGCTCTTAGAGGTGCTGCGTACACTGGACCTCAAGGACTTCAACAAGCTGGGCAACTTGGATCACAAGCTGCTACTGCATCTGCTCTTGCAAAACTCGGTGGTACTGCAGGTGGACAACAACAACTCCTAGCTTCTCAAGTTGCTGGTAGAGGTGGATACGGAAGTGGTCACAGTGCTTTGGATAGAATGCTTCTTGCTAAAGGTGGACAACAAGCGATTCAACAAGGTCGTAGTGCATTGACAGGAATTGAAGGCGCAGCACAAGGTGCTGTTCAAGGTGCTCAACAACAAGCAACTGCACAAGCTGCATCTATTGAAGCTAATAAAACCAAAGCTCTACAAGATTTACAAAGTCAATTGTCCGGTGATAAAGGATTCACATCTGTTGCAAAACAACAAGCAGCAGATTTTAACACAAAAGCTGGTAAAATTCAACAAATGCTTTCTGGTAAAAATCCAGACGGCACTACAATTGATGCAACACATCCTTCTCAATATTCACAAGAAGATATTGCATTATTAAATGATATGGGTTCATATGGTATTGATCCTAATCAAATGGTATATGGTAAAAATGCTGGTGAATATGGAAGCGCATTAGGTGATATTTCTTCCAATGTTGATCTTAGTCAACAATCTAGATATATGGGAAATCAAGGTCAAGCTGCCAAAAATCTCGCAACATTTCTAGGTGATCAAGGTGCTTCAACTATTAATCAAAATCCTTTTAATGAACAAGTGTTCAATAAAGGACAACAACAAAGTGCTATGAGTAGAAATGAAAAAGCACAACAGTTGGATTTAGCACAACAAAAGAAATTACAAGATCTATCAAAAGAAGCCGGAGAATACGGAACAGTTCGTCGTAAATTTGGTTCTGTTTTCGGTGACACAGATATTAAATTGGGAGATGGTAGAAATTTAGCACAAGCTCGTGATAGCCTTGTTGCTCAGTTAACACCACAAGAACAACAAGTAGCAAGATCTTTTGGTACATTAGGACAATCATTAGAATATGCACAAGATGCTTTGTCTAAAAGAGCAGCATCTAGTGTTGGACAAAAGAAATCAATGCAACAATTAGCACTGGAACGTCTAGGTCAAAAATATACAGAACCACAAACAAAAGATGCACCAAAAAAAAAATTAACACAAAAATAAATAGTATAAAAAAAAGTCAATAGGAGCAATAGATGTCTATTAAAGGTGGATTAAGCGGAGCAGCTACTGGAGCAACGATTGGATCAGTGGTTCCAGTTATTGGAACTGGTATAGGTGCTGTCGTTGGTGGTATTGCTGGATTATTTGGCGGCGGTGAAGACAATGCAGCAGCAGAAGCACAACAACGTGCTATTGATGCTATTAATGCTTTGGATGTTGATGATTTAAGTAAGCAAGTAATGCTTCAACAATACCAACAAAATGGTAGACTTGATCCAGAGATGCTACAGAACTTGAATCTAAATGCTGATCAAAAGCAAGTTCTAACAGAAAAACCAGAAACCCTTGCTCGTCAACAATATGCAATGAATGCTCTTAAGCAAATGTCTCAAACTGGGATGTCTGCTCAAGATTTAGCACAAATGCAAGAAGCTCGTAGTGCTGTTGCTGAAGATACAAGTGCTAAAACTAATCAATTACTTCAACAATCTCAAATGCGTGGTCAATTAGGCGCAGGTGACACTCTCGCTTCTCAATTGATGGCAGCGCAACAAGGTGGACAACGTGCTAGTAAAGAAGCACTACAAACTGCTGCGGCTGCTGGACAAGCTCGTCAACAAGCATTAAGTCAATATGGTAACATGGCAAGTCAAGCAAGAGGTCAAGATTACACAACTCAAGAAGCTAATATGCAAAACGAATTAGCTCGTCAAAGATTTCTTGATCAAAACTCTATTGCCCGTCAGCAAGCTAACGTTGCCGCTGAAAATCAAGCTCGTATGTATAACCTACAACGTCAACAAGGTGTAGGCGATATGAATGTAGGCGGAGCTAACACTGAAGCACAACGTTCTGCAAGTCTTCGTGCTAATCTTTCTTTAGGTAAAGCTAATGCACTAGCTGATGCATATGGAGGACAAGCGAAGACGCTCGGTGAGCAAGCTGCTGCAAGTGCTGCCTCCGATACAGCAGCAATAAGTGGATTAGGAAGTCTTGCCGGTGATTTGGGTAAAGCCGGAGTATTTGGAAAAAACGAAGCAGGATATGGTGCATTTGGTGCATTGGGGGGATCAACAAAACAAGGAACCCCAGCACAAGCAACATCTTCCGGTAGTCCTTATTTTAATCCATCAAAATTTGCGGGACAAAAAAAAGCTCACGGTGGAGAAATTGACGGACCAGAAATTGTTGGACATGACTCAGAAGAAAATGATATAATACCTATTATGGCTTCTGCTGGAGAATTTGTCATTCCAAAAACTAAAATGAAAGATGCTGAATCTGCTAAAGCATTTATCGACAAACATTTCAAAGTAAAAAAAGAACCAAGTAAACATGAACATCTACTTGATTTAATTGCAGAACTTCACGGTAGTAAGAAATCTAAGGAATAATATACAATGCCTACATTACAGGACATTCTTTCTCAAAACGATCCAGAAGCACTAAAAAAGCTATTAGGAAGAAACAGTAGTAGTGTTGATGATCAACCAATGGAAGATGCATCTGCAATTCCCACTCCCGGTCCTACACCAATTCCAGAAGCAACACCGGCTCCATCTATTCCAACACCTATTGGAATGGGGCCACTCTCTAATCCTGACGACTACAAACCATCCGTAATGAATGAGTATGCACCAGAAGAAGAGTCTCCTTCTAGTATGATTCCCGATCAACGCAGTTCCATGTCAATGTCTTCTCAAGTAAGAAGTCAGCAACCTGCTTCTGTATCTGCTGATGTATCTCGTTCTCCAACACAAGAAGGCTTTACAGAAAATACAGTAGAAAATCTTAAAAAAGCACAAGCAGAGGCTGCTCGTCTTAAAAACTTCGAAGATCTAAACAATACTGCAACTATTTTAGCTGGTGCTGCTGCTGGTGAAAGACATCGTGCAACTCCTACTAATGTTGATGAACTTGTTAAAATTGGCGAACAAAAGAAAAAAGACGCTGATAGCATTGTAAAAGATTTCCAAGCTCGTGGAGAACAAGAGAAGAACGATCCGGGTAGTGCAGCATCTGCTCAAGCTAGATCACTGGCTCGTGCTATGATGAAACAAGCTGGTCTTGGTATCAATATCCCAGATAACGTTTCTGCTGCTGATCTTGAGAAAAGATTTCCGCAACTACAACATATGGCTACATCCAAGCAAGCATTGGATGAGCGTCGTGATTTGATGAGTCTAAAACGCGAAGAACTTGCTACTAATAAAGAAAGTGCAAGAAATGACAAGCTTGATAAAGAATTTGATTCAAATGTAATTAAATTTAATGCTAATTTGGATAAGCCCGAATTGTCCGGTGCTCGTTCTGCTGCTGGTAAAAACGTACTTATTTCTCAATATGCCGATCGTATTAATACGCTAGTTAAGTCTGCACCAAAAGGTGATTATAATAACCTAACAAATCAACAAGTATACGAGATCGCAAAATCTTTGGATGCTATGTTATCGTTGGGTGCTCCTACTGTTGCTGGTACAAAAGAAATTACTCCAAGTTCAATCCAATCAATTCTTGCTGGATATTCTCAAAAAGCTTCAAACGCTCCTGCTGGTGCTCAATTGGGTAAATTCGTTGAAAACATCAAAGATACAATCGATCGAGAAAAGAAATTAGCAGATAAGCAAATTAGTGATTTCTACGAAGTTGCTAAACAAGGTATTCCAGAAAGACAATACAAAGCTCGTCAATCTGATTATGATAGAACGCTACAATCTCGATTAGCAAGAATTGCAACATCAGAAAATCCAAAAGCAGTTGAAACACTTGCACAAGTTCAGCAATCCAAAGCAACACCTTCTGATATGGTTAAAGTTATTTCTCCAGATGGAAAGTCTGGATCAATTCCAAAAGATAAGCTACAAGAAGCTTTGAAACGTGGATATAAGGAAGTTAAATAATGGATAAAGATGATTTGGGATTTGTTCCAGATACACAAGATCATGATGATTTAGGATTCGTTGCGGACGAAAAAAGTCCGAGAATGATGGAATCTCTTGATAAAAAATATCACGGTGATGTTAATGAAGCTATTGGTGATATTCCATTGGTTGGAAAACCTTTAAAGTTTGCAAAAGAAGTTAGAGAAGATTTAAACGCATCTACTCTTCGTAGTTTACTTGGTGGTCTTGGTGCAAAAACTGAAGCTGCCGGTAGAGCTGGTATTGAAAAAATTAGTGGATCTGATCAAGATCTTGGTGCTTTATACGAAAAATATAAACAAGTAGTTGGTCAAAAACAAAAAGAATCAGAAGCTCGTTCTCCTGTATCTACAGCACTAGGAAAAGGAATGGGTGCTCTTGCCCCAGCCATGACTGTATTTGGTGGAGCTGGTGCTATGTCATTACCAGCAGAAATTGGTGCAAGTGCTGCATTAGGCGGAGTAGAAGGAGCTGGTGAGTCTCATTCAAAAGATGGACAAGGACTTGCTAAAGATATTGGAATGGGAGCATTAAAAGGTGCTGTTGCTGTTCCTGTTGCAAAAGGTATAGGTAAAGTTGTATCTAATGTTGGAGAAAAAGCATTAGAAAAACTAAAAGATAGTTCTTTTGCTAAACAATTAGCTGCGACCGCTGTAAATGCCGCAAAAGTTGGCGAAGAAAAAGGTCAGACATTATTCGGAGAAGCCGGTGATGTTTTGTATGGTCAAAATAAAGGTCTAGCTAAGAATATCTCAGAACAAATTGAAGCACCTATTTCACAAAAGAATGCAGAATTTACAAAAGCATTCCAAACTGCGGCACAAGAAGGTAAGACTGTAACTCCCCCATTTGAAGAAGGAATGAAGGACGTTGAAGATTTCATCGTTGATCTTGGTGTTAATAAAATTAATCCAAAGGCAATGCCAACTTGGACACCTGAGAACTTTCAAAAGTATAGAACCGGATCTCTTACTCCGGATGTTGCAAACCAAATGATACAGGAGCTAAAGGGTCTTGACGTATCTAAATCTACAGCAACTTCAACGTTAGCTCAAACCAGAGATAACGTATTACAAACTCTACAAAAGAATACAAACGATGCGTTAGGAGAAGGTGTTCTTCAAAAGCTCAATAAAGAAAAGCAAGCTGCATGGCAAGCTTCTGAGCCTCTAGTTCAAACCGGTAAAAAAGAAGCGGTCGAAGAAGGTTTTCAAAAATCAAATGCTAGTAACTTATCTCCAGAAGCTAGAATGTCTCGTACTAAATCATTCTTCGAAGATATCATTAAGAATGCTGGTAAATCTACAATGCAAGGTGAAGCTAGATCTAATCTTAAAGATGCTACCGAACTAATGGAAGAAGCTAATAAAGCCGGAAATCTTGGAATGAACGTACAAGAAATGCAACAAGCGGCTCAAAATCAATCTTATTTGAGTGCCGCTAAACAAAATATCTCCGGTGGTAGTCTTGCAAACGAAACTCCAAAACTTGGTAGTATTGATAAACTTGTATCTGGATTTGTATCAAGTCCTTATAGAGCAGCGGAAGTTGTATCAGGTTATCCAGCAGTGCAACGCGCTTCTAAAATGCTATTAGAAGGAACTCCTGAATCATTATCTAGTATTGGTAAAAAATTACAACAGATTCCTTCTGTGTCCCACTTAGGACAAGCTCTTGATCATGCTGCTAGTGTTGGTGACAAGGGAAAAATGAATGCGGCTATCTTCACAATTCTACAAAATCCATTGGCTAGAAAAGCCTTGAATGAAGATGAATAAGATGTAATATGGAAAACTCAACCGAAAAAGAATTACTCTTAAAACTTCACGATAAAGTCGATGCCATCAAAGATAAGATCAATGATGTGGAAATTGTACAAGTAAAACACGAAGCTAATTTGCTAGAGCACATGAAAAGGACCGAACTGGCAGAACAACGTGTTGAAATGATCGAAGTAGAAGTGAAGCCAATTCTTCAAGGTTTGTCTTTTCTAAAACTAGTTGCTAAGATTGGCGCAACTATCAGCTCTATGCTTTACGCCGCCTCAAAATTTTTTCGTTAGAAGGTTCTGATAGTACATTATACTCATCGTAATAATGACTAGTCTGAATGTCCATCTGCTTATTCAATTCCTCTTCTGGATTTTCCCCTAATATCTTTGTATTCTCTTCTGTATACTCTATCTTGCCTTGTGCTCTTTGCTGAGTTAAGATGCAACGGTTTCTAGCGTTGTTTCGATCGTAGCATTCTTTCTTCTTTTCTTTTGTAGTAGCATACAAATTCTTAGAAAGATTTTCAGAATCTAGAGAAGCATTTACCCACTCTTCAGTAAACTTATTCAGCCACTCTTTTTCTCTTTTAGAAAGCTTATCAACATAATCATAGTCAATAAGATCAGTTCTTGTTTTAAGATTGAGTCCCGGATTTAAAGCAGGGTACTTAGTCTTCTTTCTTCTCGTCTTTTTTCTGGAAGTAGAGGGCTTTGTCTTGGTACTTTTTAGCGGGGTCCGCGTTGCTGTTTTCTTTTTTGGCATTTCGTTTTCTTCCTAATCTCCATCGTTGAACTTCCTCCGCAGTTATTAATTCCTTGATCTTTTCGTTAACAGCGATCCAATTAAGGTCATTTACATTCAAGTGCTTTTTATCAAATACTAGTCCACACATTTCCCCAAATGAGATGTAGCCTAGTATGCTCTTTTTTCTATTATCGTCGCACCATCTATTGTACACATAATACAATATATCTTGTTCGACATATACAGTTCCGGGTTCTAGTCCTGTATCAGAAAGGAATCTTTCAAAGTGAGTAATCCAAACCTTGCTTTTGTACTTTGGCTTTCTCTTCTTTTTTAGAATCTCGTCTAATTGTTTAGAAATTTCTAATACTTTTTTATTAACTAGATAAACCTTTTGGTTAGTGTCCGCTGTCGGTAAATAGCTATCTAGTTGATAGTTAAAAGACGACTGGTTAAATGCTAGTCCTCTAGTCCAGTTTTTAAATAGATTGAACAGTAACCTCGCTGGTACTTTTTCTTTCCCAGCTTCTAATTTAAAGGCTTGTACAAAGCTTGCAATGGGATTATCAAACTTGTATTCAAGAGATTCCTTGCTTAGATCTTCCCCAACGAGGCTTGCTAATAGCTCCTCGTCTGAGATCTCATGTAGCTTTTTTTTCATCTAGAAGTTTAAGCCTATTGAAATTCCTGCTGTTTTATCTGATAGTGCCCATACTCCACCGGTAATGGGACCGAGGATATTTTTGTTAGCACTGATGCCATAAATTGGAGTAGACAAATTGATAGGGAAATTACTACCAGCAAGTACAGAGATATTAATACGGTCTTTACTGATTGTTGATTCTTTTGTTTCATCATTTGATTTACTATTAGTTTTACTGTCAGTGTTTGTATCAGTTACAACGGTAGTCTCTTTTGAGCCATCTGGATTCTCTTTGATGTAGATCTTTTGATGAACGACTTGAGTTACAACCTTCTCAACTGTAACGGTCTTCACTTCTGTTTTGGTCTTTTCAGGTGTTAAGAATCTACCTGAAACAAAGCTAATGGCAAGTAGTACAACTGATAGGATGATCTTATTACGTGTAGTCATACTAATATGATACAAGCTGGCATAATTCTTGTCAAGGAAAATTATTTGGATTTCTTATTTTTCTTACGAATTCCGGAATGGATCGCAGTGTGAGTCTTGTGGCACTCAGCATCAAGTGCTCTGAGTCCTTCTGGACCAACGAAGAGTCTATCAATGTATGCTTGCCAGTTATCGAATCCTGTTAGTGGGACTACAGGAACTATATGATCGATTTGGAGTTTGGGATTTGATTTGCCACAAATAGCACAAGTGTATCCACGCTCTTTAGCAATCTTCATTGCTTCTCGCCTTTGGGGACCATAGAACCAGATACGACGAAGTGCGCTAGTTATGCGAGATTTTAGATTGTATTTCTTTGCTTTTTTCTTACCCACGCTTAATTACTAATTTATGTGGACATTTATCACAACGAACAAAAGCTCGAATACCAAGTTCTGTTGTAGTGAGCTTTCCCTTTTTACAAGTGGGACAAGCATTTTCATGGACTTCTTCTTTTGGTTGCTCTTTTTTAGGAGCTTTCTTTTTAGAAGGAGGATCTAATTCATTGTTAAGCTTTTTTAGTTGTCGTTCCAAGCTTTTTATGGTTTGATCACGATCTCTGATCATTCGCTTAAGCTCTTGAATTTCGTCTATAGATCTTTTTTTACTGCGACTCATCTTTTGCTTCTTCTTGAACTTCTGCTGGCTGCTCTGATTCTTGCTCAAGTACTTGTTTTGCATTAGTAATTGTCTTGCTCAGAAGTTCAGCAACCTGTTCGTAAGGAAGTGTTTTAACTTTGTTAATAAGTTCTTGTAGGATTTCTGTGTCGATAACATGTCTGCTCATACAAATAGTTTACCTTTCTTAAAAGTTGTTGTCAAGTTAAAAGTTACCAAGAAATGACATCTAGTATTTGTTCTTTTTTATTGAAAGAAAATGTAGATTCTTTAACATTAAATCCAGCTTTAGTTAATTCAATAACAATTCTTTCTTTATATTTAAATCTAGATAAATCAGAAGAAATTGATCTTTCTCCCATTGATGCCGACATTTTAATATCAGCTAATACGGAGTTAAGTTGTTCTTGGAAAACTCTACTGGGATAAGTCTCTACCAGATCTCTAGCCATCTGTGCAGTAATCATATTAGAAATCTAACCCAATTAGAAGTAGTCCAGTCTTATTAGTCTGAGCTTGAGCACCAACAGATAGTACGTCAGTGATTAGGCGTTGATACTGAAGACCACCAACAAGACCTCTACTGTTCTCAACTTCTACCGTATTACCAGTAGTTGAGGTTGATAGTTTGTTCCTAGATCCGTAACCACCTAATGCTGATACGCGGTTCTTATTTGGATCGTTTATTGTACAAGTTTCTGTTGTAGTATTTTGCGCAGTTTTAATGATATACTGTTGAAAGCGAGGTACAACCTTAAACCTTTCTGCGGGGACTGTACTACTTTTTCCATTTGCAAGGGTAACAGTAATGGTAGCACCTTTTAAATGATTTGGAGTATTTGCATCGATGTTATAGTATGATATAGCTTCATCTACTGTAGTATTTGAAGAGCAGTTATTTGCATATGAATTTGTAGCAAGTAAAAGTAGTAATAGTGTTTTCATTAGTTATTCCTATTTCCGTTTGATGTTAGATTATTAATAAGGATAGTTGTAGATCCACAAGTTAGATAGTACTTGTCCTGACTTTTGAGAGTCAATGTACAACCAGAAGCATTTGTTCCGTTAGTACCATTTGTTCCGTTAGTACCATTTGTTCCGTTGGTGCCATCTTGCCCATCCTCGCCATCAGAACCATCTTCACCATCTGCTCCGTCTTGACCGTCAGAGCCATTCATTCCGTTTTGTCCATCATAAACAATTGCGCTAGTATCAGCACAAGTGATGATGACATAGTTGGCTTCTTCCGGTCTAGCAATAGAGCAAGATTGCCCATCTTCACCATCTGCTCCATCCATACCATTCTGTCCATCAGCACCGTTCTGACCGTCTTCACCGTTCATGCCATCTTCGCCATCGATACCATTTACAACACGAACTACCTCTCGGTCAGGTCCGCAAGCTACTAACATCATCAAACTCGTCATCAATAAGTATTTCATAAACTCTCCTCTAATTATTGTATATCAGCTATTATTCTTTTACAAGAAGTTTTTTAGAGAATCCTTTTTCTCGTAGATTGATTTTGTCTGTATATAGACTTCCACAACTTTGACATTGATATCTTTGAAAAATTCCAGACTTGGTAGTTTTTTTGCTGTGTTTTGTTAAATGAGAACTACCACAAGAACACACATGTTTTTCTGTGAAGTGCCCAAAATTAGCTTCTTTAATCCAAGGGAACAAAACATACCACAAGTCTTCTGTACACAAAACGTCGTGTTTATTATACCGCTTCATTTCTGCCCATGCCTTTGGATTTCCAGCAATACATTCAATCCAAAGAGACATTCCCGGAAATTTTCCATGCTTTAATTTTTGGTGCTTTGTATTGAAATAGTAACATGCATACTCTAAACTATAACTAACTAGTTTAAAATTACGTCTAAGAGTGCGCTCTAGATCAATATGTTCACATAGAGAAGGTCTTGGTATTTTGTGTTTGGCGCATCGAGCATTGAACATTTTCATATCAAATCGAATACCATTTTTGGTAACAATTATATCAGCTTCGTCAATAAGATCACGTAAGGCTTTTACTAGTTCTTTATCATCTCGTTTATCTTTTTTGTTTTTATTATCTTTGTATATGACAGTTTTAGTTCCGAGGAATTTTGCACTAAAAGAAATCATAGACCATTCTTTAACTTTTAAATTATTATGTGGAATATTTTGTTCCCAAATGTCAAATACCGGGGCTTCTAAGTGTGATGTTTCAATGTCAAAAATTAATACTTTTGGTTTTTTCATTTATATTTCCTTTTAATTTCCTTAAACTTTGCTCTTCCCTCTTTTTTAGAAGGAAAGTGTCCAGTTAAATAATATACGTTGTAAACCCAGATGTCAAACTCTTTATTTGCCTCAAGTCGCCATTTTGGAAATTTACAATTAGTATCTCGATAAATAACATCCCACCATTGGGTTCCTGCTATTTCCGTGTTTAGTATTTTTTTGCGTAGTGCTTTAGGTGCTGGTGTATCTGATAGCTCACACTCATGTAAGTTTTGTCGCTCGATAGCCTCTTCAAATTTAAGATCGGGCTGTCTATTCTTTTCGTGGATAAACCAGACATGATGTCCAAGTTCGTGTATTAATGATAGAATGATATCAATCTTTGTGGTACTACTATTTGTATATACAGTAATCTCAGTACCGTCTAGTGTCCACTCAGCAGCAGGGGAGTTACGTAAACGAGTAAGAAACTTAACCTTGAGGCCAAGTCCTTCTGCGTACTTCGTAAGTCGCAATATTTCATCATCCCGTACTGCCATATTATTCTTTATCTACAATCGCTTTTAACTTTTTCTCGTAGTCTTTTACTTTTAAGTCCATCAAAGTAACATTGGTATTAATTACGGAGATCACTTCTTGAACTGCTACATAGTTCTTAAACATTGTAAGTCCTCTTTGAGCTAATGTTAAGACTTGTAACACAGCTTTTAGATCACGAATCACTTTTTCGTAGATCTTCTTATTTTTATGATCCTGCAAAGAAGTCGTCGATACCATGTAATTCCCTTAACATTTCTTCCAATTGACTTTTGCTAGTAGATCTACCGTATAGCTTACCAATTTTTTTCTCCAATAGATCCCAATTATCTTCTAATAAATATGCACTTTGATTAGTAAGAACTTCTCCGGGTTTTAGTTTGTAATCGAGTCCGCTTAATCTAAAGACCTTCATCTTCTTCTGTCCCATCGCCTATTAGTTTGTGGTTATATAGATTTACTAAATGTTCTTTACCATCTATTTGTAATCTATCAGCATAAATAAAATAAAAATCAGTTGCTAATGATTCAATTTCGCCACCCTTAAGATTTAATAATGGATAACATAAATGTTTCCAACGATCTTTCATTAGAAACCTACACCAGATTTTTTTGAGAATGCCTTATCATATAACTCAGCCTCTCCAACCATTTCCTTTAATGATTGTAACAATGTTTTAGATTGAAGTCTACAACGAATATAAGATTCTCGAAGTTGAGAAGGTGGAAGTCTTTGACATTTTGTACCAGCAACGAACTCCAATGCTTCTGGAGTTGCGTAGTCTTTAGCAAAGAACTTAAGGAGAGACTGTCTAGCTGCAGCATCTGGATAGCCCACCTCGATTTTGTCATCGAAACGTCCGGCTCTGTTTGTAAGATTGGATGCGAAGTTTTCTGGGAAGTTTGTTGTGGCAATGATCATGATAGGAAGGGTGAAAGTCTTTTCCTGATTATCTAAAAGAGATAGTAGGGATTGATCAGAAGCAATACGAGTATTCTCGTTCTCAATACCACCAAGGTCTTCAATAACTAGGATGAGCTTTTCTACACCAATATATTGGAATGTTGAAATAAAGTCTTTAACTTCATACGCTTCCATTTTAGCAGAATGCCAAACAATAATAGCAGTCTTTTCGTCCTTGGAGTACTCTTCAATACATTTAGAGATGGCTGTAGACTTACCAGTACCAGCAGGACCATACAAAAGAACACCACGTTTAGGAATCTCAATACCAAACTCTTTGTATAGATGTAGGTTATTAAAGAAGCAAGATACAACTTCTTCAATCTTTCTTGTATTGACAAACTCTTCTAGGATAGAGTCCTTCACAAAAGAAGTTGGTTCAAGTTTATATTCAGACATTGACTTAGTAATCTTCCAAGTTCCCGGATTTACTTCGTACTTATGTACACCTTTAGACTCGTCCTTATATTTGAACTGGTGGAACATTCCATCCGGTCCCATAATAGAATAGTCGGATTCTGGGATAATAGAATCAGGACCAAGTTCAGATAGATTGGTTGATTTTAAAAAAGTAAATTGACCCATTATGGACTCATCCTTAATGCTTCTTTTAATAATTCAGTTGCAAGATTAGCACGTTCTTCTTCGTCAAGCCCTTTAGAAACATTGTTAATGATCTCTTCAATGTGTTCTCCAGATGGGGATAGTTCGTAGATAGCTCGCACAAGATTTTTAGGACCGGGCCATGTATTTTCTAATAGAGTGCAGATTTGGCACATAGATTACCTCCTAATTAGTTTAAGACATCATCATAGATAAGTCAATATAAAAATATATAGCTATCGTAATATATACAATTAGAACGTCCATCATAGTTTCTCCAGTACAACTTCGAGTTCATATCTCCATTTAGAATGTTCTGTGTCCGGTTGATTATAATCGTGTCCCTCGTCTGCTTCATATAAATACCTGATTCTAAAAGAATTTGGTACTAATGATTCTTCAATTTCTTTTAATAAAGAAGCTGCTGTATAAAATCTTAGATGCGATTCGTTGAAACGGGAAGGTAGAGATTCTTTCTTTTCGTACAAATATTTATGGGGTACAACGATAATGATGTGCCCACCTTTATTAGTAACGCGGAACCATTCTTGTATTGCGTTCTTATAGTCTGTGATGTGTTCAAGACAATGACTGCTGTACACATAGTCTAAAGAGTTGTCTGCAAACGGTAGAGTGCGTCCATCATATCCCGGATAGTTCAGGTCTACTATCTCGGCACTAGGAAGTACTGCGTGAACATTTTCAAGGTATCCAGTTCCACCAACGTCAATACCCTTTCCTGACATATACCGTTCGAAGAATCCCGACCAGTACTTATCTTCCCAAGACTTACGCGTTTCTTCTCCTGTGTTTTGTCCCCAAGTTTGATCGTAATTCATATACATTTCCCGTTCTTTAACCATTTTTGTTACGCTTTCCAATACTTTATCAAACTCTGGATCTGGTCCATATATTTTCATATTCCCAACTCCTTCAACTTTGCAATCCATTTATTGCTTGTCATAAGTTCTAAGCATTTATAGTCTTTATAAAAACAAGTGGTAAAAGAATGATCACTATCTGGAAAGTTTTGATCACTCTGACAAAATGTACAAGCTAGTTCTTCTTTTGTTGGAGCTACAACTAGATGATTTGTATTAGGTGGAAGTCTATGTTCAGGTCTTACCGTCGTAAATCCCCAAATAGCTTCTCCGGTTCCCATACTATGAAGATGCATAAGCCCGTTATCTATTCCCAAAGTCACTACAGCGTCATTCATAATAGAATGAGCTTCAAATAGATTCGTCTTGTCTATTAGATTGATTCCTTTTGTGTAGTCAGCTTTGAAGTTTCCTGTAATTCCTGTCCCTTTATATGCTTGTGTGTAACTTTTACCAATGTAAACTGGTGTGATTCCTTGTGCTACAAGATAGTCACTGACTTCGTTCACAGATTGTGCAAGCCATTCGCGAGTTTCGCTAGTAAATCCTGTAGTTACAACAGCATACAATCCCGGTAGATTGAATTCATCAACTGGAATTGGATCTAGTTGAAGATAGCTTTTGTATTTGTCTTCTGGAATTGTACCAACGATGGTTTGGAAGGCATGATCGACCATGTTGACTGATAGATTAGTGAGACTATGTGAATGGGGAGTTCTTGCTGGTAGAGATTGGTCGGCTTCCGTAAAATAGAGCGACATTCCTTTTACTGTGATGTTCTTATACTCTTGGAATACTACTTTACAAAGATCAACAGCGTAATCATGTGTCCAAAGATTGACAATGATGTTCTTGTGGAAATCTAGGATGTATTTAATAGCTGGTAACGCTGCTATAGTATCCCCAACTCCACCTTTGTGAAGAAGTACGTTGTACTTTTTGTATTCTAATTCTGTACCTTTACGATATACTTTCATAAAATATAAAATGTGGCCGATGTCATCCCGTTTACCAGCTTTCCGACTGTCCGCTCTCTGTACACCATTACGGGTAAGTGCGTAGTATCTGGCACCACAAAAATATTGAGAGGTGGTTCGCCACTACCACATAGACTTCATTCGACCTGATCATATACGCTTGCGGTCTGTCTTGCATTTCATTGATTTGCACCGGCTATTTATGCTACTCTCAAATTTTGGGCCGCGTATCGTGCGGCTCCTACTACGTGCTTTGTCTCACTTAGAGTTACTCAACGGCTATTTTTTCCCCGTTGAGACAATCATTTGGCACTGCCACCAAACTCCCGTCTTACCCAAACTCAGCAACCGAGGTGGAGTCGAACCACCATTACTTTGGCTGGGAAGGCGTGACTCGAACACGCGACCTAATCGTTAACAGCGATTTGCTACTACCAACTGAGCTACTTCCCAAAAAAATTTGTGTGACGTTACAATACGCTGTTTTATTGTAATCAGGGTTCTATCCAGTGGGGTACCATCACCTACTACCTGACCGTACTTGCTCGGCCTAACTCGGCTCCGTCACACTCTTATAGTCTATTACTCTTCATCTTCTATGTCAAGTTTATTTTCTTCCCTATATTTCCTATACGCTGATAATACATTCTGATCAAGGATCTCTGTATAGTTAATACAATGTTGAACGTCTGGATACTTTGTTAAGACTTCTTTATAAGCTTGTATATAACAAAAGTATTGCCATTTTCGAAATACAATGTTAATACCAGTGTATTTAAAGAAAGGTCTAAAGATTGCTCTATCCAATTTTCTAAGCCAATTTGGGAATCTATTATACATATGTCTCGGATAGAACAATGTATGTAGCTCAAGTTCTGTACTTAGGTAAGCATACCAACGAGTTGTATCATACTTCTCTTTGATTTGTCCCATGATAAGACCACGAGAAGCCCATTTTTCAAAGACATCTAAACTATCTGATATATCGGAATATAGTTCATTCCTTGTTTTCATTCTTTTTATCCTCTCTTTTCTTATCTTCCTTTTTTCTATCTTTTTCCCTCTTATTTAGAAGCTCCTCGATCAAGTTTGTCTGTCCTCTCTCCATCAACTCTCTGGGACGAGCATGTTTAAGACTAGCATTCTCTTTTTCGTACCATGACAAGCACTTAGCACGAGGCCATCCGAGTTTATCCATTGCAAGGGTGATGATCTGTTCCATTGTGAGATTGCCGTTGTTGTGGGGATTACGGCATTTGCGTTTAGTCATCGTCTTTTATTCTTTCCTTGTTCCATAGAAGTTGCCCAGTGACAATTTTCTGGCTCATAATTCCCATTCGGATCTTTCCTATCCAAAGTTAATCCATATGGTCTTTCTCCCATATCATCGAAGAAGTTTTCGAAACTATCCCAACGCTTACATACAGAAATCCCTCGACCTCCGTAGTAATGGTAGTTGTCTTTGTTTGGATTGTTACAACGCTCTCTCATAGAACACCAAGAAGTATATGTATAGCTTCTATTGGATTGTCCATGTTTAATTGCAAGTTTCCTTTTACTTTCTTTAAGGACTTCAAGAAAGCATTCATCACATAGTATTTGGCTATCCTTAGTCTTCTCAAGGAGCTTTGCTTTAGATAGACTGAAAGAGACTTTGGGAATGATATATCCAGAAGGTTCTCCACATTCACAAACACATAACCATTTATATGTGCTTCCTTTGTTATTTTTCCCGTATCTTTGTCTTTTGTCGAATCTAAGTACAGTCAATTTTCCGAATTTATGTCCTGTCCAATCTTTCATTTTAATTCTTCCAGAAGTTTCTGATTCTTTTTTAATCCATAATTAAGAAACAGATCTTCAACAACAAGAACATATTTAAAGATCTGGGCGGTATCGTATAATTTTTCTAGCATCTTTTTCATGTGAAAATCACCATCAAATCTTTCTACTAAACATAATGATTCGTCTGATTTAAAGAAAACTCTGATTTTATCACCTTCGACATATTCTGTTCCTTGTATAGCGTCTTTTATCTTTTGTTCATTAGTTCTCTTTGGGTTCATTACGCTCGGTGTGATGGTCTTTTTACTTGACCATCTGGTAACGTCCTTGATATTTAAAATTTCTTTAACATATTCATGGTATACATCGACGAATCTATTGGTTTCGTCTAGAATCTCTTTAATGATTCTTTTAATGAATTCAGCTAGTGCAATTTCTTTCATTGGAGCTTTAATGCTATTACCCTTATATGTAATAGACCCGTCATATTTTTCTAAGACATAATTCTTAGCAGCCAACGTAATAACGGTCTTGTAGTATCCGTCATCTTCCCATATCATCATTTCTGGAGAAATTTCATTGATCTCTTTTAATAATTTATCCAATTCTTCTTTATTAAAAGGTTCCATTGTTTGTTTACAGAAAGAAATACTGTCTGTATCAGTTGGTCCGATTATAAAATTATACTGATTCATCTTCTGTTTCTCCTTTTGTTATAGACTTAAACAAATCCATCCAATAATCTTTTCCTCTTCCGCTAGACCATTTCAAAGCAAGATCAATAACATTTCTTGTTTCTAATGTAATTTTTGCAGCAACTTCAGGAGAATTAAAGTTGAGACCGTTAGTCGAGCAAGCACCATACGCTGAGTTGATAAAAATCTTACCAGATGCGTCAAGATCTTCCCATTTTTTATCGCCAGTTTGTTTATTCATCTTTTTGTAATGAAATCTTTGTTCTGTGAAATATTTAACTAGTTTATAAAAATTTCCTTCTGGATCTTTAGATTTATCAAATAGTTTAAAACGCAATACCTGTGATGGATATGCGGACTTTAAATCAATTTTTACTAGATTACGGTAGACCCCCGGAATTGCAAAACTAATACCGCCTTCTAGTTTTTCTAGTTGATCTGCTTTAGGGATACTATGTCCTTCTTGTAAATAACTTCTCACTAGAATACCATTAATAAGAGCACCTGTTGCTGAAATATGAAGATGTTGAAAAGATCTTGTTGTCGATTGTGATTGATAGAAGTAAGCAGGACACATTAGATCAAAAAGAGCAAGAGCATCATCAGCATCATCTATACAATACTCTTTAATCTTTTTCATTTCTTCTGGGTCTTTGTATTTATATCTAATTTGTGAGGCATCATAAAAAGTCCGGCCTTCTTTTTCGAGTCCTTCAGTTTTAATAATAGACTTTAGTCCATAACTATCGTATTTCTTTTTAACAGCATCATAACGATAACTCAAAAACATAGTATCTATTACTTCTCGTCCATAACATTTTACATTAGTAAACTCCATATCACGGCTACCGTCGATACGAAAACTGGATGTGTATTCATGTGGAGTTAGTGCTGAACCATCTCTACCGATATTCAAAGTAATTCCACAAGAATCAGCTCGACCTAATAGATATCTAATATCAAATCCAAAAATATTATGACCAGTTAATATACTAGGATCTTTGTCACAAATCCATTGACACCAATCCAAAAGCATATCGGCTTCTGTTTCATATTCGTCATAGCTAAATAGCTTTGTTTCTTTTCCTTTTAACGAACGAAAAGTATTAGAGATTAATACAATTTTTGCATTCTCGTTTGACGGATCTAAGCCAGTTGTTTCTAAGTCAAAAGAAAGAACACTAACGTCTTTTGGATTCAATCCTTGATAATAACATATTCCGTCTTTAGTCATTAGTGCTTCTTGTTCTGACCAAATAGTATAAATATCGTCACTCTTTTTCCAAGCACCACGACACTTTGACCAAGTTGCTCTATCCTTGAATTGTGTGCCCCAGTTATAATGAAGATCACCTTTAAGCTTCGCGAACTTTCCATTGAGATTTTTATTTGAGAGAATCCAGAATCTATTAGAAACAAATACAGAACTTATACCACCATCTTTATCTTGTACAAAGACTTCTGCTGTATCGTCGGCTACTTCAAGACCTACAACACCTTTTACCCCTGCTTTACCAAATACAAGCTTTTCTGTATTATCCATGCCTCTCCTATTTTACGCTAACACTACCCAAAGTCAACAAGAAATCATTGATACAAGTAGTTACACAAGCAGCATCGTTGTTACACTTCTGCTCGCAATAAGGACGTACTAGTGATAAGTCTAGCTTATGAGTTACGATAATTGGATCTGATGTTACATGAATGCCGCAGCCTGATAATAGAAGAAGTACAAGATACTTCATTGCTTAGTTACTTCCCTCAATAAACCTACCCAGATATCGTTATCTTCTAGAATTACACTGACTTGATTATCTGACAAAAGCTGGTCCACCGTACCATAAACTGGGCCATCTGTTTGCTTATCCCTGATTCTTTTATCCAAAGCACCGACGACCATAACAATGTCTCCCACTTTAATCAAAATAACTCCCTACTAAATAGATCATCCAGTACCTCGTCCATCTCGTTGTTGTTCAAAGCTGTAACTACTATCAACCTATCTTCAAGTATATCAGGCACGTAGTTCTGAATCAACTGGAAAATGATAGAAACTCGTTCTTGTATGTTTTTTCTACCAAATTGATTGCAAGATATGATGATCTCTATCTCACCCGTGTCTTCATCTGGCTCACTTATTGCAAGGAAAACTGGCTGCAACTTGGCGCAGAGCGCAAACTCTAGATCAATGATGAGTTCTTTATCGTAGCTCATACGTTATATTTTCTTATCACCACTTCGTATACAGGTTTTTTCAACTTAAGCATTTCTTCTTTCATATTCTTAGATCCACGGGATTCTCCATCCCAGATAAGAAGAAGCGCGTCACCATATTGGGCCATCTCTCGATTTCGTATGGGGCCAGCCGCTTTACCGTGTCTATCCCAATCCGCATTAAAAATGGTTGATCTCATCCAAGATTCTGCCCAAGCATCTACTCCAGTTGGGCAGCCGCCTGTTACAATTTCAAAATCCTCGTAATCATCTTCATTTATATCAAACATTTGAAATGCTGTATAAAGACCATCAGTAAAATTAGGAACGATAGTTCTACTACCAGCAATAATCAATTTCATTTTTTCTCCAATTCATACGAAATTCTACAACCCTTAATCAAACATTGTCTAACACGTTCGTAAGGTACTAGATGAATATCTCTAAGGTTTTCTACATCATATCCAGCAGCATACTCTTCCATCATTCTTACAATTCTACTAGTAAGAGGAACATGGTCTTCATACTTATCAATGAGGTTTAAGCAGTAACGAACTTCCCATCTAGTTGGGGTATCATTGTTAAGTCCTTTTAGGATTCCAAATAGAAATCTCAAGCTTCTACCTCAATTTCGTTTTCAATTGTCATAATTGGGTCAATTCTTTTAATCATTGTTAATGGAACTCTTATACCATCATCTAATAGAACAAAACTTTTTATATCCCTTAAATAGGATTCTACACGATCTTTTCCTGATACAATATAATAATCATCTCCCCACCAATCAACCCTCGGAAATCTAGTAATACATCCTTTTTCATTTTGTCCGTAATGAACAATAGCAATTCCAGAATTTGTTTTAATTTTTTCTATTACTGTTTTCTTTTTAAATAATCCGAACATTAGTTTATCTTCCCATCTTTTGGATATTCTGCACTTGCCATAATTTCGTCGAGTGGGTTGTCCATTATCTCTACGTGAACTACCGTATCTCTTCTCACTGCTTGATTAATAGCATCTGGATCAAGTCCTAGATATAGAAACTCGTCATCAGTATCAACAAGGTATCCACCCAATACAATAGGAGCTTTCAAGGTCTCAATCTTTGTCTCCGTTTGTGTTGTAGACTCGGAATCCCGGTTTACCATCACAGCAACGGCTTCTCCGCAGAAGATATCAAATAGTCGATCAATTTTTTTTGTTTTTTTCTTCAATGTCATGTTTTTCCATTACCTCAACTATTTTCTCACACAATTCTTTTAGACTATCTTCGTCGTAATCAGTTTCTATATACAAAAGAGTCCAGAGTTTACCTAGTAGATCATTCTTCAAGAAGTAGATTGTCCAACTCTGAATATAGTTCTGCTTTTTTTAATTCTAGATTATAAATGTCAACAGCAATAAACGAAATTTCTTTTTGTATCTGTTTAATACGAACTTCTTTATTATTACCACAGCATTTATATGTGCTAGTTCCAGATACTCCACAGATGTTACATTTTTCAGCACTCATTCGTAATTCCCTAAAGTTTCATCACTATAATCAAGTACTTCATTTTGTTTTAAAAAAGCATCGCTATCTTTTATTTGTATTTCTAAATCGTGCATTAAAACTTCATAGTCTACAAAATTTGAATGAGTATAAACCCTAAAATATAGTGCGCTACCGTCTTTTATTAGAGTACCTTTTAATCCATTTGCTGATATCTGTTTCATTCTTTCTCCCACTGATTACAACTAATTCCTGTATTAACAATCTCATTGAATTTTTGTTGATTGAACTTTCCATCTACAATTGCTCTATTGGGGGGAAGCATACCAACTTCCTCTAATGAACGAAGAATTTTTTCAGATACCTCTGTGATATCGGGACTATTGATTGGATAATAATTATTCATAGTTGCAACAATAATTTCAACGACTTCGCTTCTTTTCATCGCCAATCATCCTCACCTTTATCAGTAGTCTTATTCTTAGCATTTTCTTTGATCTTAAGAAGTCTTTCAAGTTCTTCTTCACCTTCTTCTCCAAGACCCCAGATTTCGCCTCGTTTACCTTCCCAACCGAAGTTGAAAAGATCAAGCTCACCTAAGTCATTCTTAAGAATAGCAAGTTGAAGAAACTTGTCATTGTCTTTAAGTTCTGGAGTAAAGAAAGGTCTCCAGATAGAAATGATAGAACGGAAAGCTTGATACAAGTAAGAAGATCCTTTGATGCTTGTATAGTTTAGAATTGGAGTATCTGGTCCACCGCTCAATGAGAACTTGTTCGGCTGAACTAGAGTGATCAAACAAATGTTAAGATCGTTGACTAAATCCTGTAGTTTACCAGCAACTTCTTTAGAAGCAGCAGTTTCATCTGACTTATCGGCATTAACTCGTTCAAAGTAATCCACAGCAAGTAGCTTTACCTTGTTACCAGTTTGATCTTCGATTTTACCAATGTATTGTTTGATATCTTCAACGGTAGGACAAGAACGATCGTAGAAGTACACATTCTTGTATTTATCTTTTACTAGTTGGAAGATTGGTCCAGCTTCGTTTTTCTTGATCTTTTCATATAGCTCTTTACGATTAAGGCCGGACAATCTATACAAGAGTTTCTCGTAAAGTCTGTTACGACGCATATCTAGAGAAGCAAATACAGAAATAACACCAGCGTTAGATGTATTCTCAAGGATCTTTAAGATCATTGCAGTCTTACCAGAAGACGGAGCACCGATCACACCAAGGTTCATACCAATCGTAAGAGGTAGAGCTTCATCAAGTTCTGGAATACCAGTTAGAATTGTATTAGCATCAATGTTCTTTACGTAGTCAATGAACTCTTCTTGGATGTCTTCTAGTTGAACTACTGGAACATGATCTCTATCTGTAGTATCAAGTCCCATTCTGTCGCAGTACTTTTTCAACCAAGGATTAGTAGCAGGGCTGTACTGTCCACCTTCCCATTTATCAGAGAAGATAGAGTCTTCGATGATGTTCTTGTATAACTCTTCTTTGTTGAACTTGTCTTCGCCGTATCTGTTAGCCTGTTTTTCAATAGCACTTTTACAGATGTGGTAAGTAGTAGTCTTGTCGTATCCAAGTCCACGGCAAGTTGCTGCAATTACCATGAGAGCATTATGACGCTCACCGGATTCAAAGAAACCTTGGGCTAATGCCCACTTATATGGCTTCCAACCTTTTGGAGAAGACTTTGGATCGAAATCTGCTGTTGGCATTGCCATAGTCTCCTTTTTCTTCTCTTTAATCTTAAATAAAGACTCTGATAGTTTTACAGGACTAGCACTATGTTCATAGTCTTCTCTCGGAGTCTTTGCAAGTTCCTTGATCTGATCAATGGTCATTTCTTCTGCAATTTCTGCAAGATGAAGTGGTATTTTGTATAAGCCACTTTTTGGGTGTTTTGTATACTCAAGTCTAATAACACGTTGAGGATCTGAAACTACTGGATCAAATGTTGATAGGTCTTTAGCAAGAATTGCGGTAGCTTGCTTAAACTGTTCTGGGGTAATGTCACGGTCTAGTGGTAATACAACGTGAAATCCTTTGTTACCAGACATGTAGCAAGCAATATCATCTGGATTAACATCATACTCTGTCATAAGACGCTGACCAAGAGTTACAACGTCTTGTCTAGCCAACTCTAGATCTGAACTGTCAAAGTCAAATACAAGAGTGTTTGTAGTTACGTCTTTAATACCAGCAATCGAGCCGGTTTCTTCAACACGCTTTTTATGAGCATCATTGTAACTGTAAATAGATGTGTAGTAGTCTTTGTTTGGATCAGTCTTAAACTCTTGGATCTGTTTCAAAGTCATTAGCTTTGGTTTACCAGTTAGAGTTTCTTTAAAGTTGAAGTATTTGTTTTTATTTTCCATCGTTACTTTTTCCATGTTGTCCCTTTTTATCTGCCAATTTGTACTTCTATGAGATGAACTTTATCCCGGTCTTCCTTCATCTCCAGTACTATCATAACACGTTCGTTAGATAATACAATAGTTTTTGCGTTGTCATTTACAGCAATTTCTACAAGCTTTAGTTCCTCTTTTTGCATTCTAGAAGCAGAAAGCTCGCGTCCAGTTTTTCTGTTGTATCGATCTTTTGGGCTTACTCTGGCAATACCTACATCATAGCTTACAACAGCCTTTGGATTTTCTCCTAATAGCTTCCAAATATCAATACGTAGATTTTCTTTGGTGGGAATTTCTACACATGCTGTAAATTCTTTTCTATGTCCTTTGTTATAGTCGCCGTGATAAAATTGTTTATTCATTTGAAGTCCTTAAAATAAAAAACCCACAATCAAATAGCGGAGGAACTATTTAACTGTGGGTCGAGGGATAGATGAGTTGTGGAGAGATTATTTAGTAACGAGGATCAACTCACCTAATACAAAATCAGGCATCTTTTCAATACGTGCTCTAGCTTTTTCACCATTTTCTTCTGACATTCTACCAGCAGCTACAGCAGCATCTAGTGATTTCAGTTGGTAAGCCTTTGACTCAACTTGAACATATTCACCATGTTTAAGAGTAATGCTGTCCTTGTTTTGCAAGTCAACTTTGATATAATTTGATTTACTTGGGTCTTGTGATTTATACACACTACCAATTTTTTGTCTAGCCATTCGCGGTTTCTCCTTGTTCGAAACTTGTTTGTACAGATGCTAATACTGCTTCTGTAGTACTAGTATCTCCTGCTTCAGACGCTTTGTCAAGAGCAATCTTTTCATCCATTTGAGCAGCTTGTAAAATAATAAACTTAGCATCTAGTAATCTAGTACCAAGAGAAAATACAGACTCTACAGCTTCTGAACGGAAGATGATGTTCTCACGTTCTAAAGGCCATGAAATGAGAGCATCAAGTACTTCTTTAGCGTCCTTAGCCATTAAGCCTTGTACACGAGCTTGATACATTGGATATACCATACGGAAGAATTGACCAGCAACTACTTCAGGTGGTTGAGCTGAGATTGCGTCAATAGCATCCTGCTCTGCTTTTTTCATTAGCTCCGCTTCAATTTCAGCGGGACTACGCGTATCAAGTACTTCCTCTGGAGTAGAGGCATTCTCAATTTTTACAAGTTCTTCATTATCTAATGCTGCTTCTGTCATACTTTTCCTTTTGCTTCAAAATAATATTTACCATCATTTACTTCATCTTCAATCCAGCTCACTAAATCAAGACTGTGGGGTTCCTTAATCCCTAGAACCCTATTTAAGCGATAACGTCCGTGTTTATCCCATTCACAATCTTGTCCATCAACTTTACCAGAAAGCATGATGTGATCTTCATTGAAGTTTCTGTATTCTGCTACGCCGTTAATTTCAGCTAGTTGACCATCTCTGGTCACATACCTACTAAACATTAGTTCCAACCGTTCTCGTCAGTCGAGGTAGCCGCTGCTACTGGTTTTGGTGCAGCTTTGTTTCGAAAGCTAGACTTTTTAAGAGGTTCCATTGTAGTAGTCGGTGCAGTCTCTGTTTTAGAGGGAGCCGGAATAGCGTCGAACTCCGCATTGACATTTGTAGTGGTAGGAGCTACAGCCTTTGCTGTAGGAGCTGCTGTGGTGGTTGCAGTAGGAGTTGGTCTAGCTTGTGACTTTGTGTCACGATCTGAAATGCTGTTCCCATCATCATCTTCACTTGGAATGAAAAGAAGAGCTTGCAATCCAAAACGTCTTGCGTAAGTTTGCGCAGCACCAAATGCTTGTGGATCATTTTGTTTTGCTGATACTACTTCTGTCTCTGAGGACATCCATTCCCCAGTTTCTCCATGAAATAAAGTAGTTGTAATAAAATTTTTACCATCTCGATTAGAAGATGGTTGTAACACGACAATTCCAGCTTCATTTAGAGGTTCTTTAACCACTTCCATTACGGTGGGAAGATCTGCATAGTTAGACTTAAAGAAAGGATTTTTATTCCCTTTTACTGCTGCACCCATTTGTTTTTGGGCTTGTAAAAGAGCTTTTGTTAAATTTTTAATTGATTCGCTAGTTTTCATGTTATCTCCTGTATGTAGTTTACTATGTGTTTAACTTTACGTCAAGAACTATTTAGTCATACATCATTTGTTCTACAGCTTGTTCCAATGAGTACTCAATTTCAAACGAGTCCTTATTCGACTCCATAATAGTGGCTGCTCCAACTTCAAGCTTATCGTTAAAAGATACACAAACTAGATGATACTGTCCGTCTTTTTGAATGACTGAGTATGCTCTCTTGTTGAACACTTTTGGTAAGGTAAGTTCTGTAACTTCTTCTACATCAGGAATTTCTACTTGCGATTTCTTAGCCATTTGAACCTTCCATTATCTGGTACGTAACAATACTACGAATTGGAATACGTAGTCCATCTTTTGCTTTAACTACATGATTTCCATCATAAAACTGCATAACATCGTCGAAGGGTTTATCAACTGGGTTATGTTCTAACATTACATCTTGTCCATTACTAAGTGTCAATCTTACTTTTTCCATATATTAATTGTCCTTCTTTTCTGAAACATTGTCAAGTAGTTTTTGTACTTCGTCAACAGTTTCTTTCACTGCACTGATTTTCATCATGTTACTATACAAAACAGTGTTGTAAACAGTCTCCCCGTAACGATTGTCGATTGGCTCGATCCTATTTACTCCACCTTGTCCAAATCCAAAGATGCCTTCTGATAGTCTAATAAATTTCATTTTGATTCCTCTGGTAACTTCTTCTGTAGCTCTTTTACAAGCTGTACTGATAATGATACGTGTTTTTCTATCTTTGTCAAGCTTCCTTTTGTAGAAGATTTACTAATAGCCTTTAAATCGCGCAACGTCTTTTGTTGAGCAAGTAATCCTTGAAGAATATCTTCTAGTTTATTCACTTTGTTCATCTATTACAATTTTATATACACTAGTTTGTGTTGTCAACATGATATTATTACCGTCTTCTTTAATACTTTGAACTAGACTTGTTCTAATCCAACTGTGCAAGCTATGACAAGAAACATATGCTCCACCATTTAAATCTTCTAATACTTTAAAATATCCTTCTTCATATGTTCCAATTGGAAGATTACTTTCAGAATTTAAAGAAATTTTTGTAATAGAACCTTTTAAATGATGTATTTTATCTTTTAATTCTTCTACTGTCATTTCTCAAATTCCTTTAATCCGTCCATCTTGCCCTTATAACAAAGGTCGATGTAATCACAAGGCGAGCCAAAACTATTTAAACAGCTACTCAAGTTTTTACTATACACATTATGCTTGATAGACTGATTGATGTCAATGATGTTTTCAATGATGAGATCCTCAGTTGCTTGTGGGATTTCTTCTACTAGAAACTGTACATAGATATCTGGATCAAGCGTTTCGTTCCAAGCTCCGTTACAACGTACAAGCTTTTCTGCTGAGCCTTTCTTAGACTCAACCATTTGTAGAGTTTCTTGATCACAAGTCTTTGCTCTGCTACCAGAGCCATCATGATTACATACAGAACAAATCTTCGTCCTGTTTTTAATCACCGCTTTGTTTAATACAATGTATCCTGCAAGTCGAGTGTTGTACTTCTCACTCATTGCATGAGTATACAAGCTTAACTGTGGGCTATAAATAACGCTAGTTTCTTCGTCGTATTGTCTAGCAGATGTCTTCAAGTCCAAGATAACTGGTCGATCGTATCCTTCAATATCAGCAATTAAATCGATGAATCCAATTACAGAATCACCTTCGTCGTTTTCTAGATTGATCTCTTCTTGAGTGCTATATACCTTCTTAATCTTTGGCATAACCTTTTTACGGAATGCCTTGATCATAAGATGTCCTTTTGTATGCATGCTCCACCAATATGCATGGTTTACAATAGACTTTTGTTCATCAGAAAGCGCATCGAATCCTTCAGAATTTCTACGTTGGATAAGGTTCAACACCTCTTCTTTTGTAGACTCAATCTTGGACCAACCTTCATCAGATACAAGCTCTTCATCAAAATCAGTTTTAGCATATACAAGACTTGATAAAGTTGGGATGTATTCTTGATTACCATTTACGTACTGAAATCTCCAGTACTGGTCGAAGATCTGTTCTCCGGTTTGATCATCAACTTGTTCGAGAATAGCAGAGATACTTTTATCAAGAGCAGTTCCAAATAGAAGTGCCGCCTTACTTTTAGTGGTGCGGATACGATTTACGTAATGATTTTTCCAGCTTGTTGGGCATTGCTGCCAACGGGAAATGCTTGAGTGTGATAATCTATTAGGCATTTTATTCCTATCTGTATCCTTGAAGTGGACTGTCATCGTCTTCTAAATCATCAGACATACTGATTTCAGAGAAGTCTCTGGTTTTCTTAATTGTTGTCACAACATCGTCGATTTTTTGGTCGAAGATATATACAGATTGCACTACTTCTTTCAATTCGTCAACAGATAATCCATTAGTTTTTTCTACCCATTTATCAAGGTCTTTAAAGTCTTTTCCCATTTTAAGAGAGAAGTACTGGTTACGACATTGAGTGTTAGGGTATTTAACTTCAATGACTGAGGACATACGTCCCGGTCTGATCATACGCTTAGGGATTTTTTGTAGGTAGTTTGTAGTAGCCAAATACATAACATTCTGTTTTTGGATTTCTCCGTCTAGAAGATTAAGAAGGATAGACTCTCCATATTGTCTAATGATAGTATCAAACTCTTCTAATACAACCATTGTAATTGTATCTGGTTGAAGATCATCTAATATGGAGTATGCTTTTGGAAGGAGCCTTGGATCTTGTGAAAAGAGCACTACTCCACCGTTTTTGATCACTTCTTGAATTACGCGGTTTACTAGTACTGTTTTACCTGTTCCCGGATTTCCATATAGAAGTGCGGAACGTTTATACAAAAAGCCTTTATCCTCAAACTTTGCACGAGTTTCAGGATGAAGGAATGTAGTCATTTCTTTTGTTAGTTTTTGATATTCTGGTGATGGTAAATCGATGATCTTGTCATGATTATTGCTGAACTCTTCAAACCAAAATTCATTACTCATTCCATTAAAATGAGTAGTGTATACTCCGGGTTGTAGCTTTGTGTAAGCTCTAGCTTCGCTTTTAGTTGGTTCGAACTGTTTACCTGACTGTACTATTCCTTGAAAAGTTTTCATAATTACCTCAACAATAGAATAGCAGCAATTATACAAATTGTCAACTATATATTATTAAAAGGATGATTTTTATGATAATAAAAATGAAAAGCTACAGGTTTATATAGGTTATGAAGTAAGTAATTGAAGTTGAATCCTAATAAATGACATCCTAATAGATATACCCATTGTAATTGGAATCCACTAGTATCATTTTGTTGGATCAATTCAAAAGGATCTTTAAAGAATTTTTGTACTAACCAAAGTAGTGGGTACATTGGATATTTCAAGAATGGGAACGCAGCTACCATCATCAAAGGCCAGATAGGGAAGTTACGTAACAAGAAGTCTCGTCCTTCTACTTTTTTATCTGTGTCGTAAATAAATGCGTGTGTAATTCCATACCAAAGAATGTCTCTAGGAATGCCAGTTTCTTTTAGGTAGATACAAGCTGTTGCAACCGCCAAGTAATCGTCCCAAGCTGATTGATCGTAGTCATTACCTTTCCATCTAGCAAAAAGACCGGGTTTCAAATAGCATTCTTTCACCAGTTCCTTATAGTTTGGAAAGTCGTATCCTAATACTACAGCAACACTGGTAAACATTACACCATTGTCACAAGGTCGTCCATCATTTGGTTGTGGGAGTACTAGTCCATTATAGTCGAGCCATTCTTTTGGGAAGTTCATATTTATCCTAACAAAAAAGGGCAGAGATTTCTCCCTACCCCTTCTCTACCTACTGGGTTACATTATTCTTCGTAATGAACTAGATCTGTAGTTACGTATTTACAATACTTAGAAACTAGTTCGTATTCTTCTGTATTTGTTTGTATTTTACAAGTTTCTCTTAGCTTCTTTTCCGCATTAAGTTGTAGCTTACTTAATAGATCGTCTACAGGCTGTTGGGCAGTCAAAGATGGAAGTTCGTTCTTCAAAAAGTTATTGATGTACTCAACCGGAACCATGTGAGAGTATCCAATTTGTCCAGATCCAGCAAATACAAGAGCTGAGATCTTTCCTTCAGCATTAAATGCGGCACTTCCAGAACTTCCCGGCATGATCAATGACGAAGATACTACAGTGTTATACGTCTTGATGACTGGAATTCCACCTAAGAAAGCGCACAGCATTCCTAATCCATCTTCAAAATCTTGATCTGTACATTTTTTCATGCCTGTCATTACATCAATAACAGCATGTCCAGAAAAAATTCCTCTAGTAATAAGAGTTGGAAGTAAAGATGGATGACCAGATACAATAGATGGTTCGTACAAGTGAGGAGCGTCAGTAGCTACTTCAGTCTTGATCTCTAAATTAGCATTCACTGTAATTAGACATAGATCATGAACTTCAGATACTTTGTATGATGTAACTGTTGCTCGATGCTTGTCCGTAGTTACTAGTCCGCCATTTTTTACCACGCCACACACGTGTGCGTTAGTCAATACAGAGCTAACAAAAGGTCCGCTTGCTAGTACAACACCAGTTCCGCCACTATTACCTTTTAGATTGGTAATCATAGCAGTAGTTGAAGCTAGTTGAGCGTCTGTTGGTAATGTTGGATTTTTGGTTTTATAATGTGATACACCGATTCCTACAATTGATAGGATCAGTCCGATTGATAAAGCTTTATTTAATGTCATTTAAGATTCCTTCTATATTAGTTTATAGGTCGTTTATAAGCTTGTCAAGGTTTATTTTCAAAAAGTTCTTTAATATAATATTCTTTATTATTTGTGTACAAAACTTGTGAGAATAAGATAGATGACATAAGACTGACTGGTTCTAGTTTTTCATTAACATCGTCTAAATGTTTCCTATGTAATAGACAATGACCACCTTCATGTAGGAATACCATTTCCTTTTCTATGTCGTTTAAGGTATTCCAAAGTCGTAGACTAATAACAATGGTTGGAGTCATTCCATAATAGGTTCTACATTGAGCAATGATAGTACCACCAAGATCTCTAGTTGAGAATACACGTAAAGAATTGACTTTGATATGGTTATTTATGGTGTAGGACTTCTCTTCAAACATTGTTACGTACTTTTCGTAACCTGATTCGATACTTAGATAAGGTGTGATAGGAGAATCTGTACAACTACATAATAGTATACAAAAAGCTATTATATACCTCATCCAAAAGTCTCTCCGAGCCAATATAGTATTACAATAATTACTTCGTTCATTCTTTTCCAATCTGTGACAAATTGCCACGGCTTGCGAGGTAACAATCAATGCCATCAACAACAGTGCAACAATTTTCTAACCATATTGTATCTGGAGCTTCATTGATGATTGCAAACTTAATTTGAATAAGTAAATCCTCAGCCCCTTTCACCCTCGCTTCAAGCGCGGTGATTTCGGATTGTCTGGAGTCATATCCAGCCTTAAACGCTCTATCAATGTCAGGCGCAAAACAATCAGTACATACATCATGGTGAACGTGGCTGTATTTTCTTGCCAACTCTTCTCTATTCATTTTTTACCCTTTATTTGTTCGAGTGCTAACTCTGCTTCATTATCAGAACAACAGCATCCTCTTGACTGACCACAAACACGATCATGCCAATCGTGTCTTATATTTTTCCCTACTGACTCCAAAGCCTTAACAGCAATCTCCAACTTATCTTTCAGCCGATCGTTTTCGGATTGGAGTGTTTTAATTTCATCTTTAAGATATGAAATATATTTCAATGTGCTCTCAGCTCTATGTTCATCAAAGTTTTTTCCCCATTGAAGCCAATCAATACATAACATTTCCATTATTTCTAGTTCTGTTTTTGTATATTCACTTAGCATTTAAAGCCCCAACTCTTTCAATACCGCACCTATATTGTTGTTACTAAAATAGTATCTCTCTAGTAATGCTATAACATCATCCCTACTCACGATCACTTCGCCTTCTTTAATTTCAACAACCTTTATCCATGCTCCACCCATTTTAGCTAAACAAAAAATATCGTTAAAAACATAACCCTCAAGCCTCTCAGGTTTCTTTTCTTCCTCGACTAAGCGGTAAACTTTTCCGTTGATTGTGTATTCTTTTTCTACATTACTCATAAATACCTCGCTCGTTTTTAGAAGCTGGACATTTTGTACAGATGTCCATACGTTTACTTAGACCGATGTAGTCTCGCCATTCATGTTGACATCCAACTTCTTTTGTTTCTTTCTTAAAATATTCGTGATCAATTCCAATTAAAGTTCCAGAATATCCGCCGGAGTTACTATAATATTGTTGTGCTGTTTGTATCGCTTGTTGAGCCGCTCCGATTATTCCGCCAGCTCCATTGTACGTGTGTAGAGGAGTTTGGCTTTGTGTAGATGGAGCCATAATTTTTTCCAGTTCAATTTTTTGAACAACAGAAACAGAAAGACGCGCATCAAAAGATACAACGCAATCACTCATTCCACATGAAACTATATTACCAACAAGACTGTTAAATCTTATGTCGTTTCCGGTATAAAAAACTCGATCATTAAGTTGAAATTGTCTACTAATAAGTTTTACATTAGTAGAAACATCTATCATGCCAAGAGATTGTGGAAAATTATTAAACTCAAGTTCATATGATGATCTTAATTCACCAACAACCTTTCCTTTATCACCTTTTGGGAATCCAAAATAATTATCGCTAATAATCTCTACAATATCGCCAATAAAAAGTTTCATGTCATCACCTCGTTAATAGGATAATACAAAAGAAATAGAATGTCAAAGACTTTTTTAAAGTCCAAGTCTTTCATTGATGCGTTCTCTATTAAGTCTCATTGCTTCTTCTGTTGGAACATAGTCATTGTAGAATGCCTTGTTTTCTGGAATAAAGATACTACTATCTTTGTATGTAGGTTTGTATCCTCTAGATAGCATTTCGTTGACTAGATCTTCAAAACGACGTTGTAAGAATAGCATCTTGTCGTAGAAGAACTTTACATGCCCAGTTCCTAATACATAGGTACTAGGAATTTCTGACATACTAAAAAGCTTTGTACGGGATAGGGATTGTCGCAAGTTATTTGGAAGTCTTGTGATCTCTCTATACTCAGCTACTAAATGTTTGGTCGTAAGTTCTGCGGTAGGGACTACGTTAATTCTTGTGATACCAAGGCTCCTTGTTATAAAGTTCTACATATTTATCATAATATGCATTATGTGCTTCGTCAACTGTATTATATACACCCAATGGAATAATTTTCCCTTGATAACGAAGTTGTGAATAATATTTTCCCGTGATTTTATCTAAATATGCGCCTCTTTTTTTATTTATAAGAACCCGGTATTTATGTAATTCATTAAAAGAATCAGTACAATATTCTAAATTTTCTAATTTATTATTTGATTTGTCGCCATCTTTATGATTAACAGACAAATCACTTATTCCAATAAAAGCTTCCATTACAATTCTATGTAATAAAAGTTGGTGGTGACGCTTTTTTTTCATTTTTATATAAACTTAATTGTCTATAATTATTTGCAATAACTCTAGGTTTTATATACTTACCTTTATAAAATCTTTGTCCTGTTTTTGTTTTAACAATTCTATCTAAACTTTTTACATTACCAAAATTAGAAACAATATATAAACCTTCAAAACCAACAACAGATTTCCATATTTCTTTTTTATTTTGTTTTTCCATAATTTAAATACTTGTTAATTCGCACACGCCTCCGCTGCAAGCTACAGTTTCGGTCTTATTAGTATTGTCCTCTGTTTCAACTATCTTTGTCAAGTCAATTTCTTTAACAAGTACCATATACTTTTCATATGTTTCTTTTGTACACTCTTCGAATGGAGCTTGTTGGTAACTTCCACCATCATAAGGAAGAAGTGAGATACCAGAATACAGGTGACGGTTTTCCCACATGCTTTCTCTTACTTGCTCCCATTCATTATCCTTAACTGAAATAGTTGCAGATACATTGTTCTTATTGTCGCCACTTCTATGACCAACGGATACCCAATTGGTATTGTAATCATATACACGATTCAATAGATCAAGTGCTGTTTCCTTTTCTCTGGTAATAGCATTGTCTGGAGACTTTTGTGGGATAGTTACTACAGATCCACTTGCTGAAAACAAATCATTCTCAACTAGATCTGGAATAACATTGCGAAGATAACTATCTAGACTATCGTTCTTGTTGATACGGAAACGACGTAGGTAGTACTCGCTGTGTCTTGCGTGAATTCCTGATGCAGAGCCAAGTACACACGAAGAAGTGCCTTCTGGTTTCAATGTAGTAACACGAGCTGCTGGATTAATACCAATCTTTTTAGCGTAACGCTCATTCATTTCTAGTGCAAGGTTGGCACCTTCTTGGAGCCACTCGTTTGTAATGAGTCCGTGAGCATCTGCAATACCTGTAAACGACGTACCAATAAGAGCATCAAGTTCTGTTGTCTCTTTCCAAATAGGACGAAGATAAGGAAAGTCTGTATATGCTGCTTGTAAAGTTCCTAGTAATGTTGCAGAATGAACTCGCTTCAAGAACTCTGCTTTGGTCTTGATACCTGTTTGATTAATAGTAGTGAGGTTACAAAATTGATTAGGTCTTAGGCTAATTTCGTGACAAGGATTAAACCCCCAATCTGTATTATTAGTCCAACTAATTCCCGGCTCTCCCGCTCCACTCTCTTGTAGAATCTTAAAAATATAGTCAAACTCTTCCTTTGTAACTTCTGATCTAGGAAGAATTGCTGAGTTATTTGCTCTAGCTCGTTGTGGATTCTTTGTCCACCAATCCCCAGACTTTGATTTTAACATCTCTGTATCGTCTCTATCAAACAGAGAAATAGTTGCTGCGCGACGAATACCACCAGACAACACACAATCAGAGATAATACAAATAATGTCGTGAACTTCAATCGGTGACAAGCGTCTACCAATAGCAAGCTTAAGTCTACGTTCAACTTCAGCAAGCATTACTCGTAGTGGTTCCGGGCCGGGAGCCTTTGCACCTGTGGTAACAAGGTAAGATCCTTTTGCTCTGATATTAGAAAGATCAAATACAGGACGAATCCTTCCAAGGAAGTAAGCGTCAATCAATTGATCTAAAGCTTGCGCCCAACCAATGATACTATCGTGGGCAACGTAAGTGCCTTCTTCTCTTGGGGATTGTACTTTACCTAATTGATTAACATGAGATTTTTGTACAGAAAATCCAACGCCTACTCCAGATAGAAGAAGAAACAAGGTTTCTCCAAAACAACGAATATCATTGATAGGAAGATACGAACAATTGTATTGTCTAATATTGTTTTTTAGTACGGCGTCTCCGGCAAACTGTAGGCCGCGCATCGATGGCATGACTTTAAGTGCATGAACATTGTCAAAAGCTTTGATGATGTCTTGAGATAGTTTTGGAAACTTTTCAAGATGCATAACCATATCACGGTTAATAGTTTCTTCTAAAGTTTCACGACGAGCCAATGGTTGTAAGTACTTAGCATATGTACGAAAAGATACTAGATCTGATAGAAGTTTGTTACTTTGATCCATGTTGTTTCTCCTTGTTGTAAAAGTGATGACTTTTCTAGGTACTCGGCCCGTCATCATACCGGAATAGTTGCTTAACCAATCTCACCACTGCAACAGGTGACTTCGAGGATTTTCATCCCATATATAGTCTATCAAATCATCTAAATCTAGTCAATACTATTTTTCAAAGTCTCAATCACAATATTTCTCATCGCATCAGTTAATTCATTATCCAAGTCTACAACTACATTTCCGTTTAGTACTTGTTTGTCGCGAATGTTTTCTAGTGCTTGTTTAAATTGTTGAAGACGTTTACATACAGCTTCATAGTGCTGTTGTTTTGCTGATAATGCACTTTTGTAATATTCTAGTTCTGTATTCATAATTTCCTTAAAGTCGTAACTAGTCGTCAACACCAATTTCAACAATCATTGAATTTTCTATTACCTCAACTTGCTTCTTTTGTGCATCACTAGGATTCATCAGTGAGAAGTTCTCAACCTCTCTAATAGCATCTTTTAGCTCGTCGATGTTCAGTACTAGCTTACTAAGTCTAGGTTCTAATGCAATCTCTGTACGATCGTTAGTAGACTTGAGTTCTAGTACAGTTTCTTCTGACTTGTTTTCTACTATAGTAATTGATACAATAACATTCTTCTTAATCATTTTTTACTCCGATTATCTACAATGAATTGAACATCTTCACTTAATCTTACTACAAATATTCTTAATTGTTTATTTTTAAAATGTTTTTTTAATTGATTTTTTCTTTGTTTAGAATATAAATAGATTCGTTCTAAATCTTCCATAGTAACTTCTACAATAGCTCCATCGGATCTACCGTGTAATAGTTTTTTATCTTTAGATAAAACATAAACACCTTCCACATTATAAGGACGGATCTTTTTTGTCTTCTTCATTTTATATCCTTTGTTGCATGATATAAAGCATTGTATATGATCTCAATGATTCTACTATCGTAAGTATCAGATGCGTATTGTTCTAGCTTATGTTTAAGTTCTTCCATTCCGTAACTTCTACCGTTCTCAAAGTCTTCGTCTTGTGGTCTCATTAGATTATCCCCAATTCTTTTGCTTTATCTTCGTCTAAAAACTTTTCAACACCATTTACAATTACTTTAATCTGATTTTTCAATAAAGATATTCCATTTGAAATTTTCATAAATACTTCGTTATCAAAATTAGGTAAAGATTTAATAAACTCTTTATCAGAATCTGTTAGACTTCTCCAATCCATTCTATCAGTTTTTCTTAGAAATCCTTCTGTAATTTTTGAAGATGGATTATCTTTCTTTTCTTGTTCTGTCATATTTGATAAAGAAACCCAAGTAAGAATAGGTTTAACATTTAAATTTCTCAATTTACTTTCAAGTTCTTTTGTATATTTCATTGTTGATGGTTTATTAAAGAAGTACAAAGGAATTTCTGTATTGAAGTAGCCGGAGTTCCCGTCGCCGGAGTTCCAGTCGCCGGAGTTCCTGTTGCCGGAGTTCCCGTAGCCGGAGTTCCCGTAGCCGGAGTTCCTGTTGCCGGAGTTCCAGTTGCCGGAGTTCCTGTTGCCGGAGTTCCCGTAGCCGGAGTTCCCGTAGCCGGAGTTCCCGTAGCCGGAGTTCCTGTTGCCGGAGTTCCAGTCGCCGGAGTTCCTGTTGCCGGAGTTCCTGTCGCCGGAGTTCCAGTCGCCGGAGTTCCTGTTGCCGGAGTTCCCGTCGCCGGAGTTCCCGTAGCCGGAGTTATTATTTTTAAGCACAACATCCAAAATTTCTTTTGAACTTAATTCTCTAATAATTTTAATACGAGAAGTAGCAGATTTATCACTTTCTGTTTCAATTGAACCAATAGCTTCTACTTCACAAATTCTAGTAGAACTTTCTTTTGTATAATAGTTATATACATCTAAAAGATTAGCACAGAAATGGTATCCATTGTTACAAATCTTTAATTTTCCTATGATAAAATATTCTCTACCAACTTCAAACTGAAGTCCTCTACATTTTAGATCTTTATCAAACGCTTTATATCCTCTTATCATAATTATGCAATCCTCTCTATTGGATCTGAGTTACTGTATCCATCCTCAAATCTCTTCTCTAAATTGTAATAAGTTTCTGCAAACATGTCAATGGCTTCCTGTTGACCGGGCATCATTTTATCCCATGTCAAATATCTCTCAAGCTTTTTAGGTGTGTCGAAGTATGGGAACTTGGACAAGATATATTCACTAGTCCAGTCGAAGTAATACTTCTTAGTCTTGTCATGGATGCGACGACTTACCCAAGCACATTGAGCTTTGTATGATATGATTAATAAATCAGTCATTTCTTTTTTCCACCACAAGTACATGGAAACCAAATACAATTAGGTTCGTGATTACTCACTTTTATTCTCCAATTCTTTAATCAATCTATCCAAATAAAATCTAGCTTTCTTATAGTCTTCTAGTTCTTTGCCCTTGTATCTGGCACGACAAGTGTATTTTACAACATTAGCTGCTCGAAAATCGAGTTTTTGATCTTCAATAAAATCAATTACTTCAATTTTACCTTGTGTATAATGTGATGGTCTGTTTACTACATCTTCTTTACTTTTGAAAAAAGGTTCTAGCATTTCTTCTGTGTATCTACTTTCATCTATATCAAGAATATAACCATTACCACGATCAATGTGAGTAATTATTGCTCCTTTACCAAAATGATTCGCCATACTTTCAACAAAAATATTAGAACCGTAAACTACGCCAACTTGTAATTCGCTCTTAACTCGTACTTTATCTCCAAGATTATACTTCATAGAACCTCCAAAAACTTCTTCAAAGTCTCTTTATCTATATTACCCACTAAATCTTCATTCGTCAATCCTAAATTTCTTCCTATTTCATCCGACAAGTTTCTAGTGATCTCATCCACTTGTTGATCCTTGGCTTCATCCATGAACTCTCTGTCAACATCTTTGATTTGCTCAGTAGTCTTTCTAATGATGTCGCGTACTAGTTCATCATTATTAATGAGCCAGTCAACTACTTGTTGTTTGTTATTCTTCATACAATTCCCATTGATCAAGGTCATCATTATGGATTGTAATTGTGTCGTTTTTTAATAGCTTAGGCATTTCATTATTCCCAACGCGCCACCAAAAACCAACACATACAATTCCAATGTCAAGCTCTTCAATATGTCTAGGTGAAAACGCTACGTCAATGTTATTCTTGTGTTTATATAAATGATCTGTTTTCATATCTTAAACCTCTCCGTTTTTCCGCTGTTACGAACTTCGTCTAAGAAACTAGCTCCAAGTTCCTTAGCTGCTAATTTAGCTTTCTTCTTTAAGGAAGTTAATGTATTTGCTGTTCCAGTTTTTAAAGTTTTTTTATCTGTTGAAATTGCATACTTAAGAGTACTTGGAAAAATTGTAATACTAGCAATTACAGTGCCACATAAAAATGATTGAGATCTAAGTACTTCAGCTTTCTTTGTGTATTTAATTCGTGTCATAAGTATTTCTAATAGCTTCTACTTTATCCACATAAGCTTGATTGATAAGCTCATCGCCTCTATACTTTGGTGAACCTGTATTGTATGCTGCAATGGTAAGCTCGTCAAAGATATATCGCTTTTGTAATTGCTTCAAATAAAGAGCCGCAACCTTTACGTTTACCGATGGTTGTTGCAATGCCAGAATGTCTAGATGGGGTACAAGCATCTTAGCTGTCTTCCCGTTGATCTGACATACACCGTGGCTACCGCCTCGTGGATCGTCAAAGTTATTGACATTCTTTAGACGACTTTCTACTGTGCAAATAGCAAGTAACATTGAGACATTGACACCGATTTTGTTTGCAACGATTG
>Ga0315284_10000558_pt1 | contig 50660 bp, 45 predicted proteins | sample YL17G09_16_MG_FD_203696 | JGI IMG/M metagenome (GOLD analysis project Ga0315284, IMG submission 203696) | Sediment microbial communities from Yellowstone Lake, YNP, Wyoming, USA - YL17G09_16 | ecosystem: Environmental > Aquatic > Freshwater > Lake > Sediment | place: USA: Wyoming | collected...
CGGTTGACAAGCCCGCAGTGGAGGGCCTCAGCCGCACTCAGACGTTGACCGGTAAGAAAATACTCCCGGGCAAACCGATCCCCCACCCGTTTCAAGACGTAGGGCGCAATACATGCTGGGACCAGGCCAATCTTGACCTCCGAAAAGCTGAAAACCGCAGTCTCGGCAGCCACCGCGATATCCGTGACGGCCACCAATCCAGTGCCACCGCCAATCGCCGGACCGTTGATGCCGCCTATCACCGGCAGCGGAAAGCTGTAGATTTCACGCAACAGCTTGGCCAACTCCAGCGAGTCTGCATAATTTTCCTCGTCCGTGTAATTGAGAACGCGGCCCATCCAGTGCAGATCGGCACCGGCGCAAAAAGCATCGCCTTCCCCTGTTAGGACCACCGCACGTAGCTCGGCATCGTCCTTGAGCGCAGCAAACATCTGCCGCAGTTCGCGGATCATCACGTCATTGAAGGCATTCTTGATATTGGGCCGGTTCAATATCACCCGTGCCAGCCGCCCGGGTCGCTCGACGCGTATGGTGGAGAACGGCTCGCTCACACCGGCACAGCCTTGTATCCGTAGTTGATCGTGCCCGCCTCACCGTCATCTGAGATGCGACGAAACTCCAACTTGACCTTTGCCCCGGTCTTCAATTGGGCTTCTTGCCAATCGACTATCTGAGTTGTAATGCTGGGTCCGTCGTCCATCCGAACAATCGCCATGGCATACGGGGCCTGGTCTTTGAACTGCGCTGGCGGTACGCGAACTACCGTGGACACCACAACAGTTCCAGTCCGTCGCATGACCCGCGTCTCAAATTCTTCGCCTTTGCACGCATCACATACTAGCCGCGGCGGGAAATGCCACTTGCCGCACTTCTTGCACACCGCCGCTTCGTAGCGATAACGTTGAGGATATTCTCTCCAAGCTCTAGCTGTTGGCATTACATCGCCTCCAAGATGTGAACGACCGCGCTTGCCCCCGTGCCGCCCATGTTCTGAGTCATGCCGATCCTGGCTTTGGCCACCTGGCGTGCACCTGCCCCACCCCGGAGTTGTTCCACGATTTCCACTGCTTGCGCAACGCCGGTCGCCCCAACCGGATGCCCTTTGGCCTTGAGGCCGCCACTCGTATTTATCGGGATCTTGCCGCCAATGGCGGTCGCGCCCGTCTCAACCGCATTTCCGCCTTTGCCCCGTTCAAAAAAGCCCAGCGCCTCACTCACCATGATCTCCGCAATGGTGAAGCAATCATGCACCTCGCAAACCTGGATGTCGCTCGGCACCTTCGACGCTTGTCGATAGGCCGCAGCCGCTGCTTTGGTCACAGCATCGAGGCTCGTCGGATCTTTGCGCGAATGAAGCGCGATGGTATCTGTAGCCATCCCTGAACCCACGATCTTGACGGGCAAGTGTTGGCAGAGTTCTGTCGCCTGATCGGCCGGACACAATATCACCGCGGCGGCGCCATCGGAAATCGGTGAGCAATCCAAGATGTGAAGGGGATCCGCAACCATCACCGAATTGAGCACATCATCCACTGTGATTATGGCCGGAAACTGCGCCGCGGGATTCTTTGCGCCATTGGCATGGTTCTTCACTGCCACCGCGGCCAACTGGCGAGACGTGGTTTTGTAGCGCTCCATGTGGGCCATCGCCATCAAAGCATAAAGCCCGGGAAAGGTGATCCCGCCAAACGCCTCCCATTCCTGGTCTGAGGCGGTGGCAAGCGCATAAGTGGCTGCATCACCACTCACGTCTGTCATCTTCTCCACGCCGCCGACCAGCACGATGTCACTGGCGCCGCTGGCCACATCGAGATAGCCCATGCGCAAGGCCGCGCCACCGGATGCGCAGGCCGATTCCACACGGGTGGCCGCTACCGGCGCTTGACCAAGGTAGTCGGCCATGAGTGCGCCCAAGTGTTCTTGGCCGACAAACAGGCCGCTCGACATACAGCCCACATACATCGAGTCAATATGGTCGATCCCGGCATTCTTGATAGCTTTGAGAGCGGCTTCAACATACAGGTCTCTAAGCGATTGCTCCCACAACTCACCGAATTTGGTAAGGCCAACTCCAATAATCGCAACGTCACGCATGGCTCACTCCCCCTCCGCTTTCAGTATCTTGTGGCGAAACTTGGCGTACTCGCCGTACTGCAAATAGACAACATTCTTGTCGAGCATGTCGCGGGTGCGCGCCGCCAAATTTTGCACTTCACGGATCCGCTCAGTCACAGTAAAGACAAAGCCGTCTGAGCCCGCACCTGAGCCGTAGGAACACAGGAAGATTCTGTCACCCGGCTTGGCAACGTCAAGAACCGCCGTAAGGCCCAGCGGAGAGGCGCCAGAGTAGGTGTTTCCCAACGTTGGCACCAGCCAACCGGTCTCGATTTGCTGGCGCGTAAAGCCCAGTGCCTTGCCAACCCGCATCGGGAACTTGCCGTTCGGCTGATGGAACACGGCGAATTGGAAATCCGCTGGCTTCATCCCAGCCTTTTCCAGCAGTATTTCAGCTGCACCCAAGACGTGCTTGAAATACGACGGCTCACCGGTAAACCGCCCGGCATGTTGGGGATAGTGCTGATACTCGCGGCGCCAGAAATCCGGGGTGTCGGTGGTATAGGAACATGTTTCATCAATAGTCGCGACGACGCATTCGCTGCCGAGAATGAACGCCGCGGCACCCGCCGCGGCGGAGTATTCAAGAGCGTCGCCCGGTGCCCCTTGTGAGGTGTCTGCTCCGATAGCCAGCCCGTACTTGATCAAACCCGCTTTCACCAGGCCGTGTGCCACGAACATCGCCTCGGTACCCGCTTTGCAGGCAAACTCGAAATCGGCGACGTGGCAAGCCGGCATAGCGCCAATCGCTTCACCGACCACGGTTCCCGATGGCTTGACCGCATAGGGATGCGATTCTGAGCCAATGTAGATCGCACCAATGTCTTGGGCGCTCATCTTCCCGGCTCTGGCGAGTGCGTTGCGCGCAGCCTCAACGGATAAAGTGATCACGTCCTGGTCGGGTGCAGGAACTGATATTTCTCGCAGCTCCAACCCTTTCTTGTAACTCGGCGCATCAGCACCCCAAACCTTCGCAATCTCCTCCACCTTGATGCGATAGCGAGGCAGGTGTGCCCCATACCCCACGATACCAACTGTCATGATCGCCGCTCCTTTCAGCGCCGCTTCGGCGACAGCCATCTTCCCAAGAGGCGCCGGCACACTAACCAACGCCTGGCTTCCAGTCAATTATTCCTCGTAGCAACCAATGGCGCGGGAAATAACCAGACGCTGAATCTCGGATGTTCCCTCTCCCACCTCGAGGAGTTTTTGATCACGAAAGAAACGCTCAATGGCATACTCACCCATGAAGCCATAGCCACCGTGTAGTTGCAGTGAATGGTTGACGCACATACCCGCCAATTCTGCGCAATACAGTTTGGCCATAGCCGATTGTTTCGCAAACGGACGACCTTGATCTTTCAGCCAGCAGGCGTAGTAAAGAAACAGGCGTGCATGTTCCAGCCCCATCGCCATGTCTGCCAGTTTGAAGGCATTCGTCTGAAAGGTGGAAATCGGTTTGCCGAATTGTTTCCGTGCCTTGGCATAGCCCAGGCCGAGCTCATAGGCGCCCTGTGCGCACCCAAGGCCCATGGCCGCTATCGACAACCGGCCGTCGTCAAGCGTACCCAACATCTGTCTAAAACCCTCTCCCACTTTGCCGAGAAGTTGGTCATCAGAAACAACCACATCATCAAAAAAGAGTTCGGCGGTGTCGGAAGCCCGCCAGAGCAGCTTGTCTTTCATCGTCTTGGCGGAAAACCCGCGAGTTCCGGTTTCAACCAGAAAGCAAGTGAGTTCTTTGGAGCCACTCGGCCTGGTTCCTGTCACAGCTTGCACGGTGACGCCGAGGGTGCATTCGGCCGAGCCATTGGTGATGAAGATCTTGGAGCCATCGATATGCCAACGACCCTCCTTGCGCACCGCAGTTGTCTTGGTTCCTCCGGCGTCGGATCCGGCGTCGGACTCAGTCAGTCCGAAACCCCAAACATGGTCCGCACACAACTTGGGCAGATAACGCCGCTTCTGAGCTTCGTTGCCAAAACGGTATATGGGTCCGATTCCAAGAGAGTTGTGTGCCGCCACAGTTGCCGCCTGTGAGCCGTCGACACGCGCCAGTTCCTCTACTGCGATGACATAGGAGATGTAGTCCATGCCTTTGCCGCCAAAGGCCGGGTCGATGGTCATGCCAAACAAACCCATCTCGCCCATCTTCTGGACGAGGGGCATCGAGAAGGCTTCCTTTCGGTCCAGATCGTGCGCCAATGGATGGATCTCCCGTTCGGCAAACTCCCGAATCGAACTCCGGACGAGTTTCTGTTCTTCGGTAAGGTCAAAACTAGGGCCCATGACATACTCCTGGGTGAGTCCCAACTTCAGGTGAACTTTGGGTGGTGATCCGGCAAGGGACACCGTCACTCATAGCGAGGAGGACACCACCCATGCGTACGGTACAGCGAATCGAGAAGAAGGGGAATGCCACCCGGCTGATGGCGGTGGAACTGGCGGGGAGAACGGCGGGATCACGGCGCGCGTGGCGCTGATCCAAGGGTTGATCCCGCTGGAAAGCTGTCGGCAGTCGCAGCAGCCGCGGGCGCTGGACGAGGGGCTGTTCCGACGGCTGCTGGGCGGGTTGGCGTGTCGGGAGTATGCGGCGTGTGCGGAGGCGGTGCCGGCGGCGTTCGGGCTGTCGGCCTCGACGGTCTCGCGGCGGTTCGTGCGGGTGAGTGCGCGGCGGTCAGGGCGTCTTCGTTCTCCCGCAGCTCCTCTTCACGTCCGGACGATCCCGAGGCCGCGCGGGTTCTTCCGTGCGCCTTCCGGGCGCCCGATCTCCTCGAAGTGGCGGATCTTCACCGCCCCGTCGGGAAAGCGCGCGACGATCTCGAGCTCGCCGCCCAGCGCCTCGATGAACCGGCGCAGGGAACTCACGTACCAGTCCGTCCGACGCTCCAGCTTGGAGACCAGCGTCTGTTTGGAGCCGAGGGCCGCCGCGAGCGCCTCCTGCGTGAGCTTCCTGGCGTGCCGCAGCTCCTGGAGGGGCATCTCTTCGAGCATCTCCTCGGCGCGCTCGTGAGCCCGGCGCCGGTGGGCCGGCGCCATCCGCTGCCGCAGTTCGTCGAATCGCTTAGCCATCACTCCTCCCGAACGGCCCATTCACTTGAATGACTAGTCATTCTATAGACTTCCTGTCAAGGGATCGCGGTTCCCGGCGTTCAGGATGCAATCGACCAGGCGGGCCAGTGGTACCGGAGCGCTTACGGCTTCCGGCTCCCGGCTTCCGGCTATCGGCTTCCGGCCCTGTGGAACCAGGGAATCGGCGCAGCGGCTGGATACTCCGCTCACCTGGGCGTATTTTGGGGACGGGCCATACACCTTCCCATTCTCGAGAATCCCATATGACTCGTCCGCGTCGTCTCGCGATCGCCCTGACCATCGTCCTGCTCGCCTGCAGCCGCGGCGGGTACGCGCAACTCCCCAGCACCAACCCCTTCGCGGCGCCGAGCCCGTTGCTCTACCAGGCGCCGGACTTCACCCGGATCCGCAACACCGACTTCCAGCCGGCCATCGAAGAAGGGATGCGCCAGCAGCTCGCCGAGGTGGCGGCCATCATCCACGACCCGGCCGCGCCGACGTTCGAGAACACGATCCTCCCGCTCGAGCGCGCGGGGCAGCTGCTCTCGCGCGTGCAGCGGGTCTTCGGCGCGCTCACGTCGTCCAACACCAACGACACCCTCCAGGGCATCCAGCGGGCCCTGGCGCCGAGGCTGGCCGCGCACCGCGACGCCATTAGCCTCAACGACACCCTCTTCCAGCGGATCAAGAGCCTCTACGACCGGCGGGACAGCCTCGGCCTCGATTCGCTGCAGCGCCTGGTCGTGGAGCGCTACTACCGCGACTTCGTGCGCGCCGGCGCCAACCTGTCCGAGGCGGACAAGACGCGGCTGCGCGCGCTGAACCGGGAGCAGGCGTCGCTCACCAACGAGTTCGGGCGGCGGCTGCTCGCGGCCACGCGGGCGGGCGGCGTCGTCATCGACGACTCGACCCAGCTGGCCGGCCTGAGCGGCGGCGAGATCGCCGCCGCGGCGGGGGCCGCGCGGACTCGCGGGCTCACGGGCCGGTGGCTCCTGCCGCTGCAGAACACCGGGCAGCAGCCGGCGCAGGCTTCCCTGCGGAACCGCGAGATCCGCGAGCGCCTCTTCCGTGCGTCCACCACGCGGGCCGCGCGGGGCGACAGCAACGACACCCGCCAGATCATCCTGCGGCTCGCCCAGCTCCGGCCGGAGCGCGCGCAGCTCCTCGGATTCCCGTCGTTCGCCGCCTACGGCCTCGACGAGACGATGGCGAGGACGCCGGAGAACGCGCTCCGCCTGCTGACCCAGCTCGCCGCGCCGGCGACCGAGAAGGCGCGGGGCGAGGCCGCGGCGATGCAGCAGCTGATCGACCGGCAGCGCGGCGGCTTCCAGCTCCAGCCGTGGGACTGGCAGTACTATGCCGAGCAGGTGCGGGCGGCGCAGTACGCGCTCGACGAGGAGCAGATCAAGCCGTACTTCGAGCTCGACCGCGTGCTGCAGGACGGCATCTTCTACGCCGCGCAGCGGCTCTACGGCCTGACGTTCCGCGAGCGGCACGACCTGCCGGTCTACCATCCCGACGTGCGGGTCTTCGAGGTGTTCGACGCCGACACGTCGCTGGGCCTCTTCTACGCCGACTACTTCAAGCGCGACAACAAGAACGGCGGCGCCTGGTCGAGCGGCTTCGTGGGCCGCAACGCGCTCCTCGGCACGCGGCCGGTCATCATCAACAACTGCAACTACACCAAGCCCGCCGAGGGACAGCCGGCGCTGCTCACGTGGGACAACGTGACCACGATGTTCCACGAGTTCGGCCACGGGCTGAGCAGCCTGTTCAACGCGGCGCCGTACCCGCGGCTCGCGGGCAACATGCCGCGGGACTTCACCGAGGTCCCCTCGCAGTTCAACGAGCACTGGGCGCTGGACCCCGAGGTGTTCGCGCACTACGCGCGGCACTACCGGACGGGCGCCCCGATGCCGGCGGCGCTGGTGGCCAAGATCCGGCGCACGACGACCTTCGACCAGGGCTTCGCGACGACGGAGTATCTGGGCGCTGCGCTGCTCGACATGGCCTGGCATACCCTGACGGTGAACGACCACCCGACGGACGTGGACTCGTTCGAGACGCAGGCGCTGCGGCGCTTCGGCGTGGACCTGCCGCTGGTGCCGCCGCGGTACCGGACCAACTACTTCTCGCACATCTGGAGCGGCGGGTATTCCGCGGGCTACTACGCGTACATCTGGGCCGAGGTGATCGACGCCGACGCGTACGCCTGGTTCTTGGAGAATGGCGGGCTGACGCGGGAGAACGGCCAGCGCTTCCGCGACATGATCCTCTCGCGCGGCGGGACCGGCGACGTGGCCGTGATGTACCGCGCCTTCCGGGGGCGGGACCCCGAGATCGGGCCGCTGCTGGCGAACCGGGGGCTGACGGCCGGGCGGCGGTAGCGCCGCGGCCGGCGGCGCACCAACTGGGACGGCGAGTCTTCGCCGGGGGGATCGCGATGCGTGCCTTCGCTGCCGTTGCCGGACTCGCCGTCGCCGGACTGCTCGTGTCCGGCGCCGCCGCCACCGCCGTCGCCCAGAACGCGCCCTTCCCGCGCGAGCTGGAGGACGTCCAGTTGTACGGGCGCAACCGGCTGGCGCCACGTGCGTTCTTCGTCCCCCACGCCACGCTCGCCGGCGCCCTGAGCCGCGAGCGCGAGCGCTCGCCGTGGTACAAGTCCCTCAACGGCACCTGGCGCTTCCGCTACGTGGCGGACCCCGCGTCGAGGCCTCAGGGCTTCTGGCGGGACGACGCCGACCTCACGGGCTGGGACAGCATCCCCGTGCCCGGCAACTGGGAGGCGCTGGGCTTCGGCATCCCCATCTACACCAACATCACGTACCTCTACCCGCCCAACCCGCCGTTCGTCCCGCACCACGACAACCCGGTGGGCTCCTACCGCCGCAGCTTCACCGTGCCCGACGCCTGGCGCGGCCGCCGCGTCATCCTGCACTTCGGGAGCCTCAAGTCGGCGGGCTGGGTCTGGGTGAACGGCCGCGAGGCGGGTTTCGCGAAGGGCAGCAAGACACCGGCCGAGTTCGACGTCACCGACCTGCTGCGCCCGGGGGAGAACACCGTCGCGGTCCAGCTGTACCGCTTCTCGGACGGCGACTACCTCGAGGACCAGGACTACTGGAAGATCAGCGGCATCGAGCGCGACGTCTTCCTCACCGCCGTGCCGGCCACGCACATCCGCGACTACTGGGTGCGACCTGACCTCGACAGCACGCTGCGGCGCGGCACGCTCACGGTGGACGTCACGCTCGCCCACTCCGGGCCGGGCCAGGCCGACGCGGTGCGACTGGGCGTCCTCCTCGTGGGCCCCGACGGCGCCACCGTCCTCCGCGCGCCGCTCGGTGCGCGGCTGGGCGCGGGGTTGGCGGCGGAGACCACGCTCACCCTGAGCGCGGACGTTGGTTCGCCCGCGCGGTGGACGGCCGAGACGCCCCAGCTCTACACGGTCGTGCTCGCCCTGATGAATGCGCGCGGCGACACCACCGAGACAATCGCCCAGCGCGTGGGCTTCAGGCGGGTGGAGGTGAAGGGCGGGCTCCTGCTGGTGAACAACGTCCCCGTGAGGTTTCGCGGCGTGAACCGGCACGAGCACGATCCGGTGACGGGCCGCTACGTCACCGACGCCTCGATGCGCCGCGACATCGAGCTGATGAAGCAGGCCAACATCAACGCCGTGCGGACGGCCCACTATCCCAACGACCCGCGCTGGTACGACCTCGCCGACGAGTACGGCCTCTACGTCATCGATGAGGCGAACGTCGAGTCGCACGGGCTGGGCTACCACCCCGACACCACGCTGGGCAACGACCCGGCGTGGCGGACGGCGCACCTCGACCGCACGATGCGGATGGTCGAGCGCGACAAGAACCACGCGTCCGTCATCCTCTGGTCACTCGGCAACGAGGCCGGCGACGGCGTGAACTTCGTGGCCGCCGCGGCGTGGGTCCACGGGCGCGACCCGTCCCGGCCGGTGCACTACGAGCGGGCGGGCGAGGCGCGGCACGTGGACGTCGTCTCGGTGATGTACCCGTCCATCCAGTACCTCCTCCGGTACGCGTCCACGCGGCACGAGCGCCCGCTCATCATGTGCGAGTACGCCCACGCGATGGGGAACAGCGAGGGGAACCTCCAGGACTATTGGGACGTCATCTACGCCCATCCCCAGCTCCAGGGCGGGTTCATCTGGGACTGGGTGGACCAGGGGCTGGCCGCGCGCACCGAGGGCGGCCGGCCGTACTTCGCCTACGGCGGCGACTACGGTCCGCCGGGCACGCCGAGCGATTTCAATTTCCTGTTCAACGGACTGATCGCGCCCGACCGGACGCCACACCCGCACTACTTCGAGGTGCGCAAGGTCTACCAGCCGGTCACCACGCGGACGACTGGCGTCCCCGGGACGGTGCGCGTCGTGAACCGTTACGACTTCCGCGATCTGGGCCACGTCGCCCTGCGCTGGACCGTCACCGCCGACGCCGACACGCTGGCGCGCGGCGAGCGTGCCGACCTCGCGGTCCAAGCGCACGATTCCGCCGAGCTCATCCTCGGCCTGCCGGCGGTGCGCGCCGCGGCCGGCGCCGAGGTGTTCCTGAAGGTCGAGTACGTCCTGAAGCGGGACGAGCCGTTCCGTCCCGCCGGCACCGTCATCGCCTGGGACCAGTTCCCGCTGGCGGCCCCGGCCCAGTCGGTCGCGCAGGCGCCGCCGATCCCGGACTTAGGCCTCGTCCAGGACTCGGCCCGCATCACCGTGACGGGTCCGCGCGGGCGCGTGGTGTTCGACCGGACGCTGGGCACGCTGGTCTCGCTCGTGTGGGACGGCACCGAGCTGATCCGGACGGCGCCGGAGCCCAACTTCTGGCGCGCGCCCACCGACAACGACTTCGGCAACCGCATGCCGCAGCGCCTGCGGGTGTGGCGGACGGCGGGGCCCGACCGGCACCTCGTGCGCATCGCGGCACGCCAGGACGGCCGCGCGCGCGTCACCGTCGAGACCGAGGAACTGCTGCCCGCCGGCGGCGCGCGGCTGTTCAGTACCTGGGCGGTGTACGGGTCGGGGGACGTCGTGATGCGCCAGCGGTTCGTGCCGGGCGACACGTTGCTGCCCGAGCTGCCACGGCTCGGCCTGCGGTTCACGATGCCGGCGGGGTTCGACAGCGTGACGTGGTTCGGGCGCGGGCCGCAGGAGACGTACTGGGACCGGAAGACCGGCGCGGCGGTCGGGCTCTACCGCGCGGCGGCGGCGGACCTGTACCATCCGTACGAGCGCCCGCAGGAGACCGGGACGCGCGCCGACGTGCGGTGGATGGCGGTCCAGAACGCGGCGGGGACAGGCCTGCTGGCGGTGGGCCAGCCGCTGCTTGAGGCGAGCGCGCTGAACGTGCTCCAGGAGGACCTGGACGAGGGGCAGGCGAAGGTGAACCGGCACGCGTACATGGTGCGGCGCCAGCCGTTGACGGAGGTCCGTCTCGACTGGCACCAGATGGGCGTGGGCGGCGACAACAGCTGGGGGGCGCGGACGCACCCGGAGTACCGGCTGCCGGTGCGGACCTACGAGTGGAGCGTGCGGCTCCGGCCCCTCGCCCGCGGGGACGGCTCGCCGTTCGCGCTGGCGCGCGCGCCGCTGCCGGAGTGAGGAAGGTCCTCAGCACCGAGCGGCCCGACCCGTGCGCGCAGCTGCGGCGGTGAGGGCGGTTCGATAGCACCCCGTACGGCACCGAGGCAGAATGTCCTTCACCGTCCGTGTGCTCCTGGGGCTGGTCGCCGGCCTGACGATCGGCATCCTCATCGCCGGCACCGACGTGGCCTGGCTGCGTGCCCTGCCGGGGATCGTGGAGCCGGTCGGCCTGCTCTTCATCAATGCCATCCGGATGACGGTCCTGCCGCTCGTGGTCTCGAGCCTGATCGTCGGCGTGGCCGCCACGGGCGACGCAGCGACCGTGGGGCGCTTGGGGGCGCGGGCTCTCGCGCTGTTCCTGGTCGCCGTCACCGCGGCGAGTGTCTTCGCCGCCGTCACGTCGTTCCCGCTGCTGGCAGGGCTCGACATCGCGCCGGCCGTTGCCGCCGGGCTTCGTGTAAGCGCCGCGCGCTCCGCGAGCGCGGTGCCTGCCGCCGAGCAGCTCCCGTCGCTGTCGCGCTGGATCGTCGACCTGCTGCCCTCGAACGTCTTCGCCGCCGCTGTGGCCGGCACGATCCTGCCTCTGGTCATCTTCGCGCTGGTCTTCGGCCTGTCGCTGACGCGCGTTGCCCGCGTCCCGCGCGAGGCGGTCGTCCACGTGTTCAAGGGACTGGCGGACGCCATGCTCATCCTCGTCGGCTGGGTGCTGCGGCTGACGCCGATCGGCGTTTTCGCGCTCGCGGTTCCCCTCGGCGCGCGCATGGGGCTCGCCGCCGCCGGCGCCCTGGCCTACTACATCGCCCTGTTGTCCCTCGTCAGCGCCGCCTTCATCGCGATCGTGCTCTATCCGGCGGCCGTGTTCGTCGGCCGCGTGCCGCTGGCCCGGTTCGCGCGTGCCTGCGCGCCCAGCCAGGTGGTGGCCTTCTCGTCGCGGTCGTCGCTCGCCGCGCTGCCTGCGACGTTCGCGGGGGCGCGCCAGCTCGGCCTGCCGGAACCGATCATCACCTTTTTCATTCCGCTGTCGGCCGCGATGTTCCGGGTCGGGGCCGCCATGGCGCAGATGGTCGGCGTGCTGTTCCTCGCGCGGCTCTACGACGTCACCCTCCACGGCCCCGAGCTGGCCACGATCATTGCCACCGTCGTCCTCACCTCGTTCACCGTGCCCGGTATCCCCGCCGGGGCCATCATCGTCATGGCGCCCGTGCTGCAGTCCGCCGGTGTCCCGGTCGAGGGCATCGGCGTGCTCATCGGGGTGGACACCATTCCCGACATGTTCCGGACGATGGCCAACGTCACCGGTTGGCTGGGCGGAGGGGCGATCCTGGCGCGAGCGGACCGCCCGGTTCCCTCGGTCGGATCGGACGGGGCCGTCGCGACGTAGAAGGAGCGCATCATGTCCCAGCCGGTCCGTCGTCACCGCGGTTCGGCCTTCGTGGAGCGGGGCCCCCGACACCGGGGCCGGCTCCTCCTCGGCGCGATCGCCCTCGGGCTCGCCGCGTGCGGACCATCCGGCGGCGGCGGCGCGGCGCGGCCCGGGGGCCCGTTCCGCGTGGCGGTGGCGCGGTTCGAGCACGAGACCTGCACCTTCTGCCCCGGCGGCGACCTGGGGATCGAGGACTGGACCCGGATCCGCGCGCCGCTCCGTGGGGACACCGTGTTGACGGAGGGCGGCTCCTACGTGGACGGCTTCGTCGCGATGGCGCGCGAGTTCGGCGACATGAAGTTGGTGGGCCTGACCTCGCCGTTCGAGGCCTTCGGCGGCTCGTCCCGCGCCTGGACGACGAAGGCGGCCTTCGACCACTTCCTGGAACTGATGCTCGCCGACCTCCGCGCGGCCCTTCCCGTCCACGGCGTGTACCTCTCCCTCCACGGCGCGATGGCGGTCCGTGACGTGCCCCGGCCCGAGGCCGAGATCGCGCGCCGCTTCCGCGCTGTGGTCGGGCCCGGCGTGCCGATCGTCGCCACCTTCGATCTCCACGGGAACGAGGACGAGGAGTTCCTGCGGGTGGCGGAGGGGTCGTTCGTGACCAAGCACTTCCCCCACTACGACTCGTGGTACCAGGGGGAGCGGGCCGCCACGTACCTCCGCCGGATGATGCGCGGCGAGTACCGGCCGGTGCGCGTGACGCGGAGAGTGCCGATCGTCACCGCCACGGTGCTGCAGTGGACCGGCGCCTCGCCCGTCCTGGACATCATGGCGCGCGCCCGCCGATGGGAGGACCAGTATCCCGGTCTCGTGGTGAGCGTGTTCCTGGGCTTCCCATGGGCGGACGTTCCCGACATCGGGACGACGGTGCAGGCGATGACGAACGGCGATTCCGCGCTGGCGGAGGCGGCGGCGAACGACGTGGCGTCCCTCATCTGGCGGGTCCGGGAGCGCTACGCGTCGGGGAGCTTCCCGCTGCCCGCCGAGGCGGTGCGTCGGGCCCGGGAGGCGATCCGGCGTGGCGCGACGCCGGTCGTCCTGGCCGACTACTGGGACCGCCCCGGCGACGGGACCTGGACGCTCGCCGAGCTGGTCAGGCAGGGGGTCGGGGAGATCGTGGTCGCCGCGCTGACCGACGCGCCGGCGCTCGACGCGATCTGGGACGCCGAGCTCCAGCCGGGCGCGCCGTTCGACCGGGCGGTCGGGGGCTACACCGGCGAGGGGGCGGGCGCGCCCGTGCGGATCCGGGGCACGCTGCGATGGCGGGGGGCCCGCTGGGGTTACGACCGGGTGGCCGCGATCGACTTCGGCCGGGGGAACGTGTTGATCCTGACGCCCGCGTACGAGCAGATCACGAGTCCCAGGCAGCTGCGGTTCGCGGGGATCGAGCCTGACAGCTTCCGGGTGTTCGTGCTCAAGACGCGGGCGCATTTCCGCCGCGGCTTCGACGACAACGGGTACGCCCGGACGATCCTGCTCGTCGACGCGCCCGGCGACTGGCTCGGCACCACGCGGCTCGGCGCACTCCGCTACGAGCACGCGCCGCTCGCTCGGCTCTACCCGTTCGGTGCCCCGCCGGCCGGCTGGATTCCCTAAGGAAGCTCTGCGCAAGCCATCGCGGAGAACCCATCGCTTGGTGGAAGCGTGAAGTCGGCGGTCACGTGTGTCGGTCTTGTTGGTCTGCGGGGGACTCTGGTGCCTCCTGCGGGGCCTCTTCTACGTGGGCGTGGGATTGGGGAAAGCGAATGAGAACCTCATCACCGCGGTCAAGATCGGCACCATCGCCGCCTTCGGGCTCCTCGGCCTGCTGCTGCACGAGGCTGCCTCGGTGGGTTGGGCGGTCGTCGCCGGGGGTGGAGTCTCCGGCGGCGGAATCGCGGGAGCGGCCGGAGCGACGGGCCTCGAAGGAGCCGCGGCCGCCTCTTCCGGTCCGCTTCTCGTCGGTGTCGGCGCGGCCCTCATCTCCGTCTCCTACGCCTACGACAGGTGGCACAACGTCAACTGCGTCGCCGGCGAGATCCGCAATCCGAAGCGCCCGCTGCCGGTCGCCCTAATGCCGGCGCCGCGCCTGGAAGACGCGACGGGCTGGCCGGACGCCCGCCTACGGCTGGATCACCTGGCGCCGCGTGTACTCCCGAATCCTCAGAATGCTGAGTCCGATTTCCTGTCGCTCGGCAACCGTCCGAAGCACGCCGCCGTCGCTGACGACCTCGAGGTCGGTCTCATACAGGAACGGTCCCGCCCCTCCCAGGACGGAGACAGTGATGATGCGCCCCCCGGCCCAGGCCGCCCAGTGCCCTCGGCTGACCCACTGCTCGTCCGATACGCCGCTCGTCGTTGTGATGCGAACGCTGCTGGCGATCTCCGCCGAGTGATCGGCCTCGAGCGTCAGCACTTCGGCAAGAAGGGAAATCCCGGTTCCGGGGTACCCTGGCGACGAGCCGGTGGCAGACAGGCTACCGGGCAAGGGAGCGCCGTTGAATCGCGAGAGCTCGTACAAGCCCGGTGACACCGACGGGGCCGTGGTAGAACATGCGAACGCCAGGACCAGCGTGGTCACCAAGCCCATAGCAGCCGTGCGCGACATGTGCCACCTCCAAGCGAGAGGCCGGCGACACCCGACCCTAGTACCCGCAGTCAATACAACCGATCCCCAACCAGCCGCCACCCATTGCCGAGGCGAGTTCTCCGGAAGCGAAGTACCATTCGCTGAACGTTGCCCGTTCGGGCCCCGACCCGGGCCACACGGAATACCCCGTTCCCCAGTGAACCCCGAGCAAGTACTCAATATCGTTGCTACCCGCCGCAAGCATGAAGACGGGGGCTCCGCTGTCGCCACCTGCCGACCTGTAGGTCGCCTGCGACTGGCACAGCATGGCGCGATCGGTCGGAAAGTAGTTGACATACTGCCTTACGCGAAGGCAAACACCTGTGATCGCCCCGCTGGTCGTCCCCGTGGTCCTCCCCGTCTTGTACGCGGTCTTGCCCACAAACAGGCTCGGCGTTCTGAAGAGATCGGTGGCCGCCCGTATGTAGCGATACCCGACTACTGTCTGGAGGAACCAACCCGGGATTGCGATTCGACGCGGATTCCATCCAACCTCAGGAACGTATCGGACGAGCGCCGCGTCGCTGTATCTGCACCGATCCCCCGGCGGGCAATCCGAATTCGAGCTGTTCGTGAAGAACGGCGAATCCGCCACCTCGAAGCCGATGCGGTTCGACAAGAGGGGCTGACCGAACTCCGTGCCGTCGACGAACCCGATGGAATCCGTGCAGTGGGCGGCGGTGACGAAGTAGCGCTGCCCATCTAACACGCCGGAAGCGTCGATGTAGTACGCGTTCCATCCAAGGGTACAGAGACCCCCACGCGACTCGATCTGAACCGCCCCGGGGACTGGCCTGACGACCCCTCGAATGGTAACCCCCGTAGGCGGGATCAGTCTCACCGCCGTCATCCTCTCGATCGCAGGCCGAGAAGCCAACGCGCTGCGCACTCGTCTCAGAGCGATGCTATCCGAGACCCCGATTACGACCCTGTTGCTGGTCTCGTCAATGTCCGTCTGCGTTACCGAGCGGTCGGACGCGATATCCACGATGCGTGCACTCGCGTCGTACAACTGGGCGAAATCGTAGTCTGCAGGCACTACCCTCATCGCCGCAACGCTGGATGCCGCTTCGCCGGCGTTCCCCAGCTCACGCCGCAGGAACGCTTCGACATGGCCCCGCACAACGTCGCGCCTACTTGGATCCGTCAGTCGAACGACAAGCGTCCCGGTCGAATCGAAGTAGAGGCCCGCAAAGCCCGGGCTGGCCTTCGCTAGGTCGCGCATCCTCTCGTCAATCGTGCTGGGCGTAGGTCGCGAGGCCAGAGTCGCCTGGCCCCGCACACTGAAACCGGCTCCGCCAACCAGTGTCGGCTCCCCGGAGCAACCAACAAGGGCACCCGCCAACAGAAGACCGACAAGTTGCGATCTCATTCGATGCCGTCCCACTCAAGGCGTGTGAGCACAAATATGGGGGGGGGAGACCCGACGCAAGAGTGAAGGGAGCCCGTGTGAAGGGAGCCCGAGGGGGAGACGCCACCGCCCGCCCCACCGACTGTGCGCGCGCCGGCGGCAGCCGGCGCCGACGGGCGTACTCGTGCCGGATGGTCTCGATGGGACTGACCCGCACCGCGCGCCGCTCCGGGGGGACACCCTGCTGGCGGAGGGCGGCTCCTACGTGGAGGGCTTCGTCGCGATGGCGTCCGCGACGTGCCCCGGCCCGAGGCCGAGATCGCCCGCCGCTTCCGCGCCGTGGTCGGGCCCGGCGTGCCGATCGTCGCCACCTTCGATCTCCACGGGAACGAGGACGAGGAGTTCCTGCGGGTGGCGGAGGGGTCGTTCGTAACCAAGCACTTCCCCCACTACGACTCATGGTACCAAGGGGAGCGGGCCGCCACGTACCTCCGCCGGATGATGCGCGGCGAGTACCGGCCGGTGCGCGTGACGCGGAGAGTGCCGATCGTCACCGCCACGGTGCTGCAGTGGACCGGCGCCTCGCCCGTCCTGGACATCATGGCGCGCGCCCGCCGATGGGAGGACCAGTATCCCGGTCTCGTGGTGAGCGTGTTCCTGGGCTTCCCATGGGCGGACGTTCCCGACATCGGGACGACGGTGCAGGCGATGACGAACGGCGATTCCGCGCTGGCGGAGGCGGCGGCGAACGACGTGGCGTCCCTCATCTGGCGGGTCCGGGAGCGCTACGCGTCGGGGAGCTTCCCGCTGCCCGCCGAGGCGGTGCGTCGGGCCCGGGAGGCGATCCGGCGTGGCGCGACGCCGGTCGTCCTGGCCGACTACTGGGACCGCCCCGGCGACGGGACCTGGACGCTCGCCGAGCTGGTCAGGCAGGGGGTCGGCGGGATCCTCTACGGAGCGCTGACCGACGCGCCGGCGCTCGACGCGATCTGGGACGCCGAGCTCCAGCCGGGCGCGCTGTTCGACCGGGCGGTCGGGGGCTACACCGGCGAGGGGGCGGGCCCGCCCGTGCGGATCCGGGGCACGCTGCGATGGCGGGGGGCCCGCTGGGGCTACGACCGGGTGGCCGCGATCGACTTCGGCCGGGGGAACGTGTTGATCCTGACGCCCGCCTACCAGCAGATCACCAGTCCCGAGCAGCTGCGCTTCGCGGGGATCGAGCCGGACAGCTTCCGGGTGTTCGTGCTCAAGACCCGAGCGCATTTCCGCCGCGGCTTCGACGACAACGGGTACGCCCGGACGATCCTGCTCGTCGACGCGCCCGGCGACTGGCTCGGCACCACGCGGCTGGGAGCGCTCCGCTACGAGCACGCGCCGCTGGATCGCCTCTACCCGTTCGGTGCCCCGGCGGCCGACCGGATCCCGTAGCGCGGGCGGAGCATCTCGGCCTCGAGGCGCTCCGGCTTCGCGTCGGTCCGCGACTCCATCGCCTGGAACTTGTCGCCGACGCTCGCGAACCCTATCCGCATCTCGCTGCGGAGCTACCCGATCTCCAGGCACAATTCGGCGCTGCTGTCCCCGATCTCTGCGCTCTTGCCGACGGCCGACGGCTGACGGCTGATGGCTGACGGCTGACGGCGCGGGCCGCCACCGCGGCCGTCACGCCACCCGCGAGCGGGACTTCACGCTGAACGTGACCTGTGCGCCGGTTCTGGCCGGCATGTTGACCAGCATGTCGATGCTGAAGAGGCCGATTTTGCCGCGCACGAGGTCGCTCACGCGGGGCTGGCTCACGGCGAAGAGCCGAGCCGCGGCGACCTGGGTCATCCCGCGCTCCCTGATGAGCCGGCACAGGCGGATCATCAGTTCGGAATGGCGGACTGCGCAGTGCGCTCTTCGTCTTCGATCTGAAGGATCCCTCGGACATCGTTCTCACGGCTGAGCCCTTCTTCTCGGCGATGGACGCCGAGGTCACCCTGGTGCCCGTGATGAATGGGGACGATCTGAAGGCCGGCTGACCGAGGCAGCCGACCTCCTCGGTCGCCTGCGCGCCGCGGAAGACGCCCCGCCGGCGTCCCGCTAGCGGCGCGTCTTCCGCGGCATCCGCACGTCGGCGCTCGCCGCGTGCCAGACGTACGACGCCATGATGACCGCGTTCTTCATCAGGTCTTCGGCCTGGATGGTGTCGTAGAAGTCCAGGTTGGTGTGCCCGCCGGTCCCGGGGATGCGGTCCTGCAGGAACTGGAAGCCGGGCAGCCCCACCTCGTCGAACGCCACGTGATCGGTGCTCCCCACGCTCTGGTTCGACACCACCGTCATCCCCAGGTCGCGGAACGGCTCCATCCACGCCGCCAGCAGCGCGCGGGCCTGTTCGTTCCCCTGCAGGTAGATGCCGCGGAACTGGCCGGCCCCGTAGTCCTGGTTGAAGTAGGCCGACAGCTTCTCGTACGCCGGCTTCACGCCGACGGTGGTGTCGCGCGGATCGCCGAAGTGCTCCCGCACGTAGGCGCGCGAGCCGAAGAGCCCCTGCTCCTCGCCCGACCAGAGGGCGACGCGGATGGTGCGCCGCGGCCGAGCACCCACCGCCTTGAGGATCCGCATCGCCTCCAGCGCCACCGCCACGCCCGAGGTGTTGTCGCTGGCGTTGGGGCTGGCGTGCCAGGTGTCGAAGTGCCCGCCGAGCATCACGACCTCGTCCGCCAGGTCCGAGCCCGGGATCTCCCCGACGATGTTCGCCGCCCGCTCGACCCGCTCGCCGATGCGGTTGCGGACCTCGATCTCCACGGTCACGGGGAGGCCGCGGCCGAGGATGCGGACCATCCGGTTGTAGTGCTCCGGCGTCACCGCGACGACGGGCGGCGAGGTGAGCATCCCCGCGCGCGACCAGCCGTCCTCGCGCGCGCCCGGCCGCCCGAAGCCGCGCACCGCGCCGATCCACCCGCCCTCGCACTGCAGCACCGCCGCGACCCCCTCCACCTTGTAGAACGCCAGCTTCTCCGCGGCGGTGAGGAGGTCGGTGCGCCGCACCGTGCGCGGAGGCGCGGGGCGGATCGGGCCGATGACCGTCTCCTCGAGGGTCCGCAGCTCGGCGTCGGTGCGCCGCGGCGTGCCGTTGAAGAGCGGGGTGAAGTCGATGGCGACGGGGGGCGTGACCAGCACCGCCTTCCCCCGCAGGGTACCGTGGTAGCGGGCGAGGTCCTCCCGCACCTGGATGTCCACGAGCACCGCCGGCGCCACCTTCCGGCCGTCCGTGCCGGCGGTGTAGGCTATGGGGTAGCCGACCATCGGCGTGTAGTCGGGTTCGAGGAGGTGCAGCGAGACGTACTCGTTGTCCCAGGTGACGCCGTAGTCCATGTACGGTTCGGCGGCGACGTTCACCAGGCCGATGCGCGTCAGCTCGGCCTGGAGCCACGCCTGCCCCCGCTGCATGTCGCGGGACATGGTGAGCCGAGCGCCCAGGACGTCCGTCATGTAGCTCTCGTAGTCCATCACCCGGGAGCGCTGCAGCCCCTCCTCGCGGATCCTCGCGACCATCGCCCAGTCCACGGGGACCGTGTCGAAGGCGAAAGCGGCGGTGAGGAGCAGGAGCAGGGCGGTCACGATGGGCCTGATGCGCGTCGGCATGGTGCGGCATCCTCGTGGGACGGGCGGAGGGGTGAACGGCGACGGGTGCAGCCGGAGAAGGTGGAGCGCGCCGGTGGGGCTGGCAAGGGAACGGCCGCCCATCCCATATTGCCGCGTTCCGTCTTCCGCTCACCGAGAGGCCCCATGACCCGCCGTCCCCTGCTTCGCGCCGCCGTCGTCCTCGCCGTCGCTGCCGTCACCGCCGTCGCCGCCGTCCTCGCCGCCGCGCCCGCGGCCGCCCAGCAACCCCGTGCCCTCACCACCGCCGACTACGCGCGCGCCGAGCAGTTCATGGGGTACAACACGACGCCGCTGGTCCTCGGCGCCTCCGTGCGTCCCGTCTGGCTGGCGGGCGACCGCTTCTGGTATCGCAACACGATCCCCGAGGGGACCGAGTTCGTGCTGGTGGACCCGGCGCGCCGGACCCGCGAGCGCGCCTTCGACCACGCCCAGCTCGCCGCGGCCCTGGCGCGCGCGGCCGACACGACCCTCGACGCGTTCCACCTCCCCTTCCAGACCTTCGTCTACACGGCCGACGGGCGGTCCATCGCCTTCGACGCCCTCGGCCGCCGCTGGACCTGCGGCGTGGCCGGCGATGCGTGCAGCGGCGAGCCGCGCCGCCGTGAGCGTCCGCTCCCCAACGCCGTGCTCTCGCCCGACAGCACCAAGGCCGCCTTCATCCGCGACTACAACCTGTGGGTGCGGGACGTGGCCACCGGCAGGGAAACGCAGCTCACCACCGATGGCGTGAGGGACTTCGGCTACGCGACCGACAACGCCGGCTGGACGAAGAGCGACCGCCCCATCCTCCTCTGGTCGCCGGACTCGCGGAAGATCGCCACCTTCCAGCAGGACGAGCGGGGCGTGGGGGAGATGTACCTCGTCCGCACGCGGGTCGGCCATCCGGTGCTCGAGCAGTGGCACTACCCGCTCCCCGGCGACAGCGTGATCACCACCATCCAGCGCGTCGTCGTCCATCTCGACGGCCCGCGGGTCGTCCGGCTCCAGATGCCGCCCGACCAGCATCGCTCCACGCTGTGCGATCACATCGTGTGCGGCGGCGCGTGGGCCGACATCTTCTGGAGTCCGGACGCGGCGCGACTGGTGTTCGTGTCCACAGCGCGCGACCACCGGGTCGAGAATGTTCGCGTGGCCGACGCGGCGACGGGCGCGATCCGCGAAGTCTACGAGGAGCGGGTGAGCGACTTCTTCGAGTCGGGCTTCAACCGGGTGAACTGGCAGCCGCTGTGGGCCACGGGCGAGCTGCTCTGGTACTCGGAGCGGACCGACTGGGGACACCTCTACCTCTACGACCTCGCCACCGGCCGCCTCAAGAACCCCGTCACCAGCGGCAACTGGAAGGTGCTCCAGGTGCTGCGCGTGGACTCGGCGAGCCGCACCATCTGGTTCACCGCCGCGGGGCGGGAACCGGGCGACCCGTACTTCCGCCGCCTCTACTCGGTGCGGATGGACGGCAGCCGCCTCCAGCTCCTCACCCCCGAGGACGCCGACCACGACGTGAGCCTCGCGCCCGACGGCCGCTACTTCGTGGACAGCTACTCCAAGCCCGACGTCCCGCCCGTCGCCGTGCTCCGCGACGCCGCGGGGCGGGTGATCCTCACCGTCCAGACGGCCGACATCAGCCGGCTCCTCGCCACCGGCTGGCGGCCGCCGCTGCCCTTCACGGTGAAGGCGCGGGACGGGCGCACCGACCTCTACGGCCTGCTGTTCCGCCCGACGAGCTTCGACTCGACCCGGCGGTACCCCATCGTCAACAACATCTATCCCGGCCCCCAGACCGGCAGCGTCGGCTCGCGCAGCTTCTCCGCCGCGCGAGGCGACAACCAGGCGCTGGCGGAGCTGGGGTTCGTGGTGGTGCAGCTGGACGCGATGGGCACGCCGATGCGCTCGCACTCGTTCATGACCGCCTACTACGGCAACATGGGCGACAACGGGCTCCCCGACCAGGTGACCGGGATGCAGCAGCTCGCTCGGCGGTACCCGTGGATCGACGTCGACCGCGCCGGCATCTGGGGCCACTCGGGTGGAGGCTTCGCCGCCGCGGACGGTATCCTGCGCTATCCCGACTTCTTCAAGGTCGCCGTCGCCGAGGCGGGCAACCACGACAACCGCGAGTACGAGGACGACTGGGGCGAGAAGTTCCAGGGTCTGCTGGTGACGCGGCCCGACAGCACGACCAACTACGACAACCAGGCCAACCAGCTGCTGGCGGGAAACCTGAGGGGGAAGCTGCTGCTGGCGCACGGCACCGCGGACGACAACGTGCCGCCGTACAACACCCTGCTGCTGGTGGACGCGCTGATCAAGGCGAACAAGGACTTCGACCTGCTGCTGCTGCCCAACCGCCGGCACGGGTTCGGGAGCGAGCCGTATATGATACGCCGGCGCTGGGACTACTTCGTCCGCAACCTGCTGGGCGCCGAGCCGCCCGTGGGGTACGAGCTGCACCCTCCGGCGGCGACGGGAAGGCCCGGGCGGTGACGGCGGGGCCCTTCGCCGCGGCGGGCGTCGTCCTCCTGCTCTCGGTGGCCGCACTCGAAGGTGCCATCCGGCGAGCGCCCGTGAGCGCGGACGTCGCCGACCTGCGGGTCTGCTACGCCGTCTGCACCGCACCGCAGTGCGCGGGTTCGCGGGTCGTGCTGCGTCGTTTCGAGCAGGGTGACCGGCCGCTCGCGCTGGTCGCCGATCCGGCGAGCCTCAACACGGAGATCGTTCCGCAGGCGCGGCTCCCCGCGGAGTGCGGCTCCTGGGATGCCGTGCGCGCGGAACTGGCCGGCACTCGGTACGGCGAGGCCCTGGCCGACGCCGAGCGCAACCAGACGGGGCTCCAGGACGCGGGGATCGTCCACGCCCTGCCGCGCGGCAATGGCGTGGTGCTCACGGTCGACCTCTGCCCGTCGCGGCGTCCCCTCGACCGATCCCTCTTCGAGGCCGTGATCGCCGAGTTCGGGCCCGAGGAGCGACCGGTGCCCCTGGCGGTCGCCGTGACCGGCGTATGGATGGCGGAGCACCCGGACGACCTGGCGTGGTTGCTCGAGCGCGTCCATCGCGGGGCCGTGTCGATCACGTGGATCAACCATACCTTCAACCACCGCTTCGACCCGACGACGACACTGGCCCACAACTTCCTGCTCGAGCCCGGCACCGACCTGGAGGCCGAGATCCTGCGCACCGAGCAGGCGATGCTCGATCACGGCATGGTGCCGTCGGTCTTCTTTCGATTCCCCGGGCTGGTCTCGAGCCGCGAGTTGTTCGACCGGGCCGTGGCGCACGGGCTGGTTCCCGTCGGGTCGGACGCCTGGTTGGCGAAGGGCCAGCGGCCTGCCGAGGGCAGCATCGTGTTGGTGCACGGCAACGGCAACGAGCCGATCGGCGTCGGGGACTTCATCCGGCTGCTGCGCACCGAGCGCGCGAACATCCGCGACCGGGACTGGCTGCTCGTCGACCTTCGCCAGAGCGCCGTCCCGGGGGGAGCCGACCGGCAGCGGCCGCCTCGGTGAGCACGGTGCCCCGATGGGCGCCGGGGAGCGGGCGGTGGCGCTGCTCTTAGAGGCGGTTGCCAGCGGCTACTCCGGGTTCTGCCTCAAGGACGTCGACGAGCGACGCGGGACGCAGCGGGGGAGCGCAATCGTCGCGAGCGACCCCCTGAACCCCATTCAGGGGTGGGGCAATTCAACTCACGACGAAATGCTGGACTTTCAAGGAGTTCCGAGCGTCGGTGCCGGACTTCGCAACCCGGAGTGACGTACTTTGCCGGGAGAAACGTCACCCGTTACGTCACCTCTCCATCGAAGACTGTCGATGCCGTGAGTCGTCCTCCGAGTAGCCGCTTCTCCATACCGCGACCAGCCTAGCCAATGCCACCGCCGCAGCGTATATGCTGAGGAGCGGCAGCGACCCGACCGAGCAACACGGCCTACAGGTGAAGGACACATTCGGCGGTGGCTCGATGAACTTCATCCTCCTGGTTGTTTGCGTCACGTGCGCTCTGGTCGGGCTCATCCTATTCCGACAGACGGGCGGCCCTCGACGTTCTCGGGCTCTCAGGCGCGCTATCGCAATAGCCAGGAAGGCGCATCACGGTCAGGTGGACAAGGGCGGCGCACCCTATATCCTGCATCCGCTCCGCATGATGGCTCGCGTCTTCACAGAGGAGGAGAAGATCGCCGCTGTGCTCCACGATGTCGTGGAAGACGGTGGTGTATCGCTCTCCGCGCTTCGTGCGGAGGGGTTTTCTGAACGGGTGATTGCCGCGGTCGATGCGCTGACCAGGCGCCCCGGCGAGACGTACGAGGACTTCGTGCTGCGTGCGGCAGCAAACGACCTTGGCAGGAGCGTCAAGCTCGCGGATCTCTTTGACAACTGTGATCTGTCACGAATCCCCCATCCGACACCAGCCGATTACGAGCGGCTTCACAAGTATCAGCGCGCCATAGTCGCGATTCGTTCCCTGAATGAGCGCCCAGCCGACGAAGACGCTGGAACGGGACAGCCCAGACTCCCGAATGGGTCCAGCATCGAGGTGGAGACGCGATTCGTATGCTGCCTTTGCGGCAAGGAGGCTGGACACATCCTGCTGCTGCGCACGGCAAGAGGAGTCGAGGTGTTGCGGCGCAGCTTCACTAGCACCATGGGTGGTGGTGGCACTCCATGGCCGAAAGAGGAAGGCGAGAGGATTCGTGCCGCGATCGAACGGCACGACGCCCGCGGACTCTTTGATGTCAATTTTGAACTCACCCCGTTCTATTGCCCGACATGTGATGCGTGCTACTGCGGAGACCACTGGACTCGTTGGGATGTCTTCGACGAGGATGCACCCTCGTTCCACGACTGCATACGTGGACGATGCCCCAATGGGCATGAGCGGATGCTGGAAGACTGAGCACCGATGCGCCCCGCAGGGAGCGGTTCTCGGCCACTCAAGGCGGCCCCGGCGCTGCTCCAGCGTTGCCGTTGCCGGCCTATGCCGGGAGAAACGGCAACTCTGCATTGGGGCCTGCCAAGCTCTCTTGCCCTCCGCCTGTCGCTGATGCCTATGGCGCGGAGATGCCGAGCGGTCGTGGTCCTGCCAGGCAGTACAGACGCCAGTCGGACCGACACCGGGGCACGTAGAATGTTCGGGTGGCTTCATCGACTGGGGCTATCCCGAAGAGCCCCATCAGCGCCGCCTGGCGGCGTCACGGGATGGGAATTGTGGTACCACGATCTCTTCGACAGGGAGTCCAACAATGTGGAGAAGAGGGGCAGTGACCTGCTCACGGGGCTCTATGAACTGTGGAATCACACGTTGGATGAAGGCGTAGATGAGAAGGGAAACCAGACCTTCTCGAGTTTTCTCCTCGAGTGGACGGGCGATGGCACGGAATGGTATGACACCGGCGTTCAGCCGTTTGACAACACCGCACTAGCGAAACTGAAGCTCTGGTCGACAGTGATCGGGAAGGACGTCGTCTGTCGGAGGATGGCGGAGCTGCATCTACGAGCGGTGCATCAGAGCGTACATCGATGGGCGGCGGCGAAGGACCTGCTTCGAACGATCGACGCCATGACCGAACCAAGCCAACTCCTCACTGACGTCCAGGAACGGGGCAGTTGACCGGGTAGCCAGGCAATCGGCGGGGATGTCATCTGAGGTCACCCCTTCCCGGTTCGCATACCGTCTAGCCGCCGCGCCCGCCGCGCGGTATATCGGATCCGTGACGGCGCGTCGCGTGGCCGTCGGCGACCGTTCCGCCCACGAGGTAGCCATGAGACACAGCTCCGGTCCGATCCATCGTCGCGACTTCGTCCGCTCCGCGGTCGGGGTCGTACTGCTGCCGCTGGCGCGACCGGACGGCCTGTGGCGGCCGCGCCGCGCCCCGCAACGCAGTCGTGTGGCGCTGGTGCGCACGGCGGATCGCCGCCGCGGCGTCACCGACGTGCTGCGGCTGTTCGATCCGGCGGGGATCGCCGGGAAGCGGGTGGTGGTCAAGCCCAACTTCAACAGCGCAGCCGAGGCCCCCGGCTCGACGCACCCGGATACCCTGAGCCAGCTGGTGGCGGAACTGCACGAACGGGGCGCCCGCTCCGTGACGGTGGGCGAGTCGAGCGGACCGCCGCAGACCCGGAGCGTGATGGAGCAGAAGGGCATCTTCGACATGGCCCGCTCCGCGCGCTTCGACGTGGTGAACTTCGAGGAGATCCCGGATGCCGACTGGGTGTTCTTCGGCGCCGGGGGCACGCATTGGCCGGAGGGGTTCCATCTGCCGCGGCTGATCGTGGACTCGGAGTACACTGTCTCGACCTGCTGCCTCAAGACGCACGGCTCCGGCGGGGTGTTCACCATGTCGCTGAAGCTCTCGGTGGGACTCACACCCAAGACCATCCGCCGCACGATGCACCGCTCCCCGGACATGCGACGGATGATCGCGGAGCTGAATGCCGGTTACCGTCCGCGCCTGATCGTGCTGGACGGGGTGAGCGCCTTCACGGACGGCGGTCCCTCGCGCGGTGAACTGAAGGCGGGCAACGTGATGATCGCCGGCGACGACCGGGTGGCCGTGGACGCGGTCGGTCTCGCCGTCTTGAAGGAGCTGGGCTCGAACGAGGCCATCATGGGCCGCCGGATCTTCGAGCAGGAGCAGATCGCGCGGGCCGTCGAGCTGAATCTGGGTGCGAGAGGCCCCGCCGAGATCGAACTGGTGGCCGCCGATACGGAGAGCCGCGCGCTGGCCGGCCGCCTGGAGCGCATCCTGGCGGAGGGCTGAGGGGCGCGTTCGGCCGGATTCGGCTATACTGGAGCCGGGAGGATGAGTATGCTGATCCGCGACAATGTGACGACGCTTCGGGCGCAGATTCTGGCCGCTGCGACATCCTGCGGCGCCAGGGAGATCCGGATGTTCGGCTCCGCCGCGCGGGGCGAAGAGCGCCAGGATAGCGACGTCGATTTCGTCGTGACCCTGGAGCCGGGGCGCACCCTGCTGGATCTGACCCGCCTCGAGATCCGGCTCGAGAAGCTCCTCGGCCGGCGAGTGGATGTCGTCACCGACGACGGCCTGCTCGAACCGATACGTTCTACGGCGCTCAAGGAAGCACTGCCTGTCTAGGGGGCGCGAGGCGGCACTCGGGCGATTGCGGCACATGTTGATGGCCGCAGAAGCCGTCGGGCGGTATGTCGAACGCGGTCGTGCGACGTTCGACGCCGATTCGGCAGTTCGGGATGCGATCGTCCACCAGATCGAGGTGATGGGCGAGGCGGCCAAGGCCGTTCTGGCCGCAGATCCGTCGCTCGAAGCGGAGTTGCCCGGGATCGAGTGGTCGGAGCTCGCGAGGATGCGCGACAAGATGATTCACCAGTACTGGGCGGTGAACGCCGAGATCGTCTGGGCGACGGCCGCGCGTGACGTCCCGGCAATCAAGGCAGTGCTCCTCGAGGCCCTCGGTAGAAACTGATCGCCGAACTGATATCCATCGACACGGAACGATAAGCCCCGACTCGGCAACTGCTTGCCAAGTCGGGGCTTACGTAGTCGGGACGGCGGTATTTGACTCGTCCGGCCGCGTGCGGCCGCGTGCGGCCGGCGCAGGGCGGAGCCGAACCCGCGACCCCCTCAAGGCCTGTCGCCTGGCACTCCCTGAGACCTGACACCTGACACCCGGACCGTCAGGGACCCGGGAAGGCGATGCGCAGCCAGGGCTCCGAGGTGTAGATGCAGCGCCCGTTATGCCCGCAGCCGGTGACGACGACGACCGCGTGGTGCCCGCCGAGTCTCTCGTTGACGTACTTCGCGTACGCCTGTCCGCGTGCCTGCCGCGTGGGGCCCTGCGCCATCGCCGAGCAGGAGCCGTCGAAGCCGCTGAGCGGCAGGATGTCGTCTTCGCCGAGGAGATAGGTGACGGGACGCGAGACGAGCTGCCGCGTCAGCTGCGAGTCGCTGATGCTCGCCGAGTAGCCGGTGCGGTTCTTGAACCCGTAGGGCCACTGATCGTAGGTGGTGCAGCCGCGCCCGTCCCGCAGGGACCGGAACGCCGGTGTGTCGGGCACTACCGCAGGAACGAACCCCGGCGCTCCCGCCTGGAGAGGCCAGGCGGCCGGGCCGGTGGGCCGCTCGTCGGTGGGCCAGGCGTAGCTCGACGGGTTCGCCACCACGTACTGCACCGGAACGCCGAGCGCATCGTGGACCTTGCTCGACATCCCATAGCGGTTCGTGACCTGGCCGCCCGCCGAATGCCCGGTGACGACGATCCCTCTCAGGTTCGGGAACAGGTCCCGGCGTGCGAGCATCCGCACGATCTCATCGAGAAGATCGAACGAGGTCACGGCCGGGTGGCTCGGCGAGGGACCGCCGGACCGCCAGGTGTTGCAGTCCCAGCTGATCTCGTTCTGGGCGAGCGAGTCGCGGCATCCGCCGGCATTCGACGCCATCCGCGGGGAGATGACGAGCGCGGTATGGAGCGCGCCCGCCAGGAACGCCCCGGCCAGGGCGGAGCGGTAGTAGTTGTCCGCGTCCCGCCCGGCGCCGTGCACCACGATCACGGCGCGGGTGATCACCTCGTTCCGCGTGTTCAGCGGGAAGTTGCGGTACACCAGGGACCGCCCGGTGCCTCCGCCGACGGGGATCCACTCCGTGCACTCGGGAGCGGCGGACGTGCAGGGGGTCGGAGGCCGCTGGGCCCCGGCGGGGGCGTGAGCGAAGGCGACGAACGCGAGAAGGGGGAGCAGGCGGCGGATCACCGTGACGGCCTCGGCGAGAGGGTTGGCCAGATAGTATGTCGCCGGTCTTCCGGCCGGTAAAGGGCTGGCGGACTTCCTTGGACGTCCCCGAGCACGGCCCCGCGTTGGTCGCCACGTCGGGGCACGCGCTCGACCGTTGGCGGGCAGGTGTCACGGTCAGGGGGTGTCGGGGAAGGGTATCAGGTGGCGGCCAGGCCGCCCCCTGACCCCATTCGGGGGTCGCGGACACCAAGGAACCGCAGAATGCCGGACTTCCAAGGAGTTCCGAGCGGCGGGACTCGGCGCGTCCAGGAATCTCAGCGCCGGGTGCAGGATGCGTCAGTGGTACCGATAGAGCCGTACACGCTGGATGCCGAAGCTGTCTTCGGGGATGCGCAGATGCCGGCCTTGATGACTCTCGTCCCCGTTGAGGAGCCGGCCCGGCACCCAGCGACCCCCGATGTACTGCCCTTCCCGGATGCTCTCGATGCCGGCGATGGCTCCCGGAGTCGAGAAGGTCGCGGTGATCCCGCGGCCTGCGACGAGGTACTCGTCCGGTCCGAGCTGGATGATGAGCGCTCCGTGGCCTTCCACGCCCTGCGCCGGCGCCCGCCCGAACGGATCCGTGAACGCGACCCGCAGCGTGTAGTCGCCGAGGCGGACCTCCTGCACCGTGTCGTTGACGACCCCCTCGAGGCTCACCGGGGGGCACACGCCGACCATGCTCCCGTCACCCTGATGTTCCAGGATCAGCGGCGCGAGCTGCTGGAGGACCGCATAGGCCTCCGCGAGGCGATCGCTCGCCTGATACCGCTCGATGGCGAACGGGCTGAAGCCCATCGCGTCCAGCCTGCCGATCGCGAACAGCGCGTTGGCCGGCGTCGCCACCGGATTGCGTCCGGTCTCGGGAACGAAGAACGGGTCGCCGGGTCGCGCGTAGGCCCGCGCCCACTCCACGAAGTTGGGGAAGTAGATGTCCGGCGCGAGGAAGTCGACGGACGGCGCTCCGGCGCGCCACACGTCGATAAGATGCGGGAGCGGTCCGGCGCTGGGGTATTCGCCCGGCTGACGGCCCGGCCGGATCAGCGCCGCGTTGACGAACATCGGCAGCGGATAGGCGCGCTTGCCGGCGGCGGCGACCGCTTCGACGTACGTGGCGAAGTGCCACGCCATGAACAGCTCCTCCGTGGCGGCGCCGCTTCCGAACACCCGCTCCCAGCCGCCTTCCATCAGGGCCCCGTTCGACTCCCAGCGCTCGCGCAGCCCGGGCGCCAGCGAGTCGCGGTGGCTCGCGAGGTAGCTCAGGAGCGCCCCGGGCACCGGCCCCGCGAACAGCGCGTTCGCGACGTCGCTGTGATCGCGCGCGTTCGGGATCATGCCGACTTCGTTCTCCACCTGCACCATGAGGACCGTGTGCCGGCGGGCGTCCACCTCGCGGAGATGCGCCATGAGCGCCGCGAAGGCGCGCGCGTCCGCCTGGCGGTTCTCCGCCGAGAACGGCGACAGGATCTCAATCCCCCGGCCGTCCGGCAGCTCGGCGCGTGGCAGGCGAGCCTGGTCCCGCTTGACCCACGCCGGCACGTAGCTCGACATCGAGTTCTTCCAGGAGCCGAACCAGAGCAGCACCAGCCGCTCGCCGTGCGCGCGCGCCTGGCCGATGAGGCCGTCCACCGAGCTGAAGTCGAATCGCCCCTCGACGGGCTCGATCAGCTCCCAGGAGACGGGCGCCAGGATCGTGTTGAGATGGAGCGAATCGAAGAGGGGCCAGAACTGCCGCAGGTAGTCGAGGTCCGAGGCGGTGGAGTTGCCGAGCTCGCCGCCGAGGATCAGGAAGGGCTTCCCGTCCACGACGAGCTGCGTGGCGTCGCCCTGGGCCCTGAGGTGCGGCATCGCCTCGCCGCTCCCCGGCTCTCGCGCGCCGGGGGCAGCGCAGGCTCCGAGCGCGAGCGCCCACGCGATCCGGACTGTCGTGGAATGACGGGTCACGGGTGCCATACTGCGTCGCCGCGCACGGCCGGCGCAAGGGCGGGCCGCGATTGACAGGGCGGGCCGCGATTGGCGCGGCGGGCCGGCGCCCCCTTGCCGTGACCCGGGGCGGGTGCCATATGTCAGGAGTGATGGCCGCACCGACGGTCAGGTCCCCGTGAGCGCGCTCCGCCGCTGCCTGCCTCTCCTCGCCCTCCTCGTGCCCTGCGTCGGCCCGGCCCAGACGTGGACCGCCGACAACGGCAACGGCACCTACACCAACCCGCTGTTCTACGACGAGTTCTCCGACCCCGACCTCATCCGGGTCGGCGGCGACTTTTACCTCACCGGCACCACGATGCACGCGATGCCGGGGCTCCCCATCCTGCACTCGCAGGACCTGGTGAACTGGACGCTGCTCGGCTACGCATCCGATCGCCTCGACCTCGGGCCGGAGTTCCGGCTGCAGAACGGCGGGCAGATCTACGGCCAGGGGATCTGGGCGCCGTCGTTCCGCTATCACGACGGCACGTTCCATATCTTCACCAACGTCAACGGCCGCACCACGCAGCTGTTCCGCGCCACCGATCCGCGCGGGCCGTGGACCCGCACCGCGATGCGGCGGTCGTTCCACGACCTCTCGGTCCTCTTCGACGACGACGGCAAGGTGTACGTCGTCTGGGGCTATCGCGACATCCACTTCGCGGAGTTGGACAGCGACCTCACCGACATAGTGCCGGGCACCGAGCGCGTCATCATCCCCGCGGACGCCGGGATGGGCGAGGGGTCCCACTTCTACAGGATCCGCGGCAGGTACTACATCGTCAGCGCCTGGTGGGACCGACGGATGCGGATGCCGTGCGCGCGCGCCGATCGGCCGGAGGGCCCGTACGAGGTCAACCCCGCCATCAGCGCCGACGAGGACTTCGGCCTGGCGCAGGGCTTCCGGCTGCGATCCGGAGCGGCGCCGCCCTTCGCGATCAGCGCGCCGGACCCCTCGGCCCGCGGCCATCTCTCGATGCACCAGGGCGGGATCGTGGACACGCCGGCGGGAGAGTGGTGGGGATTCTCGATGATGGACTACAACTCCGTCGGCCGCCTCACGATGCTCTCGCCCGTCACGTGGCAGGACGGCTGGCCGTACTTCGGCCTGCCGGGAAACCTGGGACGGACGCCGCGCATCTGGGTCAAGCCTCGGACCGGGGTCACCTCGGCACCGAGCGCGCCGTACGTGCGCAACGACGACTTCGCCGGGCCGTCGCTCGGGAGCGTGTGGCAATGGAACCACGTGCCCGACGACGGTCGCTGGTCGCTCGCCGAGCGGCGCGGCTTCCTCCGGCTGCACTCGCTGCCCGCGCCGGACCTCTGGCGGGCCCGCAACACGCTCACGCAGCGCGCCATCGGCCCGCGCTCGGTGCCCACCGCGGTCCTGGAGACGGCCGGGATGCGGCCGGGCGACGTCGCCGGACTCGGGCTGCTCAACTTCCCGTACGCCTGGATCGGCGTGCGGAGGGGGCCGGACGGCTTCACGCTCGAGCAGTTCGACCAGACGACGGGGACGACGGCGCGCCGCCCGCTGCGCGCCCGGCGCGTCTGGCTGCGTGCGGAGTGCGACTTCCTCGCGGAGCAGGCCCGATTCAGCTACAGCACCGACGGCCGGCGCTTCGAGCCCCTCGGCGGCGGGTTCACGATGGTGTTCCAGCTCACGACCTTCCAGGGCGTGCGCTACGCGCTCTTCCACTACAACGACGGCGGGACTCCCGGGGGGGGAGGCTACGCGGACTTCGACGCGATGACGGTGCGGGAGCGCCAGCCGCGCGGCCTGACGACGCCGATCCCCGTGGGACGCACGATCGCGCTCGCGACGGTCGGCGGCGGCGCCGTGCTTGCCGTGGCCGGTGACTCGCTCCGCGGCGTCCGCGCGGCCGGCACACCCGACTCGCCGACGGCAGCGGAGTTCCTGGTGGTGGACCGGGGCCTGGGACGCGTCGCGCTGCGCACGGCCGCCGGCTTCGTCTCCGTGGACACCGCCGGCGCGGCGAGCCGAGTCGTCGTGAGATCGGGCGAGCCGGGGGAGACGGAGACGTTCCAGTGGATCGAGACGCCGTATGGGGACCTCGCGCTGCTCTCGCTCGCCACGCATCGCTACCTGCGCATCGACGCCGGCGGCGGCGCTGTCGCCGCCGACTCACCGGGCCCGTCACCGGATCGGGTGGACGGGACGACGTTCCGCTGGAGGGTCGCAAGCGGGCGGGCGGGACAGCGACGGCAGTGGTGAGCGGCTCGACCTGCATGTCGTGCCCACGCGAAGTGCACGAACCGGGGCGTCTGAGGTCGGACACGGCAACACCTACAGCAACACAAGGGTAGTGCGCACGAAGCCCCTACCTGGCGAACCATTGCCAAGTCGAGGCTTCTGTAGACGGCGGGATTGGCTGCAGTCGTCGTTTCGGCGACCGCGGCCGGAATGAGGGGTCGTGAAACGCGCGCGCGCCGCAGGCCGTAGATTGGAGAGACACTCTGCCACCCCACGCATTCCGAACGGAGCCAGGCGACAATGCACGAGGACTTCGCAGTCCTGCTGTTCTTCTTCGGCATCTCGATGACCGCGAACGTCGCGCTGCTCGTCGGTCTTCTGCGCTCGAGCTTGCGGGCGCGCCGGTGGGAGAAGGCGGCCCTCCCCGCGCCGCGCACCGACGACGAGTACGTCGAGCGGCTCGAGCGGGCGGTGGACGCCCTCACGAGCCAAGTGGACCAGATCTCGAGTAGTCAGGAGTTCCTGAGCCGTCTGGTGGCGGAGCGTCTCGACAAGCTGGCGCGCCTGCCGGCCGCGCCGCAGGTCGACGCGCCGCCGCGATGAACCGCGGCGCGCAGCGGCGGATGGGAGTGCGGGAGCGATGAGAAAGAAGCAGACCAGAGAGAGCAAGAAGGGAATCGTGGGCGCGGCGCTCGCCCGGGTGCGCGTCCCAGGAGCACCCACGCGAGGATGTGTGCCCCAGGGCGGCGTCCCCGATGCCGGGTGCGTTCCGCCGGGAGGCGCGCGCGAGCCCGTGTGCTTCCCGCGGCGGCCGGGGCGGAGGCCGTAGACCGAGTGAAGCCGATCCGCTCGATCTGTCTCTGCCTGTCTCTCTTCGCTCTGCTGTGCGGTTGCCGCAAAGAGACGCCGACCGACACCGCCCAGGATTCCGTCCCGCTCGACTACCCCGAGTTCGCGTTCTCGCTGCCGGATGGCGGCAGCAGGCTGTGGGTGCGAACCGTCCACGATTCCCTGATGGCGAGCTACCAGCGCGTCACCGGGCATCTCCAGGTTCCGGCCATGCCGAAGCTCACGGTGTCGATCTGGGCGACCGGCACGGCGTTCTACGCCGCGATGCAGCGGCACCTGGGCCAGGTGTACCCCGGAGCGACGGGCTATCTCAACGGCCCGAGGGAGCTGTGCATCCTCTACCGCCCGGACGTTCCCGGCGAGTCCGTGCACGAGTTCGCCCACGCGGTCTCGCTGGTGCTCAATCCGCGCTTCTCGAACAACCCGAGGTGGTTCTGGGAAGCCGTCGCCGTCTACGAGGCGCGTGAGGTGACGGATGCCACCCGATGGCCGAACGAGGAGAAGGCGTTCCCGGGGTTCGCTGCGCTGAACCAGTACAACTCCCCGCTGCCGTATCGCTGGGGCTATCCCATCTCGAGCTTCATCGTCTCGCAGTGGGGAGACAGCGGCTACGTGGACCTCATCCGCTCCAACGGTTCCATCCAGGCGATCTTCGGCGTCACCGAGTCGCAGTTCGGCACGCTGATGGAGCGATACCTCGGTCACCAGTGACTGCCCGTCCACGCGGCGCATCGGGGGAGCGACAACTCGTCGAATCGGCGCCGGCGCCCCGCGATCCCGAGCACCGTCGAGAAGAGCGCACCGCCGACGAGCGCCCTTCCGGCCGCCCAGCTGAGGCCCATGCCGGACACGCCGCGGATGCGTCTCAGCCACCTCTTCATCACCGCCGCTACCGGAACCGGAACACCAGCGGGAAGATCACCACGACGATCGCCGCCCACACGGCGTACACGGGCAGGTACGCCGTCTGCCATCGCTCCAGCGGCGCGATGCCCGCGCGCTTCCCGAGAAACCTCGCGTAGAGCACGGCGGACCAGCCCAGGTTCACCACCAGGATGAGATTCTCGCCCAGCGCGGCCACCCGGTTGGGCGTGAAGCCGAACGCGGAGATGCGCGCCAGGATGGCCCACAGCGCCATCGCGTCCACCAGGAGGGCACAGATCACCAGCACGAGCTGCAGCGCGTCGAAGAACCCGGGCTCCCGCTGGGGATCCCTGGCCGAGATGGCGTAGAGGAGTAGACCCACCACGACGACGAGGAGCACGTCGAAGCCGATGAGGGTCTGTCGCTCCACGTTGATCCCGCTCCCCGTCACCACCGTGGTGGCCAGGAACGCCAGCAGCAGGAGGGTGAACAGGGGCGTGAACAGCAGGGTGAGCACGGGCGCCATGTTCTCGATCACGCTCTGCTTGGCTTCCACCAGAAGACCGGCGACGACGACCGCTCCCACGGCGCCGCAGGGGACGATCCAGCCTTCCAGGAGCCACTTCGCGTCCATGCCGATGGACTGGAAGATGAACATGGTGGAGACCATCAACACACCGCCGCCCAGGGCGATGAGCACGTAGTAGATGAACCACTCGCCGGAGAAGCGCACGTAGTTCATCCGCTGGTCGTGGCTGCGCCAGGCGCCGCCCGCGTAGGCGATGCCCACGGCGAGCCAGAGCGCCATGGGAAGGTGCAGGGCCGCCAGCGCCTCCGTCTGGGCCTTGGGTGCGAACGGCAGGAGGTTCATGGCCAGGACGCCCACCGCGAAGATCGCGGCAAGCCCCATCCAGCCCGCTGCGTTCAGGCCCCGCTTCCACGCGAAGAACGCGGCCAGGAAGGGAAGGACGAAGAAGCTGGCGTTCCGGAAGTAGAATGACTCGGCGGCCCCATCGCCGCTGATGCGCAGCCCGAAGAGCTCGGGGACCTTGATGGCTAGCGCCGCCGCCACCGCCAGAAGCAGCGCCACCACCAGCTCTCGGCTCCACCCCGTTCCGCTCTTCTCGGCATCCGCCACCACCAGGCGCTTCCACAGGCGCTCCGAGTGCTCACGGGCGAACTCCCGCGACAGCGTGTCGAGCTCGCCGAGGCGCTTGACGCCGATGAGGAAGGCCTCATCCGCGTTGAGCCCCGACCCCTGGAGGTCGGCCACCTGGCTCCGGAGGTGGTCCTCGAGCTCAGCCACGTCCGCGGCCTCGATGGCCTGCCGGCGGCGCAGGTAGGACCGCCATTCACCGATCTGTTCTTCAAGCACGTGCATCCCCCCTGTGTGGTGCCATCAGATGGCCTGCGGCGCGAGCTGGAACGACTTGAACGACGTCGCGCGGAGTGCCTTGTTGACGATCTGCCACTGCCGCCGCTGATTCGCCAGCTCCTCGGATCCCTTGTCGGTGAGCCGGTAGTACTTCCGCCGCCGGCCCGACTCGGACTCGCCCCAGCTGGCCTTGACCAGAGCGTTGCGCTCCAGGCGATGGAGGACCGGGTAGAGCATACCGTCGGTCCACTGCAGCTCTCCGCCGGAGAGTTCCTCCACGCGCTTGATGATGGCGTAGCCGTAGCTCTCACCCTCGCGGAGGATGGCCAGCACCAGCGGCGTGGCGGACGCGGCGACGAGGTCTTTGCCTATGTCCATGCGGGGCGACGCGACGGGATCGGGGACGGGCAACGCTGATACATAGAGGTAGTATACATCGCAGCACTATGTATCTGCAAGAGGCGTCCTCTGACGCGGAGCCGGCGCTGCACCAGTGGCGCACGATCGATGTACACAACCGACCGGGGGATGGTGCAGACGATCCGGCGGGAGGCGGCGAAGCTGGGGGCGAACGGGATCATCCTGGCGGACGCGCGGGAGCCGAGCAGCGCGGAGCGGTGGCTGATGGGTGCGGGGGCGCAGCGGAAGAGCACGATGACGGCGATCCGGTGGCGAGCGCGGCCGGCGCCGGCGGATTCGGCGAAGGCGGCCAGGCCGTAGGGACGGGCGGCACGGAGGCCGACGTCGCGATGCCGAGCCGCCACGGGGCGACGGGCCCGATGCGGGTGGTGCTACCCGTCCAGGGCACGCAGGATGGCCCGGACGGTCTTCGCGGTGGAGTTGCTGTGGCCGTTCTCGAGGCGGGAGAGCGTCTCGACTCGGATGCTGGCGCGGGCCGCGACGGCGGCCTGGGAGAGCCGTGCGGCGCGGCGCCGACGCGCGATCTCGCGCCCGATGGACTCGCGGGCGTACGCCACCGCGTCGCGGTGCGGCTCGCGGGCGAGCCGCGACACTCGAGGACCGCCCGCCAGGAAGTGCACTACAGCTTCAGCAACGCCAGCACCGTGCCCATCGTGCCGACCCAGAAGAGGAACATCCAGCGCAGCAACTCGGCCTTGAGACCTTCGAGCTTCCCATCGGACGCCGCGAACCCTGTCCGCATCTCCGCCCGCAGGTCGCCGATGTCCTGTCGCAGCTCCGCGCGGCTCTCGCCGATCTCCTGCCGCAGTTCGGCCCCGAGCCCGCCGATCTCCTGCCGCAGCTCCGCCCGCATCTGTCCCATCTGCGCGTCGATGCGCGCCGACTGGGCATCGGCGATGGCGCGAACGTCGGACCGGTAGGTGGCATCCACCGCGTTGAACCACTCCACGAGTTCGGTGGCGTGAGGAGAGACAGCTTGGCGGTGACCGGCATCAGAGGCTCCCCTCAAGGTTCGGTCACACGGCAAGCCTACGCTCGGCGAGCCGAGTAACGCAATCGTTGCGGCGCGGCGCGAAACATTGCTCTCTTGCCTTCTGGCTTCCGGCTCCCGGCTTCCGGCTTGTCCTGAAGCTCCAGTACCTCGGCGACAGCCGGGACGCCTTCAAGTGGGACCTGCTCCACTGGCTCTGCACGCGGGCGGAGCCGGCGTTCGCGCGGCTCCTCTTCGTGCCCCTGCTGACGCCGGACGACGCGGTGCCGCGCGACGGGCGGACGCCGCACGCGTGGTTCCCGTGCCGGCCGCTGATCCGGCCGTTCGTGGCGGGGCTGGCCACCGCGCCGCTGTCGCTGGGCCGCATCGCGGCGTTGGGCGGGATCGAGGACGGCCACCCGCTGAAGGTGACGGTGGCGCAGGCGGACGGCGAGCGGCCGACGATCTACAGTACCCGGTCGGCGTGCACCTTCAGTTCCGACCGCACGCTCGTCCGCCCGACGGTGTCGAGGAACACGCGCAGCCCTTCCCGGCGTGCCAGCTTCATCGCGGGCACCAGGTCCGCATCGCCTGAGACGACGACGATGGCGGCGACCAGGCGCTTGAGCGCCAGGGACGCGATGTCGAGCCCGATGCGCATATCCACGCCCTTCTGCTGGATCTTGGGGATGACGTCCTTCGGGACGATGGTCGTCTTGCGCCTGCTGAGGAGTTCCGCGATGGCCGCGCCGCCGATCTCCCAGCCCTGATGGGCCAGCGTGCCCCTTCTCACGGCGACGTCGGGTTCGTGCTCCATGGCGTCGATGAGGCGCGTATTGAGCCTGAACACGGATGTCCTCGCGAAATCGGAGACGGTCGCGTCCAGCGGATGCACGGCCGTTCGGCACAGGGGCTCGGCCGTGTAGTAGAAGACGCCGAGCGCCTTCTTGACGAACTCGCCGTCGAGGAGGATGGCCACACGATCGGAGACCGGCACGGCGGGACGGGGCGAGCCTACGGACGGGCCGGATAGGGGTTGCCCCTGCACCGCGTGTGGGACGAACCCACTTGGATCAGGGACGCAGCGCAGGGGCAGGTTTCAGACCGCACCCCATCTTGCCGAGTTGCCGCCCCAGCGTCAAGTGGGAAGGCGACCGATCGCCGAGTCGAGCAATGCCGGAGCAGCGAGGACACCGGCCCAAGGTATTCGGATTCGGCAACGGCGCGTCATCGTTTCTACGCGCACCGACGCAATTCCTTGTGCTCTTGCTGACTGCTGACGGCCGCCGTACGAACCCGAGCTTGACAGCCAGAACGCCAGTCCCTACTGTGAGAATCGCAGAACTGGCCCAGCCATCAGAGGTTGGTTACCGGTTCTGCTTCAGGCGCCCCGATCTTCAGGTCGGGGCGTCTTCGTTCTCCGGCGTTGCTCCGTCACGTCCGGACGATTCCGAGGCCGCGCGGGTCTTTCCGTGACGCCTCCTTGGCGCAGACCGGGGCCAGGTCCACGTAGACCTTGTCCAGTCCGTACTTGGCTACGTGCGCAGTCGGCGCCACCTCGCTCTTGAGCAACGCGAACGACACGAAGTCCGCGGCCTGGAGGAAGTACGACTGGTGTGAGGGCTTGAAGAACGGATCCTCGATCAGCCGGTCGTTGGGGATGTTCTTCCACGACGACCCGTCGCCCCAGGTGCCGAACTGGCTGCCGATGGGATTCCATACTTTGGACCGGCGCGCGATTCTGCGCAGTTCCTCCTCCTTGCCTTCGTCGGCGATGACCAGGATCTGCGAGTCCTGCTCGCTCGACCGCTTCTGAAGGCGCGAACACTCGACTCGTTGAGCGATCGCCCGGCACGCGGCCACGCACCGCTGATGACCGCCACCGGGAGCGAAGCGAGGATGCCCAGCAGCTCCGAGAAGAGGAAACACCGCAGCCCCTTCGGCACGGGCAAGGGCGCGATCCGCCCCCGGCCGGCGACGAAATCCGTTGCGTGAAATTCCCTGCTGGTGAAGAGGCCGTACTTGGCCTTCAAGTGCTTGCGGTACGCCACGAGTCGCTGGAAGGTCTCGCGCCAGGCGTGAGTGGGGACGATCAGCGCCGACATCGCGAACACCGCGGAGTCGTAGCTCTCGTCGATGTATGCGATCTCCGCCCCCGCCATCGCGCTCCGGCCTCCTCAAATTCCCTGGGCCTCTGTGAACACGTGCCGAGCATAGCGCCCGGCCGCAGGGATCCGTCATCACAATCACTGCGCCCCGGAGCGAAACATTGCGCTCTTGCTGACGGCTGACGGCCGACGGCTGACGGCTGCACCCGTGGTTCCCGTGCCGGCCGCTGATCCGGCCGTTCGTGGCGGGGCTGGCCGCCGCGCCGCGGTCGCTGGAGCGCATCGCGGCGCTGGGCGGGCTCGATTACGGTCACCCGCTGGCGGTGACGGTGAAGCAGACGGAGGCTTTCGTCGCGGAGGGCGCCCGGTGGGCTGCTGACGGCTGACGGCTGACGGCTGACTGCGGCATACAGCCGCGGATACGTGCCTAGGTTCCGGTGAAAAAGGCGGATTTCGGGTTGGCAACTTCCATAGCGAAGCGACGCAACTCGTCGATCGCCTGAAGCTCAGGCGGATCCAACTCCGGCGCGGTTACGCGAACGCTGACCGCAGGGGACTCGCCCTCCGCCTTGGCCAGTTCGCGGTAGATCACCGCGAACTGATCTTCAGTAACTGTCTTCGGCGTAGTCACTTAGACGATCCTCCGTTTGGTCTGCGCCTCGATCTGTCGGCGAACGGGAGACAGATGGGTCACCTCGCCGCAACTCGGGCAGGTATACCTGTTGTCGGCAGGGAAAGGAATCTTGCCCTGCTCTAGAGGCCGCGCAACCTGGAGATTGGCTTGGACCTCAGCCTGGTGTCCGCAGCGAGCGCACCTGACCTGTACCACCGCGGTTTGGGCCTGGGGGGTACCGGGCTGCATCATCGGAGCCGCGGCCGACGCCACGAAGCGGTAGATCTGGCTCACGGGCGTTTCGATAACCTTGTAGATGTTCGACGAGAAGGTCATCTGAAGGAGGGTGTAGTAGCGCTGCACGGCATCGCCAAGCTCGCCCTCCCCGGTGTAGTCGGTGACTTTGAGCCGCATCGCGCGGAGATCGTCCATCTTGATGGACTTGCTGTGGCTGAGCCAGTGTTGATGTGAGCGCAGTCGGCCCGCGATCTCATCTGCCCGGGCTTTCTTCTCCTCGTCGGTCACCGGCTTCCCGCTGCTCGAATGCGTGTGCCAATCCTTGACCAGCGTGTGCGCGAAGTCGAGGGCGTTCTGCGCGCTCTGCAACTCCCCAGGAGAGATGTTCTGCAGCATCGGGATGCAGGCTTTGTTCAGCGTGCCGGAGGTGGTGAGCAGCGACAGTCGGACACGAGACGCAGCGGCTCCGGGCCGTTACACCTCTGTAGGCGCCGGTCAGCTCCCGCTGCTCTTGCTGGACCGCTCTCTCGCCTTTGTCCGCAGCTTGCCGAACAACCTGCGCTCACGGTGCGAGGTCTGATCCTCGAGCAACAGCTTCTCCTCCGGCGTGCATCTGTCCAGGAACGCGAAGCGGCCACGGACCGAGCGGCAGATGGCGTCCGCTTCGGATCGTTGCTGGCGAGGGACGAGGCCCCGCAGATCCTCCCAGCGGTAGTTGGCGGGGATGATCGATTCCAGGAACGCGTGCGGCTCGAACTTCGATCGACCGCGCTGGTCGGTCCAGGCCTTCAGCGTGGCCAGCAGCCGTACGAGGTCCTCGTCGAACGGAATAGACATCCTTGGCGGAACCGCCGAGTCGCCGGTTGCAGGCCATGACCTTCTCGCCGATCATCTCGTACGGATCAAGCCCGCTGAGGGCCGGAGGGGCGAACTCGACGTGCTCGAAATACGGTTGCGGTCGCAGCTGCAGGTTGACCGGGTCGAGGATGGGCTCGAGACGGTAGCTGATCTGCAACTCGAAGTTCCCCGAGCCATGCTCATGCTCGTAGGAGACGTGCCCACTGAAGTTGCCACCGGCCGAGTAGCGGAAGCCCGGTATCGAGAAGGAGATGTCGTAGAACGGACGCTGCGCCGAAAACGCGGCCTCGATGGTCGCCTCGAAACCGTTCTTGTGTGTCGCGTCCACGTCGATGTCTTGCGAGAAGCGCCCCGTCTCGCCGAATACGCACTTGCGAAGCGCCGTCCCGCCCTTGAACAGCAGCGGCCCGGGCTGCTCTCCCGTCACCGATTGAAACAGTTCTGCGCGACTCAGAAGTTCGAGGACGTAGTGGAGAACGACGTCCTGGTCCGCCACGTCGAGTCCTATCTGCTGTCCGGCAGCGAACTGGCGAACCATCGCATGCGGCACCATCAGCGGCTCACCTCTTCGTTGATGACGGAAGGATCAACGTTCACGACCACCTGCCACTTGGGAAGCCGCTTGCCGTGGGCCCCGTATACTCGCCGCTCGCCGAGGAACAGGGGGGACGCGCGCGGGCCGGCCGTCGCCGCCTGGGCAAGCGCCCGAGGGACCGCGTGACCGAGCAGTTCGAGCAGTGCGGCGATCCGGCGGAGACCGGCCTTGCCGCGCGAAGAGGTGGTCCCAAGTTCCACGACCCTTTCCCAGTTCGCGCGGTCGGACGCGCGATCGACTGCGCGCGCGAGGCCGGGGAGCCCTCCGATCCGGCCGGGCAGTGCGCCGGCATCCACCAGAGTCTTCTCGACCGAGGCGATACGCACTTCGAAGCCGTGGAGCTTCTCGACTTGCACCCCCTCGTCCTGAAACTTGGGGAGGAAGATCAGGACGATCGGCATGCCGTCCCATGCCAGGGGTTTCCTGGCTCCGACCGAGACGCAGGTCTGAACGCTGCCCGGGCGGTCCGTCGTGAGTTGATGCTCGTAGGCCGCCGACTTGAAGCCGACGTAGTAGCGCTGTCCCCAAGCGCTCAGCGCAGCCCAAGGGTTCGGAACGTTCCAGCCGCCGGTTTCCGCCAGTACCGTTTCGTAGCGTCCTCGCGCCGTGCGGCACAGCCATCCTTTGTGAGCGAGGCGAGAGAGAACATGCCAAGTGACCGAGTCGGACCAGCCCAGGGTCGCGCGCAGTTCGGCCGCCGTCAGGCTCCGACGCCGCTCGGCTTCGAGCCAGCCGACGACTTCAGCCTCCCGCCTGGAGAGCGTTCGGGCACTCGAGAGCTCAGTTCGCATAGTGCTGTAATATAGATGATACTACCAGTTCATGGCAGTATCGTCTCTACTACAACATGCACTATTGGCTCCCGGCTCCCCTTGTCCCACCCTCCGTACGCAGGCATCGTAGACGGCGACGAAACTCGCCACGCGCTAGTACAGCCCCAGGTCCTGGGCTTCGCGGGTGAGCTGGCTCAAGAGTTCGCGCCGCTCCTTGTCGCACCGCTCCCGATAGGAGAGCAGTTCCTTGAAGAGCACGCGCCGATGCGTGCCGACCTTGCGATACGGCAGACGTCCCTTCTCCAGCAATCCGATCAGGTACGGCCGCGAGACGTTGAGGAAGTCGGCCGCTTGCTGGGTCGTCAGTTCAGCGTGGATCGGGACGATGGTCACGGCATTGCCGCGAGCCATGTGCGCGAGGATGTCCACCAGGAGCTTCAACGCGGCCACGGGGAGGGTGATGTCCCGTTTGCCATCGATGAGGCGGATGCGGGCTGTCTTTCCTCGGCCGAGGCACGCGGCAAGCAGCCGGCTGCTCTCCTCTGCGAGCTTTGCGTCCCGCTCCGTAGGCAGGGTTGGCGAATGGGACCGGGTAGCGGCGGTCATCGTTCACTCTCGGTTGGGTTCTGCATGCAGCATAGCACCCAGTCGCACTATTCGCCACTCACCGCAGTATTCGCAACGCCGGACGCTTCCTATCGAACGTGCCTGGAGCTCGCCGCGCCGCGCTTCCAGGAAGGCCCCGGCGAAATACCGGGCCGGCGGCGAGGGCGCGTGGCAACCGAATCCCAGTACCGTTTCGTTGCGAGAAGGTGCCTGCCATTGCAGCCAGTACGGGCTTCCTTGGCCGGACATCGACGCGCTCGAGGAGTGTTTCGTCGCCGGCGCCCGCGGGGCGCGAGTCGCGGGGGCGCCGGCGTGAAGCCCGGCGCCGTGCGAGCGCAGCGAGCCGTCCGACGGGCAAGCGCCGCCGTCCCCGCGGCGCAGCGCCCGCAGGGCCGCTGACGGCTGACGGCTGACGGCCGTTTAGGGTATCGTAGCGCCCGTGAAGCTCCAGTACCTCGGCGACAGCCGAGACGCCTTCAAGTGGGACCTGCTCCACTGGCTGTGCACGCGGGCGGAGCCGGCGTTCGCGCGGCTCCTCTTCGTACCCCTGCTGACGCCGGACGTCTGTCGTCTGATGTCTGTCGTCTGATGTCTGTCGTCTGTCGTCTGACGGCCGTTTGTGGACAAGCACCCAGCGCACACCCCCACGCGGGTCGCCGACGTCGCCCGCGCGCCGGCCCGACCCGTCTCGCCGGGAGCTACAGCGGCAGCGCTCGCCCGATGCCGCGGGCCTTCGCGCGCTGGTACACACGAATGGCGGTCGCCATGTCGTCCAGGGCGATTCCCAGATTGACGGCGGCCGTCCGCTCGCTCGCGGACTCGCGGCCCGGCTTCCTCCCCGCCACGATCTCGCCGAGATCGGCGTAGACCTCCGGCGTTTCCCGGAAGTAGCCTGCCTGGCGGTAGTAGCGCATCTGGGCCGTGTCGTCGGTGGCCAGCTTGTCGACCTCCCGCAGCGCGGCGCCCTGCCAATAGGAGTCGAAGTCCACCAGCGAGGCGAACGACCCCGGCGCCAGCCAGCCGGCCTCGATGGCCGGCTTCGGGTTCTTGAGGATCGGCCCGCTGGTGATGACGATGTCCAGGCCCTGGACCGCTTCGGGGAGAGTCGTGACGGGTTCGATATCCAGGTCGAACCGCTCTCCCATCTCACGGGCAAACCGCCGCGCGACGCCCGGATCGAGATCATAGGCCTTGACCCGCCGGATCGTGAACAGACACGCCAGGGCCTCCAGGTTGCTGCGCCCCTGCACGCCGCACGCCACGATGCCGACGGAGGCGCTCTCGGGTCGGGCGAGGTACTTGGCCGAGACGGCCGTGGCGGCGCCGGTGCGCTGGGCGGTGATCCAGGTGCAGTCCATCACGGCGAGCGGCACACCGGTGTCGGGATCGTTGAGGATAAGGAGGCCCGTGATGTAGGGCAGGCCTCTGGCCTGATTGCCGGGATAGCCGGATACCCACTTGATGCCGGCCGCCTGGACGCTGGGGATGTAGGCGGGCATCGCATGGATGAAGGCATCGGGGCGGGGATGGATGCCGGGCTTCGGGGGCATCTCCACCTCGCCGTTGCCCTTCTCCTTGAACATGGCCTCCAGGGCCTGGATGATCTCGGACATCGGAAGCTGCGTGGCTTCCACATCTTCTCTGGACAGATACAGCACTGACCCGAGCGTCATGGCGTTGCTCCGTGCTGCCGGACGAAGCGGCACTATCCCCCGTCGATCCTACCTTGCGGGTGCTTGACGTGCCACCCCTCCGACGTCACCCTTGCCGTATGATCGTCAGCATCTTCAACGACGTGATCGGTCCCGTCATGCGCGGGCCGTCGAGTTCGCACTGCGCGGCGGCCCTGCGCATCGGCCGCCTGGCCCGCGACCTGATGGGTGCGGACTTCCAGGAAGTCCTGGTGGAGTTCGATCGCCACGGCTCGCTGCCCACCACGCACGAGAGCCAAGGCTCCGACATGGGCTTGTTCGGCGGCTTGATGGGCTGGGACGCGGCGGACGAGCGCCTGCCTGACTCGGCCAAGACCCTGCGAGAGACCGGAGTCCGCATCCGGATCGAGACCGTGGATGTCGGCGACGCGCATCCCAGCACCTACCGGCTGACCCTCCGCAGAACGCCGCACGAACAACACACGCTCATCGCCATCTCCACCGGTGGCGGCATGATCGAGGTCATCAACATCGACGGTTTCGAGGTCTCGCTGTTCGGCGATTGCCACGAGACCCTGCTGACCGTGACCGGCGAAGGCCCAGCCCTCGTCCAGCGTCTGGCGATGTTGATGGAGGTCGATGACATCCGGCTTCACGAGCACGGCGGCAGGCAGCTGGTGCAGGTCAGGGCCGCGGAGTTCCTGAGCGAGACCATCATCAGCGAGCTTCGCACGGTCTCTCCCGATCTTCAGGTCACACGACTGGCCCCGGTCCTGCCGATCGCGTCCCGCAAGGACACCACGGTGCCGTTCACGACCTGCGAAGAGATGCTGCGGCACGACGCGGGCAGGAACACCCCGCTGTGGCGACTCGCGGTCCAGTATGAAATGGCGCGCGGCAACCTGACCGAATCCGAGGTCATCGCCAAGATGCTGGAGATCGTCCGGATTCTCCGCCGCTCCATCCGGCAAGGCGTCGCCGGCACGCACTACGATGACCGGGTTCTGGGCCAGCAGAGCGGCAAGTTCAGTCAGCTCATGCAGACCGGTCGCCTGCTCGACGGCGGCGCGCTCAACCGCATCGTGCTGTACGTCTCGGCGCTGATGGAGGTGAAGAGCTCGATGGGGGTGATCGTCGCGGCGCCGACGGCCGGGGCGTGTGCCGCCTTGCCCGGAGCCGTGATGGGCATGGCTGACGAACTGCAGTCGTCCGAGGAAGACATGGCGAAGGCGCTGCTGGCGAGCGGGCTCATCGGCGTCTTCATCGCCACTCGCTGGACGTTCGCGGCGGAAGTCGGTGGCTGTCAGGCCGAGTGCGGTGCGGCGGCCGCCATGGCGGCCGCTGCGCTGGTGACCTTGGCGGATGGCACGTTGCCACAGGCCGTAGCCGCAGCGTCCATGGCGTTCCAGAGCATGCTGGGGTTGATCTGCGATCCCGTGGCCAATCGCGTCGAGGTGCCGTGCCTCGGCAAGAACGTGCTGGCGGCGAGCAACGCGTTCTCCTGCGCGAACATGGCGTTGGCGGACTACGATCCCGTCATTCCGTTCGATGAGGTCATCGAGACCGCGCAACGTGTCGGCGGCCAGCTGCCGCGCGAGCTGCGGTGCACGGCGCTGGGCGGCCTCTCCATCACCAGGACCTCGCGGGCGATCGAAGCGCGGTTGGCGGGCAGGACTGCGTCGGCGGGCGGCGCCTCGAGCGGCGGTGGCTCGCGGTGAGCGCATGGATGGCTGGGGCTAGGCTAAAGTCGCCCTCGGAGGCGTACTTGGCAGCGCGGACGCGCTCTTGGCGAGGATCACCTTATGGACGGCACAGCTGACGGCTGACGGCCGACGGCTGACGGCCGACGGCTGACGGCTGACGGCTTGCGCCGAAGCTCCAGTACCTCGCCGACCGTCGGGACGCGTTCGTGTGGGCACGGGACAGGACGTCTTCATAGACCGAGAACGCAACGTCATACCCGCCAGGCACTTCCCCACGCCGTGCCGTGAATCGGGCCGAGGATTCACACTCCCGCGCGGCATCGTGCCGTCACAGCAAGTCCTGCATCGGCTCGAGGGCCGCGACGGTGGTGGCGAGTTCCAGCGATCGGAACGTATCGAGCAGCTCGCGGGCGGAGTACGAAGGATGCTGGAGGCTCTCGCGCTGGCTCCGCACAGCAGCGCAGACGGACGCCGCATCCAGGTCGATGAGGTGGGCGACGAACGCGTCCGGGTGCTGCGCGTCGATGCCGTACGGCTCGAGCGCTGCGGAGGGGAAGTCCCTGGTCAGGAACCGCCGCGTCCATCCGGGCACGGGTGCGCGCCAGGCGTGCCGGATCGATATCGCCGCGCCGTTCAAGCAAGGACCGGATCCATTCATCGTGGATGCGGTCCGTCCAACGGGCCCGAAACAGGCGCATCAGCGCCATGTGCAGCAACAGGTCACGCAGCGCCGCGGGATGCAGCACGCAGGCATCGTAGACGGAGACGAAACTCGCCACGCGCTAGTACAGCCCCAGGTCCTGGGCTTCGCGGGAGAGCTGGCTCAGGATCTCGCGCCGTTCCTTGTCCGACCGCTCCCGATAGGCGAGCAGCTCCTTGAAGAGCACCCGTCGATGCGTACCGACCTTCCGATACGGCAGACGTCGCTTCTCCAGCAATCCGATCAGGTACGGCCGCGAAACGTTGAGAAAGTCCGCGGCTTGCTGGGTCGTCAATTCCGCGTGGATGGGGACAATGGTCACGGCATTGCCGCGAGCCATGTGTGCGAGGATGTCCACCAGGAGCTTCAACGCGACCACCGGGACGGTGATGTCCTGTTGGTCATCGATGACGCGGATGCGCGCTGTCCTTCCTCGGCCGAGGCACGCGGCAAGCAGCCTACTGCTCTCCTCCGCGAGCTTCGCATCCCGCTCTGTGGGCAGGGTTGGCGCATGGGACCGGGCAACGGCAGTCATCGTGGACTCTCGGTTGGGTGCCGCACGCAGCATAGCACTCAGTCGCATTATTCGCAACTGACCGCAGCATACGCAAGCCCCGCTGACGGCCGCCGTTCACGCCCTGCGGCCCCTGTGCCTTCGCCAATGCGGAGATGTCGTAGTCGGGGAACGTGCAACCGAAGGTGCCGCGAAAACAACAACCCCACCCGAGGCCTTGCGGCGGGTCGAGCGGGGAGCAAGTGAGAGCAGTATCGGACATCCCGACGCCGGTGTCAACTGGACTCACCGCACCGCGTTCGGCGTCGATGAGCCGGCCGGAATGGATACCGAAGGCGGCGAGCACGGTGCGACGATAGCGCCTGACCTCAGTCACCCAGCACCGAAATCAATCGGCCCCGGAGCGAGACATTGCGCTCTTGCTGACGGCTGACGGCTGCTGATGGCTGACGGCTGACGGCTGACGGCTGATTACGCCGCCCGACCTCTCCGCGGCCTGGTGTCCGCCCACGGCGCCCGCAGCGCAAGCGCCGGATCCTGTGCCACGAGGTGGAGCAGGAGCAGCGCTGGCCCCTCGGGTGAACGCCGGCCCGCTTCCCACGCCTGGACGAGCTTGCTGCTCACATTGAGGTAGCGGGCGAACACCCCTTGCGAGGCTTGGAGGGTGTCACGCAGGCGGCGCACGTCGCGGGCTGCGAGCGGCGGCGGTGGAGCCGGGAGCAAAGTCGTGCGGAGGTCTCGCTTCCCCTGGACGTGTTCGAGCACCTGGGTAAGAGAGGCCTCGAGTTGGCCGAACGTCGCCGAGTTCATCCCCGCGCTCCGATCACCCCTCGCCCGCTTCCGCCCGGATGCGGCGAGCGAGCGTCCGGAGGATCGCTTTCTGGTCTGCCGAGAGAGCATAGTGCCGACTGTGACTGGTCCACCGCTGCGCCTATATACTACACTGTAGTATAGTTCTGGCTCGTGCATGGTCAACCCCGAGGACGCGAGCCCAAGGTACGGGCGCTCCACGACGGTGCGTCATCGTTTCTCTGCGCACCGGCGCGAAACAACGCGCTCCTGCTGACGGCTGACGGCCGACGGCTGAGGTGAACTGGCTATTCGTGCGGCTGCCGGGGAGGTCAGGCGTGGCGGTCTACCAGCGCCGGCCGGAGAGGCGGCAGCGTCACGTCAGGGTGCCTGGCGGGCCAGCCTCCGCGACGCCCGCGCGCCGCGCCGGGCACGATGCCGGGGACGCGGTTGGTGACCACGGAGGGCGTCGAGCACGCGCTGGATGGTTCCGAGCTTGGGGTCACCGACGGCCGACTCCAGCCGGGAGACCACGGCCTGCGTCGTGCGTGCCAGGGAGGCGAGGTCGGCCTGGCTCAGTCCGGCCCTCGCCCGAAGCGACGCGATGCGTGCGGCGAAGAACTCCCGCGGGTCGCTCTCGACGTCCGCGACGGCGTCCCGATAGGCGGCGGCGCGCCGCATTCGGTTCGCGTGGTACGCGTCAATCCGCATGGTGTCGGGCCCTCCAGGCTAGGAGACGCTGTTCGGCCGTCGCGATGGCGCTCCGCGGGATTCCGCCGCGCTGCTCCTTGTACGCGGCCAGCATCACGTACGTCCGACTCGGTTCGAGCGAGAAGAGCACGCGAAACTCCACATCCTCGAGCGTGAGTCGGAACTCGCCGAGCCGGAGCTTGGACCCTGCCACCCGATCGAAGTAGCCGGCATCGAGCCGTGGCCCGAGCGCTTCCAGCCAGTGCACCCGCTTCACGAACCGCGCGAACTGCCTCGGCGTCAGCAACCCCTCGATCTCCTGGAGGAGCTTCCCCGGCCGACCGGGCGCGCCGTAGAACTCCACGACCCACGCCGGGTGCATTATATCGTGCACGATATAGTCCCGAAAGGGGGAGGCGCGCTCATGGAGCCAGTGTAGCCTCGGGCCCGCGGCAACCATCACCGAATCCGCGCCTGCCGTACCATTCCATCGCACAGCTGACAGCCGACGGCTCCCCTCGCTATCGTACCGAGATGAAGCTCCAGTACCTCGGCGACAGCCGGGACGCCTTCAAGTGGGATCTGCTCCACTGGCTGGGCACGCGGGCGGAGCCGGCGTTCGCCCGGCTCCTCTTCGTTCCCCTGCTGACGGCTGACGGCCGACGGCTGACGGCTGACGGCCGCTTCCCGTGCCGGCCGCTGATCCGGCCGTTCGTGGCGGGGCTGGCCGCCGTGCCGCGGTCGCTGGAGCGCATCGCGGCGTTGGGCGGGCTCGAGGACGGTCACCCGCTGGAGGTGACGGTGGCGCAGGCGGACGCCTTCGTCGAGGGGGGCGCGCGGCGGGCTTCGTACTGGGACTGGTGTCATCCGGAGCGGTACGCCGAGACGCATCCGACGACCTACAGCACCCGGTCGGCGTGCACCTTCAGCTCCGACCGCACGCTCGTCCGCCCGAGGGTGTCGAGGAACACGCGCAAACCCTCCCGGCGTGCCAGCTTCATCGCCGGCACCAGGTCCGCATCGCCCGAGACGACGACGATGGCGGCGACCAGGCGCTTGAGCGCCAGGGACGCGATGTCGAGCCCGATGCGCATATCCACGCCCTTCTGCTGGATCTTGGGGATGACGTCCTTCGGGACGATGGTCGTCTTGCGCCGGCTGAGGAGTTCCGCGATGGCGGCGCCACCGATCTCCCAGCCCTGATGGGCCAGCGTGCCCCTTCTCACGGCAACGTCAGGCTCGTGTTCCATGGCGTCGATGAGGCGCGTATTGAGCCTGAACACGGAGGTCTTGGCGAAGTCGATCACGGTCGCGTCCAGCGGATGCACGGCCGTTCGGCACAGAGGCTCGGCCGTGTAGTAGAAGACGCCGAGCGCCTTCTTGACGAACTCGCCGTCGAGGAGGATGGCCACACGATCGGAGACTGGCACGGCGGGGCGAGGCGAGCCTACGGACGGGCCGGATAGGGGTTGCCCCTGCACCGCGTGTGGGACGAACCCACTTGGATCAGGGACGCAGCGCAGGGGCAGGTTTCAGACCGCACCCCATCTTGCCGAGTTGCCGCCCCAGCGTCAAGTGGGAAGGCGACCGATCGTCGAGTCG
>Ga0315284_10000559_pt1 | contig 50590 bp, 51 predicted proteins | sample YL17G09_16_MG_FD_203696 | JGI IMG/M metagenome (GOLD analysis project Ga0315284, IMG submission 203696) | Sediment microbial communities from Yellowstone Lake, YNP, Wyoming, USA - YL17G09_16 | ecosystem: Environmental > Aquatic > Freshwater > Lake > Sediment | place: USA: Wyoming | collected...
CCAGCTCGCTCTCGGGACAGGGGAGAAAGGATTGCACGACATTCTGATCAAAGGCGGGATGGTCATTGACGGCTCGGGAGCTCCTGCAGCTCCGCTTGATGTGGCAATCGACGCGACGAAGATATCCAGCCTTCTCAAGCACTCAGATTCTAGGGCCACGGTGACGATCGACGCCGCCGGCATGGTCGTATGTCCTGGATTCATCGATATCCACTCCCACTCGGAACTGTACTTGCTCTGCAATCCACTGGCAGAGAGCAAGATCCGGCAGGGGGTCACGACAGAGCTCGTGGGCAACTGCGGGATGTCGCCCGCGCCCGCGATCGGTGCTGCCAAGGACTACCTTGAAGAGTCCGCCAGAATGCTTGATGTCGATGTTGACTGGGTGACCCTCGACGAGTACCTGCTCAGGCTCTTGAACCTGAGGACGTCCGTCAATGTCGCCTCTCTCATCGGGGCGGGAATGCTCCGGGCAAGCGTCATCGGTACAAAAGACGTCAGTGCGGACAAAGAACAGCTCGGCAGGATGAACCAACTGCTCGCGGATGCGATGCTCGAGGGCGCATTCGGCCTGTCATCGGGCCTAATATACGCCCCTGGTTGCTTCTCAAGCACCCAGGAACTGGTGTCTCTCGCCTCCACATCGGCTTCCCTGGGCGGACTATACACCAGCCACATCAGAGGAGAGGGCAGAACGCTGGTGTCGGCCGTACAAGAGGCCATCCAGATTGGACGGGAGGCTCCGACCAGAGTCGAGATATCCCATCATAAGGCTTGTGGCAAGTCCAGCTGGGGGTTCGTGAACCAGACGCTCAAGATGATCGAGGATGCGAGGGCGTCGGGGGTCGACGTCGCCTTTGACGTCTACCCGTACACCGCCTCGAGCACGACCCTGGACACCATCCTGCCCCTGTGGGCAAGAGAGGGGGACAAGGAGACGATCCTTGCCAGGCTTGAGGACCCCGAGAAGAGGAAGAGGATATGCGAGGAGTTCAAGAACTCCTCCGATACCTGGGAGGACATCGCCGCCGAGACCGGATGGGACAACATAATCCTTGTGGGCTTCAAGAGGGAATCCAATAGGAGGTTTGAGAACAAGTCCGTGGCCCAGATCGCCGCCACGCTCGGCAAGAGTCCAGATGAGACCGCCCTTGACCTCATAGCGGACGAGGAGCTTCATCTAGCAGCCATCTTCCATGAGATAGACGAGAACGACGTGATGAAGGTCATGAGCCATCCACTGGCGTCCATCGGTTCCGATGGCGAAGCGGAAGCTCCTTACGGCCCTTCGGGGAAGTCGGCAACTCATCCGAGGGCCTACGGCGCGTTCCCACGGGTCATCAGGAGATACGTCATTGAGAAGGGGCTGTTCTCGCTTGAGGAAGCGATCAGGAAGATGACCTCGTGGCCTGCAGAACGAATAGGCTTGGCTGACAGGGGCGTTCTGGCAAGGGGAATGGCGGCCGATGTCGTGATCTTCGATCCAGAGAAGATCAGAGATATGGCGACCTTTGAGGATTCCCACAGATACCCGGAAGGAATAGCGAGTGTGATTGTCAACGGCGCAGTGACGATCGACAATAGCGAACACACAAAGGAGCGCGCTGGCCAGGTCCTGAGACACTCTCCCAGGGTCGCTTAGCATTTCATGCTCGAACCGCAGATGTCTAGCGCGACCTCGGAATACACCTTCTGACATGTGAGCAGGTCGTCCACGAGGACATATTCGATCCGGGCATGTGCTCCCGCACCACCTGGCCCAAAAACGACTGTCGGCATCTTTGCGAAGTGAGTCATGAGGGCAGCATCGGTCCATCCCCAGAAGCTGGTCGTCTTCGCAGGTTTCTTCGTCACATCCCTAACGGCTCTCTCCAACGACTTGACGACCGGATGCCCCGTCGAAACCACATTCGGTACGTGGTTCATGGTCTTCATATTTGAGGGGTCCCGCTTGAGCTCTGCCCTGAACCTGGGGTCCTCCTTCTTTATGTCGTCGAAGATGTCGTAGATCTCCTGAAAGACTTGCTGGAGCCTCTCCTCGGGGATCCATCTCCTGTCGATCTTAATGACGCAGTGGTCCGCTACAGAGCTTGGCTGCTGACCTCCTTGAATCACTCCCAGGTTGAGAGTAGGCGGAAGCGTGTGCCTGGACTTGCGCTCCCGAAGCCGTGGGAGCAGGTTAGTCTCGATAGCGTTGACGAACTTGGCCGCCATGGAGATCGCGTTCACGCCTCGGTCTGCTTGGCCGCCATGTGCCGCCTTACCGTAGAAGTGCACATCCAGCCATTCCAGACCTCTGTGAGAAGGCTGGACCTCGAGATCGGTGGGCTCCCCTACGATCGCCATGTCCGCTCTGGGGCCTTTGAGGACCAAGTCCTCGGTTCCTTCGCTCTTTCGCTCCTCCCCAACGACAGCCGTGAAGTACAGGTTCCCTTCAAGCTTGATTCTGGCTCGATCGATGGCAACCAAGGCCATCGCCATAGCCCCTAGACCGCCTTTCATGTCGAGGGCGCCTCTGCCATACAGTCTACCCTTGACGACCTTAGGGGTGAATGGCGGGATATCCATGTCGAATGCTGGGACGGTATCAGTGTGTCCGTTCAGCATCAAGCTCCTGCCATTCCCGTGCCCCTTTATCACAGCAATCACGTTCGGCCTGCCCTTCTCCACAAGCCTCAGTCTCGAGTCGATCCCCTCACCAACGAGGAACTCGTTCATGTGCTCGGCGACCGCCTTCTCTTGCGTTGGAACTTCCGCATGGCTCTCTAACCTCACGATGTCCTTCACCAGTTTCTCGATCTCTGACTTCCTCACTGCTCGCCAGACCATGTCTAGATGATTGGATGACTTCGCGGTCATGTGCGGACCAACCTAGTACCAAGCGCTCTGCGTATGCAGATGGCGCTTGCATGCGAAGAAAGTATCTGACGGCATCCATCAGCTTTTGAGGCGTCCGTGCTCCTTGATTATCTCCAGAGTCCTGTCGATCGGGAGTTCCATCACCACATGGTCATCCCTGCCCTGCATCGTCTCCGCCTTGAACAGGGAGTTGATGATCGATTCAGCTACCGAGTCCACCGTGGCCCTGAAGAGCACGTTTATGTCCTTATCGAGCAAGAGTTGGTCGGTCACCAAACCGATGTGCCTGTATCTCTCATGGATGTTCGCGGTCGAGAACGCGAGGACGATGTCTCCGCTTCCGTTGTGGGATGCGGAGCCTGTGATCGCCAGACCCATGATGGCCCTTCTGGCTATCCTGCCCAACTGTCTGGAATCCAGTGGCGCGTCCGTTGCGACCACCATCACGATAGATCCCTGCTCGGGTCGCTTGTAGTCGGGTGATCCCAGAAGGTTTCCGACCGGTACACCGTCGATCCTGAGCTCGCTCCAGTCTCCGTGGTTAGACATGACCAGAGTGCCGAGTGTGTACTTACCTGCCGGCACGGAGACGACTCTAGAGGAGGTTCCGATGCCACCCTTGTAGTCATAACAGCTCATTCCTGTGCCAGCGCCAACCGCTCCCTCTTGGACCGTCGAGCTGGCTCCTTCGAGCGCAGCGAATACATGCTCTTCTCTTACATGCATGCCCTGAGAGTCGTTCAAGTAGCTGTCGTCGCACTCAGTCACAATAGGTATGATCGTCTCGTCAGAACTGCCGACAGTGGGGTTTCTCTTGACCTTGTACCTGATGACCGCATCGGCCACCGTACCCATGGACATCGTGTTCGTCAGCATGATTGGAGAGTCGATGAGACCGAACTCCTTGATCTGGAGGGAACCAGTGAGCCCGCCGCAACCATTGAAATCGAAGTACGCTCCCTTGACTGGTCGCTCGTAGGAGTTGCCCTCATGAGGGAAGATTGCTGTCACTCCTGTTCTCACCGGTCCAGTCCCGGGTACTAATGGCCCCGAACCCCTTATGATGCTACAGTGGCCGACCCTGACTCCGGAAACGTCTGTGATCATGTTCTTGGACCCGGTGGGCAGCTCCCCGAACCAGATCCCGGCCTCCCTGGCTCTTGGCCTGATCACTTCTTGCCCTCTCCGGACTCGAGCCAACAGGACACCCAGTGTTCCTGCGAAACGAACATTGGCCGCGGCTCCTGCGACTTGCAGACATCCATGACGAACGGACATCTAGGGTGGAACCGGCATCCTGGCGGGATGTGCGCCGGGTCGGGCCTCTCGCCCTTGAGGATGATTTTCTCAGTCTTCATTCTCGGATCCGGCTTCGGCACGACGGAGATGAGCGCCTTCGTGTAGGGATGCCTCGGGCCCTTGATGACCTCCTCGGTCGGGCCGAGCTCCACTATCTTGCCCAGGTACATGATGCCGATCCTATCGCTGAAGACATATGCGACGCCCAGGTCGTGGGTGATGAACAAGTATGTGAGGCCCTTCGTATCCCTGAGGTCGAGCATAAGCTTCAGGATCTCGGACCTGATGGAGACGTCGAGCATGGACACCGGCTCGTCCGCGACCAGGAACTTCGGTTCAAGCACCAGCGCACCCGCGATGCCGATCCTCTGTCTTTGTCCGCCGGAGACCTCGTGCGGGTACCTCCACATGAAGTCTTTCGGGGGCCTCAGGCCTGCGTCGTCTATTGCCTTTGCGACCCTCTTCTCTCTATCGGCCTCGTTCGCGCCAAGGTTGTTGACCACAAGTGGCTCCGCGACTATGTCATAGATGGACTGCTTCGGGTTCAGGGACTCGTACGGGTCCTGGAATATCATCTGCATCTTCTGCCGGAGCAGTTTCATCTTGTCCTTGGTGAGCCTTCGGACATCGATGGTTCCGCTTGCGATGTTGACCTCTGCCTCCTTCTTGGTCATGGTCTTCTTTGCGACCGCTCGTTCCATGGCACCCTTGATTTGAGCAGGTGTCAGTCCCTCTCCAGCGTAAGTGACTTCTCCACCAGTCGGTTCCACGAGCCTCAGAATGGCCTTCCCTGTTGTTGTCTTCCCACAACCAGATTCGCCGACCAGGCAGAATATCTCCCTCTCCTTGATCTTGAAGGAGATGCCATCCACAGCCTTTACGTAACGCTGCTCTTTCGATGTAAGGCCCTCTATGAAACCTCGCCTGACCGGGAACCAGACCTGCAAGTCCGTGACGCTCAGAATATCCTTGACCATTCAGTTCACCCCTTCGGTTGTACGAAATGACATGCAGCGTAATGCCCTGGCAGAACCTCGATCAGCGGAGGCTCATCCACCTTGCATACATCCTGCGCCATGTAGCATCGCGGAGCGAACCTGCAGCCCACAGGTGCCCTGATCAGGTTCGGAGGGTTGCCTGCGATCGATGCGGGCATCTTCCTCTCGCCCTTGATATTGGGGAAGGCCGCTATCAATCCCTTTGTATACGGGTGCTGCGGGTTCGAGAAGACCTCTATCGCAGAGGACCGCTCGACAATCTTGCCAGCGTACATGATCGCCAGGAACTCGCAGGTCTCTGCGAGGACGGACAAGTCGTGCGATATTATGATCATAGCTAGCTCCAGTTCGTTCTGCAGATTCTTCAACAGCTGCAGGATCTGTGCCTGGATCATGACATCAAGAGCAGTTGTGGGCTCGTCGCAGAGGACCAACTTCGGCCTGCATGCGAGCGCCATTGCAATCATCACCCTCTGCCTCATTCCTCCACTGAACTCGTGCGGATACTCCCTGATCCTGCTCGGGTTGATCCCGACAAGCTCGAAGAGCTCCTTGACCCTCTTCAGGGCCACTTGCTCGTCCACTTTCTCGTGGAGCAGGATTGGCTCCGTGATCTGGTCTCCCACCCTCTTGACAGGGTTGAGAGCGTTCATTGCGCCCTGGAAAATGATTGAAATGTCTCTCCACCTGATGGCCCTCAGCTTGTCACCGGTGATCTTGGACATGTCCTGACCCATGAAGTTGATCTGGCCGCCTGCGATATATCCGTTCGCTGGCAGGAGCTTCATGATCGACAGCGCGGCCGTTGTCTTGCCGCAGCCCGATTCGCCCGCAAGCCCCATCGCCTGGCCTTTGTCCAGGTCGAAGCTGATCCCATCGACGGCTTTCAGCGTGCCCTCTTGCGTTTTGAAATATGTCTTCAAGCCATTGACTTCGAGCAATGTCATCGTTTGGTTCCCCCTCAACAATTCCAGTTGTCGATTGTCGTTCCATCTACGAGTAGGCGAGTCTGCGAACAGCTTTCTACCCGCTGCTCCTGGACCTTCGGTAAATCCGATTTCGCTATAAATGCGTTTTGGATTGACGGAGATTCGTGTTGGTGCCTCTATGCGAGGCCTTCGAACGGAGTACACTCATTCGAAGGGCCATGAGCGCTCATCTTCGGACAGTGGCGACTCGATATCGAAGGACTTCGCCATCATCGTCGTCCCCATACTCCTCCTGCATCTGCTCGCATATCCCGAATACCCGTTTGAGCTCATCAAGCGGGTGATCGTGGCAATCAACTCTCAGATTATGATAGAGCTTCGGCTTTGAAGAGGCGACGAGGAGGGTGGCGGACATCTTACCCCGCTTGTCCCCTCCGACTTCCTGCCCCGCAGCCAGAGTCCTTAGAAGCCTGTGTGCCAGCTCACCCTTCGATTTCTTGAAGGCATCGGCCATTGCCTCGAGCACGCCTACGCTGACAAGTATGTTACCCGCAACTGCGAAATCGTCCCCAAGGACATGGCCCTTTGAGTCGCTACACTCGTCGCCCGTGAACCCATAACAGGAGTTCGCATCGATTCCGATGACCTGTCTTTTCGCTCTCCCTTCATCCGCGGAAAGCAGCGTTTCGATAGCGGTCTTCACTGGCAGTCCTTGCCTCATGAGCTCTAGCCCCTGAAAACCCAGGTTCACGTTCACCCATGCCTGAGTGGCAATCGCTCCGACGCCTTCCTGGGCGAACGGAAGGAACGCTCCAACACAGGGAGCTGCCGTGGTGGATGCAACGCCGTAGTCGCCTGTCCTCTTGTCCCTCGCGACGATGGAGAATGTTCCTCTCTGCATCGTCGGGTGTATGAACCGCGGCCCTGATAACCGATATGGTTCTAATCTTGATATCTTACGAAGTATTCATCGAGGTCTTCAGCCACTCTCGAGTTCCTGAAGACCGTCCTAGCCTCCTTTTCGAGCAAGTTGATGTCCTCGTATCTTGGGCTTAGATGCACCAGAAAGAGAACATCCACGCCCGCACGTTTGGCCACTCCGGCGGCCTCCTTAGCCGTGGAGTGACCGAACCTCGCAGCGAGAGTCGAGTGGGACGTGTCCAGAGTGCAGTCGTGTACTAGCACATCAGCTCCTCGTGCGAGCTCGACCACCCTCTTGCTAGGTTTCGTGTCCCCCGAGTAGACGAGCTTTCTTCCGGGTCGCGACTTCCCCAATACCTGGTCCGGGGCGATCGTCTTCCCTCCGACGATGACCGATTTGCCTTCCTGAAGCCTCCGGTACATCGGTCCTTCTGGAATGCCAAGCCGCTTGGCCTTCTTCAGATCGAACTTGCCCCGCCGCGGCTTCTCCTCCAACGAAAACGCAAGGGAAGGAATGCTATGGTCTGCCCGAACGCACTTCACAGCATATCCGCCGAAATCTATTGACGTGCCAGGTCGAAAGTCGGACGCGACTACCTTGAATCCGCTCTTGAAGTATCCGAGGCCCATCATCGCGTCGACTGTCTCGACGATGCCCTCCGGTCCGAATATCCTGAGCTCATCCTCACGACCGTTCAGGCTCATGCTCTGGATGAGCCCCGGAAGACCAAGGAAATGGTCCGCGTGCAGATGCGAGATGAAGATCTTCTTGATCTTCATGAATGAGACAGAGGACCGCATGAGCTGCCTCTGAGTGCCCTCGCCGCAGTCGAACATCACCACCTCGCCAGGCATCTGCAGAGCGATTGATGTGACGTTCCGCAGCTTCGATGGGTAGGTCCCTCCCGTACCCAGGAACACTATCTTCATTACGGGCTCCGGGAAGGCAATCTAAGCCGATAAAACTCTCCAGAGCGCTTAAGGTCGTAGATGAAAATCGAGAGCGCTATGATCGACATTGCGGTGGCTATGGCGATCGTGCCCTTGAAATCGAATGCCATCACGGCCACGCCTCCGAGGACGGGGCCTATGATGCCTGATATGCTCATCGTGCTGGAGAGAAGCCCGGCCGCCGTTGCCTTCTCCACGTTCCTGTCCATCACGTACCTTAGGCTTCCGACATAGAGACACGCCCAGGCGAATGCTAGAAGGACTTGAGAAGGTATGATCTCCCAATAGCTGCCAGCAAGGGTGAATGTGAAGAAAGTCAACGCTGAGCTCCCAAGGCCGGCAGCGACAAGGAGCGACGGGTCGTACCTATCCAGGAACATCATGAAAAAGAATTGGCCGACCGAATTCACTCCGTAGATGATGCCTATCCATTGGGGGGTCGCGCCTATGCTCAGGAGAAAAAGAGGGTACGTGACCCATATCATGTTGGCTCCAGTGTGTCTGATCAACATGGATGAGTAGACTGGCGCGTTCTTCTTGATCAGCTTCCTTGGAAAGAGCGGAACCTGCATCCGGACATCGGTCTTGAACGGCAAGCTCAGGGCGATTGCGAACGACACGAACACTATGATCGCGCAGAAGATGTAGGCGTCCTCATATGTCGCAAAGACAACTACCGCATAGTTGCCGATCGCCCAGCCAAGGGCACCCCAGGCGCTGAATGCGCCCATCTTGCCCTTCGTATCGTATGCGTATGCGAGAAGCGCAGCCGGGAACATGCCCGAGCAGAACCCGATCAGTATCCTGACTGAGGCAAAGAGGGCAAGCCCACCCCAGGCCATGGAGGCGACCTGCAAGAGGGTCGCTATCCCGGACAGGAGTAGGCCGGCGAGAAGGATGTTGCGTCGGCCGTAGACGTCTGAACCACGGCCGAAGATGTAGCTCGAAATGAAACCAGCCGCGGCGAACCCGCCCGCAATCAGACCGATGGTACCTTTCGAGGCTCCCAAATCGTTCTGAAGTATCAGCGGGACGATGACAACGGGACCGAACAGGCCCGCGTTGGAGAGCAGCTGTATGGCCTCCGGTTTCATCGATGGCCAGAATCAGAGTGTACTATATCCCACTTTTGGGGCCGGTCGGGCTGGTTGTTGGGAAAGGCCGTTTTCTACCAGCCGAGCCTGTCCAGAGTGCGGTCCTTCTTGGTCTTCTTCTTGAATTCCTTGTAATGCGCTTGGCACAGATGAACGCTCTTCGACGGGTCGGCTATGCTCAGTCCGGCCTTCTCGACCTTCTTGCCTGAGATGGACCTTACTGCCTCGGCCTTGCAGCCCTCGATTTCGCACATCTGGACCTTGTCCACAGCATGCCTCGGTTCCGGCATGCACCGCTAATCCGGATAATGGTATTAAAAGCGTTCGCAAGAGCGCCTCAACACCAAAACCAATAATACGCTGTGAGTGTGTTGCGCGTCTCATGCCTCTTGTCGCGCCATCGATACTGGCTGCAGACTCCTCGAAGCTTGGTGAGGAAGTCTTGAGAGTCTCCAAAGCAGGAGCGGACTACATCCACATCGATGTCATGGACGGCTTCTTCGTGCCCAACATCACGATAGGCCCGTCCATGGTCAAGAGCCTACGGCAATACTCGAGCCTCCCGTTCATATCGCATCTAATGATCACTCATCCAGAAAGGCATGTCAAGGCTTTCGCAGATAGCGGATCCGACATTATCGAGATCCACATCGAGGCGGAGCAGGACGTAAGGCAGACGCTACGCATGATCCGCGATCTGGGCAAGAAGGCGGGACTCGCCGTGAACCCTCCAACCCCAATCGACAAATCGTTTCCATATCTGGACGAAATCGACCTTCTATTGGTCATGTCTGTGAATCCTGGCTTCGGGGGCCAGAAGTTCATGCCCGAGGTCCTCCCCAAGATAGGCTTGGCGAAGAAGGAGATGGAGCGCCTTGGCAGACGCGTCCCCGTGGAGATTGATGGCGGCATAACGCAGGAGACTGGAGAGCTTGCGGCAAGGGCGGGCGCTGACATTTTGGCCGCTGGCACATCGGTATTCAAAGCGCCCAGCATGAAGGCCGCCATCGAGGCGCTAAGAATGTGTGGCGCCTCGAAGGATTAATATCGTTGTGGATGCTCAAGGGGTCTGGTCTTATGTCAGAAAGATTGCTTGAACACCCCATGCTCGTGTACCTCACGTTCGTGCTACCTATGCTGCTTTTGGCTGTGGGAATCGCGGTCAAAGCGAGCGTCTTCCTGATCATAATGGACCTGGCCTGGCTAGGCGTTTCGTTCATGGTCCTTTTCCTGCCGATAGCCACGGATAACGGCTCATCGCAGTGAGCCGGTCCATGCCGTTCTAGGACCTTTGGGAGCTGACGGTCTATGGGAGTCGACATCTCGGACCTGATCGAGGCAAGGAGAATCGCGCTAGAGGACCTCACTGGCAGATCCATAGCAATCGATGCATTCAACACTCTTTACCAGTTCCTTTCGATGATCAGGCAGCCTGATGGTACCCCCCTCATGGACAGAGACGGCAGAGTCACGTCTCATCTGTCCGGACTGTTCTACAGGAGCGCTGCCCTTCTGGAGCTAGGGATCAAACCCGCATACGTTTTCGACGGAAAACCGCCAGAGCTCAAGAAAAAGACCATCGAGGCCCGGAAAGCTGCGAAGGTCGAGGCAGAGAAAGAGTGGAAGAAGGCCCTGGAAGAGGGCGACCTCAAAAGGGCACTGTCGAAGGCGACCAGGACATCGAGGCTCGATTCGGACATGATTGAGGAATCTATCTCTCTTCTGGACGCAATGGGGATTCCGTGGATCAAAGCCCCCAGCGAGGGGGAGGCTCAGATTAGTCACATGGCCAGAAGAGGGGATGTGTGGGCAGGCGCCTCCCAGGATTTCGATGCGATCCTGTTCGGAACGCCCAATCTTGTCAGGAACCTGACGCTCGCGGGAAAGCGCAGGCTGCCCTCTGGAAAGACAGTCGATGTCTTCCCTGAGGTTGTGACCTTGGGTGAGGTCCTGTCTGCGCTCGAGGTCACCAGAGAACAGCTGGTGGACATGGGCATACTCATAGGCACCGATTTCAACGAAGGAGTCAAGGGAATTGGGCCCAAGAAGTCCTTGACGCTAATCAAACGTCTGGGGAGTCTGGAGGCGATAAGGGCGGAAGGAAAGGTCCAGGTGCCTGAGGAATTCGGGGAAGTCAGGAGAGTATTCCTGGAACCTGAGGTTACTGATTCGTATTCATTGAAATGGAAGGAGATAGATGGAGAGAAGGTCCGGAGAATCATGTGCGATAGACACGGATTCTCGGTCGACAGGGTGGATGCTGTAGTCGCGAAGATCACCGCCAAGGATAATGTGAGGTCCCAGAAGAGCCTGGACTCCTGGTCGTGATTCTAGAAGGATCTTGCAGCGATTGACAATTCCTCTCCGAGATCTATCTCTTGCCCCGACTCGGTGTCGAAGTAAGAGCGCCGACCTCGTCTTGTTCATGGGACAATTCTCCGGAGGCAACCGAGGATGGACGTAGGAGATGGCCCCAGTCGGGAGACCCGCGTCTCGATCACAGTCGAGGGTTCTCGCAATGCAGATCATTGGATAAAGTCTTAGACCTGCGATGGTATTCCGGGCTCGGAGCGGAAAATGCGCTGTCCCAATTGTGGCGAGTATAACGTCAGTTCTGTAGGGCCTTGCAGAAAGTGCGGGAAACCGTTGAGTCCTTCCGTCCGAGTGGGCGGGACGCAGACTGCATCTCAGAGACCTGGCGCATTTGTCAGCACCAGGGCTCAGGCTCCTGAGCTAAGCACCGCCAAACCTAGGGATATCGACTACAGGGACATCCCGAGGAAGATAAAGCTCGACTACGAGCACATCGTCACGGACCAGAGCGGACGGACGCTCGCAGCCGTCCAGGCGCTCATGCAGCAAATCGAGAGTCCTCAGCCAGATGTACGCAAGCTGATGCTGGATGCTTCAAACCTGATCTCCCGTCAGTTCGGTATTTCGAACGTCTCCGTGGGTCTGAGGGGATCCGATGGCCTGTTCAGATACGACATCATGGTCGGGCTCAGGGAGGACGCGGTTGCGGAGAGGAAGAAGATTGCCTATAAGAAAGAGGAATTCTACGATGCCGGCCCCTACAAGGGATACTGGATAAGCAGGTACACCAAGCTATACATGTCTGAAGATCACCCGTATGCCGATTCCGATACAGGCGCATACAACCGTCCAATCCTCCTCAAGGATTCAAAGCGGAGATCACCGAACGAAGCTCTCGAAGCAGACTACATCGACGTTTACATATTCGACGCGAACAACGAACTGATAGGATGGATAGAGACCTCGGGCACGCGGGCTGGACAGCTGCCCGATGCCACGGCGATCAGGTGGATGGAACTCATGGGGTGCATCATCGGGATTGCGCTGAGGAAAAAGGGCTGGAGCTAGGGTCACAGGACTGAAGCTACCGCATCTGGACCATGTCGAGGGTTGCCACAAGGCGCGAAACTATGGATTAGCGCTTGCTATCCGACCAACATGCGGCTTCGCCCTCACGAAATTGAGGGCTGACATTGAGGGATGATAGCGTCCTCAAATCATTGACCGAACCTGACCGCATGCCAATGAGCACGGGTTCACGTTCAATGGATCGAAGGTCAGTTCCTCAAATCACGCGATTCTGACCTTCCGCCTCGCAATAGGGCCAGCAGATCATCCCTGAGGTCGCCCATCGTGACATAGACTGCGTTTCACCCCAGCATCTTTAAAATACCTCCCATCAATATGGCATACGGAAGATTGATTATGCGTCAAGTAGACGAGAATTACTCCCCCCTCCAGTTGGAGAAAGACATCCGGACTTTGTGGGAAAAGTCTCGAATCTACGAGAAGGTCAAGAAGGCAGGAGAGTCTGGAAAGGCCTACTACTTCCTTGACGGGCCGCCGTACACAACGGGCTCCATTCACATAGGAACTGCATGGAACAAGATCCTCAAAGACACTATGATCAGGTACCGGCGCATGCAAGGACTATATGTCCGAGACCAGCCTGGCTATGACATGCACGGCCTCCCCATCGAGGTCAAGGTCGAGCAGGCGATGGGCATCAAGAGCAAGAAGGAGATCGAGAGCCAGGGAATAGACAAGTTCATCTCCACTTGCAGGGAGTTCGCTCTCAAATTCAAGTCCAAGATGACCGAGGAGTTCAGGATGCTCGGGATCTGGATGGACTGGGACAAACCATACCTGACAATCGATCCTGCCTACATGGCCTCAGTCTGGTGGACGCTGAAGCAAGCGTACGACAAGAACCTGCTGGCCAAGGACCACAGGGTCCTTCCCTGGTGTCCGAGGTGCGAGACCGCCCTTGCCGAAGCGGAGATCGAGTACTGGGACGAGACGGATCCGTCCATATTCGTGAAGTTCGCCGTGGAGGGAGAGCCCAACACATCCCTGCTTGTCTGGACAACGACTCCTTGGACCATCCCAGGCAATCTGGCAGCGGCGGTCCATCCTGACTTCACATATGCAATCATCCGGGCAAAACGCGGAATGATAGAGGAAACCCTCATCCTGCTCGAGGAGAAGGTCGAGGAGCTCAGGAAGACTGCGGGAATCGAGGATATCACTGTACTTGAAACGACCAAGGGCTCAGAACTTGTGGGCATGAGATACAAGCATCCTCTCGAAAGCCTCGTGCCGTTCCAGACTCAGGTCAAGAGTAAGATGGCACACAGGGTGCTCGCATCTGACACCGTCACAAACGAGAGCACCGGGATAGTGCATATTGCCCCTGGCCATGGTCCTGAAGACTTCGAGATCGGCAAGAAAGTCGATCTAGAGGTGTTCTCGCCCGTCGATGAAGCGGGCAACTATACGGCGGAAGTTGGGGACCACTATGCTGGCAAGAACGTCAGAGAGGCAAACCAACTGGTCATGAAGGACCTGGTGGAACACGGAGGCATGTTCCATGAAGCGACCATAACCCACAGATACGGCCATTGTTGGAGATGCAAGAAGCCCATCATCTACCGCATAACGGACCAGTGGTTCCTGAAGGTCAGCGAGTTCAAGAATGACCTCATCTCCGCAAACGACAAGGTCAAATGGTTCCCTGAATGGGCGGGCTCTAACAGAGAGAAGGACTGGATAACCAACGCTCGCGATTGGTGCATCAGCAGGCAGAGATACTGGGGCACGCCGCTCCCTATATGGCAGTGTGAGTGCGGAGCCACGCGCCTCGTTTCTTCCTTGGAGGAGCTGAAGACAGCCAAGGGCTACGTTGACGGCATGGATGGCCACAGACCGTGGATAGACAAGCTCACATTCGAGTGCGCCAAGTGCAGGAAGACGATGACCCGCGTGCCCGACGTGCTGGATGTCTGGTTCGACGCGGGCGTGTGCTCGTGGGCCTCTCTTGGATATCCCGCAAGCAAGGACGAGTTCGACCGATGGTGGCCTGGCGAATGGATCACTGAGGCACACGACCAGACCAGAGGCTGGTTCTACTCGCAGCTCGTCACGGGCGTTCTCGCATTCGGTAGATCACCCTACAACTCCGTTCTGATGCACGGTTGGGCGCTGACCCCCACGGGAGAGGCGATGTCCAAGAGCGAGGGCACGGCCATCGACCCCGTCGGAGTGGTCAACTCCTTGGGCGCGGATTCGCTAAGGCTGTACCTCCTCAAGGCCAACGCTCCCTGGGAAGACGTCGCGTTCCAGCTTGAGGGCGTGAAGGCCGCCAACAGGACCCTGAACATCCTCTGGAACGTCTACAAGTTCGCCGTGCTGTACATGTCAATCGATAAGTTCGAACCTGCCGGCGCGCGGCTGGAAACCTTGAAGGACGATTTCAGGCCGGAGGACCGATGGATGCTGTCGAGGGTCGAGACCCTCAAGAAAGAAGTGTCCGAGGCCATGGAGGTCTACGAGCTTCACCGCGCAGCCAGGGCGCTTGAGAACTTCGTAGTCACCGATCTTTCCAGATGGTATGTGAGGCTCGTCAGGGATAGGCTCTGGAAGGAGGGCGAGGCCAAGGACAAGCTTGCGGCATTCAAGGTGCTCCACGAAGCGCTCTCGACGGCAATCACGTTGATGGCGCCCATAACGCCTCACATATCGGAGGCTATGCACTCCAACCTCAACGGCAGGCCGGAGAGCGTGCACATGGTCTCGTGGCCGACTTTCGACCCGAGATGGATAGATCCCAAGCTCGAAGAGGCCATGAACCTAATAAGGGAGATATCTGAGATTGTAGCACGCATCAGGCAGGAGTCGAACATCAACCTCAGGTGGCCCGTCAAGAGGATCATCATCAAAGCGCAGTCAGACGAGATTGTCCAGTCATTCCTAGACCTGAAGGATCCGCTCCTTTCACAGAACAACATCAAGGACCTGCAGTTGGTCCCCGTAAGTGAGGAATGGGACGAGATGATTCTCAGCGTTGTCCCCAACCCCAACGCGATCGGCAAGGTCTACAGGCAGTGGTCTAGCAAGATCGCCGTCCTGCTCAAGAACAGGCCCGCGAAGACGATAAAGGCAGGCATTGACAAGGGAGAATACTCGCTTGGCATCGAGGGCCAGCTGGTCAAGATCCTGCCGAACATGGTCTCTTTCACATCGACGCTGCCGCCGGACGTGGCCAGCGCGGAGTTCAGCAAGGGAATAATATATCTCGACCTTGAGCAGACGCCGGCGCTGGAGTCCGAGGGCTTCTCGAGAGAGATCATCAGGCGAATACAGCAGATGAGGAAGGACATGGGCCTCAACGTCGAGGAGTTCATTCGGGTGGAGGTTGAGTGCAGCCGCAGAGTCGAGGGGTTCTTGGATACCTGGAAGGACAAGATCGCCAAAGACACTAGGGCGCGCCATTTTGAAATAGCCGATTCCCCCAGGGGAGAATACATAGTCGAATGGAACATCGAGTCCGAGGCGCTCGTTGTGGGCCTCACATCCCTCAAGATCAAGCAGGGCCTGGACACGCTCACTCAGATCCCTGGTGTCACGCATGAAAAGGCCATGAAACTGTACGATGCAGGCTTCAGCACTCCCGAGCACATGATGGATTCAGATGCGGAGGATTTCGCGCTCCTTGAAGGGATTACGAAGCTGGATGCGAAGCGGATCTACGACCACCTGCACAAGGATGATGTCAAGCCTCAGCCAGAGGCTCCAACACCAGCTCAAACCGCAGCCGTCGTAGCTCCCGTGGCAGCCCAGCCCTTGCAGCCGGCCCCTGCCCCTGAGCAGCCCGCTGCTCCGCAGGAGTCGTTCCTCGAAAAGCTACGCAAGGTGCCGGGCCTGGGGTCTAACCTCCCGGACGCGATATACGAAGCTGGCTTCCAGTCATCCCAATCCATCAAGATCGCATCGGTCGCGGACCTGGTTAAGGTAAACGGCGTCACCGCGGGCATCGCCACCATGCTCATAGAGCATTTCATGAGCGAGGTCGAGCCGACAGCGGCTGGAAGACCGGTGAAGGCGGAGATCAAGCCTGCGCCGTCCGTCACCGAGCTGGAGAGATCGTTCTCCTACCTCGTGGAGGAAGACAAACCGGAGGCATCCTACACGCTCTTCATCAACACCCTCAATAAAGGGATGAAGGGGTACTGCGTCACCAGGAACTACCCTGCCAAGATAAAGAGCAAGTTCGACCTCAAGGACACACCGGTGATATGGCTTTCGAACGTCGGTAGGGAGAACACCATCAGGCCTAAGGACTTGGAGAAGCTCAGCCTTTCGCTGGAGCAGTTCCTATCCCAGCCCGGTGGAGGCATCGTCCTGTTGGACGGCCTCGAATACCTCATCACCAACAACAACTTCATCACCGTCCTCAGGCTGATACAGTCGCTCAGGGACCAGGTGGCCATCAACCAGTCCATACTCCTGATGGCAGTGAACAGGTCGACTCTGGAGAGCCATCAGCTCAATCTCCTGGAGAGGGAAGTCGACTACACCATCACCGGTTGAGAGCGTCTCTCCCGTGGATCACAGGAGCTTGCAGACAATCTCTCGGAGCCCCGGCACTGTCCGATACTTGGCCACATCTTCAGGGACGACCCATTCCAGAGCCTGGTGCTCCCAATCGATCCTCACAGACCGATCCTTCACATCGAAAAGGAACGCGTGGACGCACCACACCACCTCACCATCCCTGAACCGCTGAGGCTCTATCCGCTTCGCCAAGGAGGCTTTGCCACGCCCTATCTCCTCCTCTAGCTCCCTTCGAGCGGCCGCCTCTTCTTCCTCACCGCGCTCCACGTATCCTGAGACTCCAGCCCATTGCCCTCTGTATGAACCGACTTTGTTGCTCCGTTGCAGGAGGAGTATCCTTCCCTTGTTCCTCACAATGCATGTGACGACATGCTTCTCGGCCACTTTCGGCAGTTCAACAAGACCGTTCTGAGCGTCCACTACCAAGTCGTCCCCCGTCCTGAGAAGGGATACATCGACACCGTCCACCATCGGTATCTCCGCAATGATGGCACCGGTTGCGATGATCGGCTCGGCAGACCCATTGACAATGGCTGATGGGGCGAGCCCGTTCAGCTTCAGCTGGTACATCACATAGGATCCGACCGTGCTGCCCTTTCCGTACGGGAAGCAGAAGATCTTGTTGGAAACCGATTGATTTCGAGACTCGCACTCGCCGTCGAGGATCTTCCCCGTGGAGGGGTCGACTCCTCCGAGGAAGGACACAGGACTTGAGCAGACCACGGCCTTTCCGACCGCATGGCCAGCCCTGATCTTCCTGGCCTTGACTATCGTGAAATCGCCTCCAGGAGTGATTTCGTGGGCCTGAAGGAGGCGCGTTGTCGCCCCAGTGATGGAAGATACACCATTGCCTTTCCAGAATCTGAGGCCGTCTTGCGGTACATCTTCTCAACTGGGGCGACGACCATGCATGTGTCGCACAGCACCTGCCCGAACTTCCTGAGCGTTGCGACCTCCCTCGGGCAAGAGGCGAACACCTTCCTTGAGGTGCAGAACCAGACATCGCAATCCTTTCTTGGCTTCCTGTCCTTCAGGAAGCGGGCCATGCCGCGAAGCTCTGCGGGAGAGCAGTGAGGGCAGCCCACCGCCACAAGGTCCCAGTCATCATCTCCTCTCATGCTTTCGGCACATCGCCTCATCTCGGATGCGGGAAGCGACACGCACTCCTCTAGCGAGCCTCGGTCCACCTTCGACTTCATACCCTGCTCAGAGTATAGGTACATCGAGACCGCACCAGTGGCCGCCATGGCTGCCCCGAAAGACTTGTGCTCGTCGCATGTGAGCGAGAGCCCTCGGATATGAGGCACCCTCTTCCCGGCGATTTTGCCAACGAGATATCCTGCAAGAGGGGCAAGTCCCTCCGGGATGCCTTCGACATCTATCTGTACTCGCGGCACCCGGTTCTCGTCAAGATGCAAGCCGTACTCCGCGGTCTTCCCTATGATCGCCGCCGCCAATGCTGACGGCCCGCCTTCCCTGTTGGTTCTGGCTCCGAGGTAGGAGTTGGCGAAGACCGTTGCTGATGATTCAGCCCACGCAATGTGCTGACCCCTCCTCGGACGGTTCCCGGCGAGATATGGGGTGCAAGAGTAGAGCGGTTCGGCCCCGAGAGACTTGTACGCCCTGACAATCCTGGCCTGCTTCGCATGGAACTCCTCATCCACTCCCATTGCCCTCCAGCGCCGAACGTCCAGTCCGAGGGGGTTCAGAGACGCCCTCACCGAAACCTTTGCCTCCTGCGAGAAATCTTCGAGGAACTTGATCCCCGCGTCGCCGATTGTCTTGAAGGAAGCGCCAGAGACCTGCGCGGAGGCTATTGGGATGAGCCGCTTGGCGTTGTAGATGTCCCCAAGGGCGACCAGGAGCTCCATCGCCTTCTGTCGTCCCCTGCCCTCTTCGCCTGCCAGGATGCGTTCTTCATCTGCAGTAAGATGCATCGTTCGTGAATCATTGGCCCCGTATAATAGGATAATGGGGATATGGAGCGGGCCTGTCGGGAGTCTCGGGGCGGTCGTCTGATTGGCGACGGCCCATTCGAACCCGAGTTTGAGGCTGTCTCCAGCGCCATCGCGGCGTTCCGGAGGCCCCAGTGATATCCGAGCTACACTACAGGCCCTTTCTGTTGAAAAGCCGAGTCTGTATATCTATGTTGGGTCAACTAGCTGAGTAGTGTTGACTACAGTGTCAGACCGATCATGACTAGGCCCACGACAACCACTCCCAACGCGGCGAAATGGAACTTAACGAGTCTCTCGCGCAATAGCGCCACGGCGATGACTATGGTTATGAGCGGGTACGAGCTGGAGATCGGAACTACCAAGGAAGCCGAACCCTCTCCGAGAGCGAAACTGTATGCGTAAGCGCCAGTGACGTTCAGGGCAAGACCGATCCCTCCCAACAGCCATACGGCCCTGGTCGGGTTATCACCTTTGAGAGGGCCAGGCCGCACCTTTCTGAGCGATCCATATATCAGCGGGGCCATCAAAGAGGAGAGGATGTAAAACCCGAAAATGTTGCCCGCGCCAATCCTGTCGATCGCCATCTTCGATGTCAGGCTCCAAAGCCCCCAGAATCCGAATGCGAGGAATGAGAAAACCAGGGAGCGCCTCGTCATAGCATGTTTCGATGCAGGGTTTGGTTCATAGGAGAGAGCTATCACACCCCCTATGATGGCAACGATACCTACCGCCTGGATGGCGGTCAGTGCCTCAGACAAGATGATCAACGCGCCAACGACCGTGAGTGCAGGGTACGCTGCGGAGATGGTTCCGGCGATGGCTACTTGGCCGTCCATTACAGACTCGAAGAAGCACATGTATCCCATTATGCCGATCAGGCAAGAAGACGCCGCCAGTATACCATCAGCAAGAGTGATAGGGTTGTTCTCGTGCCAGAAATAAAAGGCCACACAGTACATCGGCGCCTCGACTATCGTAATAAGCAGCGCGACCCTGGCTACGCCAAGCTTCGGCGTGCTGACCTTGGCGAAAATGCCCGCCGAGCCCCAGAAGAAGGCCACTGTAATTGCCAGGATGAACCAGAGCTCCATGTTATCTCCAAGATGAATCCGCAGTGACTGTATCTCCCGAAGCACAGGCTGCAAATTAAGGTTGCGGACCTCCCTCCAATTTCATAATGACACTAGGAGTAGGCAGAAGGCCGCGCCAGAGCTATCGACCGACCCTCAGAGGAGTGTTGCTCCTAATCCAATGAAGGATTTTATATACGATGAGCGCGCGATAATATAGAGCGCACGGGTGGTCGTGTCCGGAGGAGGAACCGGTCGCATCGATCTGGTGCAGTACTCTGGAATAGTACTTCCATCAAAGAGTTCGCAAGGCGTGCTGTCAACAAACAGCCAGGTCGACAAATAATCTGCTCCGAGGTGGGGAGCGCTACAAGTTCCAATACACGAAGGAGGTGAGGAAATGGAAGAACAGGTACGCAAAGCCATCAAGGCAGCGAACCGCAAGTTCGGCGAAGGGATCAGGAAGGGAGACCCAACAGCAGTCGGAGCACTGTACACGGAGGACGCCATCCTAATGCCACCGAACAACGAGATGATTCGTGGGAGGCCCGGAACCGAGGGATTCTGGGGAGCCGCTATCAAGATGGGTGTCAGGGACGCAATCCTGACGACGATGGAGCTGAGGGAGGTCGGAAACGAGGTCCACGAGATCGGCAACTACGCCCTCAAGATTCAGCCTGAGGGACAGAAACCTTTCGAGGACAAAGGCAAGTACGTCGTCATCTGGAAGCAGGAACCCGAAGGCAAGTGGAAGCTCCACAGGGACATATGGAACAGCAGCCTGCCGCCTAAGGGGTAGGAGGCTCTTCGGAGGTTGCCGGCCCAAACCCCTTGCCCTTCTTCTTGAGGCCATCGGCCAGATGGCGGACCGACAGTATAGGGTGGTGGCAGATCATCCTGGGTCCGGAATATCTCATAACGGACCTGATCCGCTCTCTACTCGACTCCTCATAGCAATGTATTGAGCAGTTCGCGCATGTGGGCCTGTCATCCATCAGGGGACATCGATCTATGCGTTTCTCGGCGTAATCGAGTAGCTGTTGGCACTCATGGCAGGGAACACGGTCAGGCCGATGGTGTTTGGCACAGTAGAGACGTATCATCGCACGAACAGTCTTCTTCTCTCTCGCCGCGCGTGCAGCTCCCTTGTTCTTCGACTGACCCTGTGTCAAGCATCATCTAGAACGAGTTTCGGCTATTAACGTTTGACCCTTGCCACTCGATGATTAGTCCCATCAGGTCCGTGCAGTCAACTGCAATGGAAATCGAGGTTTTGGTGCTTGGCCAGACGACATCTATCAGGTCATCACGCTGCGACAATCGATCTGACACGCCATGTCCGATGTGCAGATCCAAGACATACGAGTCGGTGTTCCGCCAAAGGGGACGTTATAAATACAGATGAATCCGTTCGAGGACGACGTATCTTGGAAGCATGTGACTAAAGGTTTCGCAATCATGCGCTGAATGCTTGGTCTGTATCATGCTTCCGATAATTCGGAGGGGTAAAAGTTGGAAAGTTCTGAAAAAGAGCCGAAAAGCGAAATTGGGCAATCGGCAGCCCGGCCTACCAGACCTATGAGCAAAGTGCTCTTGGCGGTGGTTATCGTCGTCGTACTGGTCATCGCAGCGGTCGCTGGAGCATGGGCAGCTGGATTGATAGGCAAGAAGGAAGAGGGGAAAGTCCTCGTAATTGCAATGAGCTCTGATGTCGAAACGATGGACCCAGCCAAGACTAGTGCCATGTACGGACCGCCTGGCATGATCTATGAGACCTTGATTGCCAGGGATTTGACCGGAGCCTTCGTGCCCGGCCTTGCTGAGTCGTGGCTGTTGACCAACAAGAGAGGGACGAGCTACCCGTACAACGCGACTTTCGACATAACGCTGAAGCAGGGAGTGAAGTTCCACGACGGCCTGGCATTCGACACTGACGCGGTCAAGAGAATCATCAACTACTACGCTCAGGACGACAGCTGGGTGCAGTATGAGTTCTGGAGCATCTTCGGGTGCCAGAACAAGACCGGTTGGCCGACCGCAGGAATCTGGTGCAAGGACGCATACCACATGACCCTGAACCTGACCTGGGCCGATGTAGCGCTGATATTCAACCTATCGCACCTGTACGGCTCCATGATGGGACCGAACGCAATGGAATCAGAAGGCCTCGAATTCTACGGAACTGCTGGACACAAGGTCATTGGGACAGGTCCGTTCAAGCTGAAGGAATGGGTCGCTGGCGACCATGTAACTCTCGTGAAGAACAAGGACTACAACTGGGGAGCGTCGTGGTACGTGAACAAGGGACCGGCCAACATAGACAAGATCATCTACAGAGTAATCCCGGACCAAGCGGCGAGGTTCGCCGGGTTCGAGAGCGGCGCAATCGATGTGCTGCAGCAGGTGCCACCGAACAAGGTTCAAACGTATCAGGCAAATCCTGAGATGACCGTGATCACCGGGCCCGGCCAGGGAACCTACCATGTGGAGTTCAACTGCAACAAGACTCCTTACACCAACGCGTCTCTGAGAACGGCCTTCGGCTACGCAATCAACAGGACGCAGATAGTCCAGACGGTCTGGCACGGATTTGCGGAGGAGGGCGTCAACTACCTCTCGCCGATCGAGCCTGAGTCGACCAAGGTACCTGCGATGTACAACTACTCCTACAATGTGAGCAAGGCGAAGGCTCTGTTCCTGGCAGGAGGATGGAACGACACTGACAGCGATGGTTGGTTAGAAAACGCTAGCAACAATGAGCAGACCCTGCATCTCTGGACCACCAACAAGGGTGAGGACGTCGCGATGGCGGAGATACTCCTGACGCAGTTCCAGGCAGTCGGAGTGCACGTAGTCCTGGCGCAGTACTCGGAGACGGAGCTGAGATCAAGGGCCGCTGCCGGGATGCAAGAGGCGATCCTGTTCTGGTATTCATGGCCTAGGGCAGAGATCCTCGACTGGCACTTCGGTACATGGGCAGCCGGAGGTTCGGGCACTGGATGGTATATGGACGATGTGTTCGACGGCTACGTAACGAACTGGACCTACGCGGAGACCGAGAAGGCGTTCTCGGACAACGCCACTGCAGGACACATACGGCTTCTGACTCAGGGTGGTTGGGCGCCGATAGTGTTCTGGCACCAGATCTTCGCCGTCCACAACTATGTGACAGGCTGGTATGTCCACCCACTAGGCCAAGAGCAGCCCATTAACATCCTGGACGTCGACATAGTGAAGTAGTTGAAAACCTAACAAACCCTTTACCATTTCATCTCATCTAGAGACCTACGAACCGGAGCACACGGAGCAAGAAGATCGATATCAAGGGGGCTGATTGGAATCACGTGGGGAGGTGATTCATGGCGGATCTAGTCTCATACGTTATCAGGAAGATCCTGCTCGCCATACCCGTGATACTTCTCGCCACGTTGATCGTCTTTCTGATGCTGTATCTGACCCCAGGCGACCCCATTGTTGCGATAATGCCTCCGCACGCGACCCAGGCGGACCTGCAGGAGCTCCGTGCGAAGTACGGGTTCGACCAACCGTTCATCGTACAGTACGGCAAGTTCCTCATGCGGCTGTTGCATGGCGACATGGGCCAATCGGTTGCCCGCTCTACTCTGAACGTGGATGTCAGCACGTTGCTGATGCAGAGACTGCCAAAGACACTGGAGCTCATGGCGATCGGCCTGACCATCTCATACTCCGTCGGCATCCCGCTGGGCGTGTTCTCGGCTCTGAGACAGAACTCCTGGAAGGACAGGAGTGTCATGGTATTCACTCTGATTGCGTATGCCATGCCCTCATTCTGGCTGGGCATCCTGCTCATGCTGTTGTTCTCCGTCTATCTCGGTTGGTTGCAGGCGGAGGGGACGGTAGGCGGCTTCAGCAGCATAATCCTCCCCGCACTGACCCTGGGGCTGGGAAACGCTGCTCTGACTACTCGAATGATGAGGTCAAGCATGCTGGAGGTGACCAGACAGGACTACATCACCCAGCTTCGATCGAGAGGGCTTCCCGAAAGGGAGGTGATCCTCAAGCATGCGCTCAAGAACGCCATCCTTCCGGTCATAACGGTAATCGGACTCGACATAGGCTGGTTTGTGGCAGGAGCCGTGGTCGTCGAGACGGTGTTCTCATGGTCTGGGGTTGGCATGCTCATAACGACATCCATCTCCAACCATGATTTCCCGGCCGTTCAGGGTTGCATACTTGTTCTGGCAATATTTGTCGTGCTCGGAAACCTGATAGCTGACATCATGTACGCATTCGTCGACCCGAGGGTGAGGCTCGGATGAGGTTGCGCAAGGGGCTGAATGACAGACTCCTGAGCTGGAAGATGTCTGGCGGGTTCAAGCAGACGGTGGCGGACATCCTCGAGAGAAGCAGCAGGAATTCAATGGTCGTCATAGGGATGACCCTCATCATCGTCATAGTGGCGCTCGCTCTTCTCGCTCCGGTTCTGCCCATCGCCGATCCGACCCCGAGCGAGCTGTTCCTCGAAGACAGGACTCTGCCTCCTTCATCGGATCACTGGTTCGGGACTGATGAACTTGGACGAGATGTCTTCAGCCGCGTGATATGGGGCGCAAGGGTGTCCCTCACGGTGGCCACCTTGGCGGTCGTCTTCTCTTTGATGATCGGGGTGGTTCTCGGTCTGACAGCCGGCTACTTCGGGGGCGTGGTGGACTACATCATCGCCGGCACGATCGACCTTTTCTGGACCTTTCCCGCATTCCTCCTGGCTCTTGCGTTCGCAGCCGCGCTCGGACCAAGCCTCGCGAACGTGATACTGGCAATATCCATCTCCTATTGGGCCGGCTTCGCGAGGCTCATGCGAGGACAGGCACTATCGGTCAGGGAAAGGCAGTACGTTGAGGCCAGCAGAGCTCTTGGCGCCAAGAACATCAGAATCATGTTCGCCCATGTCCTGCCTAACTGTCTTTCCCCTCTTATCGTCTGGGCTTCGGTCGGCGTCGCGGATGCCATCACCATTGAGAGCAGCCTGAGTTTTCTGGGTGTGGGCACGCAGCCGCCGACCCCGAGCTGGGGCTACATGTTGTTCCGTGGGATACCCTTCCTCGAAGAAGCACCTTGGATCGCCACTTTCCCGGGGCTGGTACTGCTTATCACGATTCTTGGGTTCAATCTGCTGGGCGACGGGCTACGGGACGTGCTTGACCCGCGTATGAAGGGGATGAGAAGATGACCCCGTCTAAGAAGCCCGTCCTGGAGATCAAGGGTCTGCGTACGCAGTTCTTCCTTCACGAAGGCGTCGTCACCGCCCTTGATGGCATCGACCTCACCATATACGAGAACGAGTCCGTAGGCATCGTCGGGGAGACAGGCTGCGGGAAGAGCATGACGGCCTTCTCGGTCCTCAGGCTGGTGCCCCACCCAGGCAAGATCACGGCCGGCTCCATCTGGTTCAAAGGTACCGATCTGACCAAGCTAACGAACGATCAGATGCGTGGTATCCGGGGCAAGCAGATATCAATGATATTCCAGGACCCGTCCACCTCCCTCGATCCCGTCTTCACGATTGGGAGCCAGCTGGGCGAGGTCATATCACTCCACCAGAACATCTACAACCAGGAAGAGCTCAACAAGAGGATCATGCGAGTGCTGAATCTCGTCAGGATTGCGGCACCCGCGAACGTGATGAAGCAGTATCCGCACGAGCTCAGCGGAGGCATGAAGCAGCGCGTAATGATCGCCCTCGCCCTCTCGTGCTCGCCGTCGCTGCTGATCGCAGACGAGCCAACAACAGCACTCGACGTGACCATCCAGGCCCAGGTGCTCAACCTGCTGAAGGACTTGGTCCGGGGAGTGGGCAGTTCGATGATGCTGATCACGCACAACCTTGGGGTAGTGGCAGAGACCTGTGACAGAGTGTGCATAATGTACGCGGGAAGAATCGTCGAGGCGGCACGAACCGACGAGCTGTTCGGCAAACCCCAGCACCCCTACACGAAGGGCCTTCTGGCTGCCTTCCCGAAACTCGGTGAGCAGAAGGATGAACTATCGGTCATCAAGGGGACCGTGCCCAACCTCATGAAGCCGTTCCCCGGTTGCTCGTTCGTCGAAAGATGCGACTACGCCATGGAGGCCTGCAGGCGGGTCAGGCCTATGATGTTGGAGGTTTCGCCCGAGCACTTCGTCTCATGCCACTTGTATCTAGGCGGGGGTGAGAAGACCGATGTCAGCTGACACTCGGGATGTGATGGATTCCCGCACGATCATGAGGACTGAGAATCTGATGAAGCTCTTCCCGGTCAAGAAGGGAGTTCTCTCCAAGACGGTCGCACACGTCCATGCAGTGGACGGGGTCTCCCTGTCGATATTGAAGGGCGAAACACTTGGGTTAGTGGGGGAATCCGGCTGTGGAAAGACGACCTACGGACGCGCCGTTCTGCGCTTGGTCGAGCCCACAGGCGGGAAGATCTTCTTCAGCGGCAAGGACGTTACCAACCTGCCCAAGGCCGAGCTGAGGAAGATGAGGAAGAAGATGCAGATCGTCTTCCAGGATCCCTATTCCAGCCTGGACCCTAGGCTCACGGTCGAGAGGATAGTCGGTGAGGGGTTTGCGATCCATGGCCCGCCGCCATCCGTCGCAAAGAACGTGGAATTCGCCAAGAGGGAGAGGATACACCAGCTGTTGGAGCAGGTGGGGTTGTCGGACGATCACATGTCCAGGCTGCCGCATGAGTTCAGCGGCGGCCAAAAACAACGCATAGCACTCGCCAGGTCGCTCGCGCTGGAGCCGGATTTCATAGTCCTTGATGAGCCGACATCGGCCCTCGACGTCTCTGTGCAGGCCCAGGTCCTTAACCTTCTCAAGAAGCTTCAGGGCAAGTTCGGGCTCACGTATCTCTTCATATCGCACGACCTATCGGTCGTCGCACACATGAGCGACCGGATAGCGGTCATGTACCTGGGCAAGATAATCGAACTCGCGCCGACGTTGGAGTTCCTGAACCACGCCCAGCATCCGTATACTCAGGCGCTGATCGCCTCTATACCGATTCCAGATCCCCAGATGAAGAAGGAGAGGAAGGGCATCGAGGGGGAGGTGCCGAGCCCGCTCAATCCGCCGAAGGGCTGCAGGTTCAACCCCAGATGCCTATACGTGGAGAAGCTCTGTTGCGAGAAGGAGCCTCCGCTAGTGGACATTGGGAATGGACATATGGTGGCATGCCACAGAATCGCGCCGAGATGATCCGGTCACGAAGCTCGGCTACTTCTTCTTGAACTCGGTGTATCCGCACTTGCCGCACGCCGTTCTGTTCGGGTGCTCGGCCATGAACACGCCCGGGCCGCACTTTGGACAGTGCTTCCTCGTCCTGACGAGCTTCCCGGCTTCGATCTTGAAGTAGTCCTTCTTCGCTATCCTCGGGGTCTTGGCCTTTGGTGCCTTCTCCTTGTCAGCCATGTGCTTTCACCTCAGAATCACGCCTTCTTCTCCGCGTGCTTTTCCGCGTGCTTCTCAGCATGCTTCTCAGCTGGCTTTTCTGCTGGCTTCTCGGCGGGCTTCTCAAGGGCCTTCGCCGGTGCGGCCTCCGCCCTCAGCTTCGCAGGAGCCTGCACGGCTGCTTTCTTCTCTACCTTGACCTTCTCCTTGAGCTTGTTCCTGACCAGGACATACTCGCGCTCGAACTTCATGGCCGACTCCTTGGTCTTGTATACCTTAGCGTAACCGACCGTCTCCATCTTGCCGAACTCGGAATCCATCGAGTCAACGATGACCCTCTCCTTGGCGGCCTTCAGCATCGTCGCGAGCTTCTCCCTGACGGCCTCCCTCTGGGGTGTGCCCTCCTTCGGGTGGGACGCCTTGAAAGTGACCTCTGTCCTGTCCAGCAGTTCGTTCTCCTTCTTCGAGACAATCTCGATCTCCATCGCTTCACCTTGCCATTCGCTTTATTGCGCCTGTCGCCATGGCCCGAGTCTCCGCGTCGACGCGGACGACCATAAGGCCCTTCTTCGGCAGGCCATATATGACTTGCACTCCCTCTGGCGCAGTCGCGATTGCGACCAGCGCCGCGAGGTCCTCTTCGCCAGAGACCTCGATCTTGATCTTCTCCTTCCCGTTCACGGCGTCCCTGACGGCTTTCCACAGGGCGCGCGTGATCTTGCCGGGCGGGTTCTCGACCTTGACTAGCTTCCCGCCCATCTTCCCGATGCGCTCCTTGGCCTTATAGTCTTCAGAGCGCTGGGTCTTGTAGTCGAATACTGCGACGTCCGGCTCCAACTTCATCTGAAGGAGAGTGATGGTCACGACATCCCCGACCGACACGATCCTGGGGCTGCCTTCAATGTGTTTTCTGAGGGCCCAAGCAGACACCAGCTTTCCAATGGGCCTCGCGAGCTCCTCCCTCAGGTTCTCCGGTAGCTCGAGGTCCTTCTGAGGGAACGATTCATCGAACTCTGAGGGCGAACTTGCCGTTGACATGTATGCCTATTCTCCTCGCGATCTCGCTCTTCGTGTGGTCGAGGATCACGACATATCCCTGCCATTCCTTTGAGGACTCGCTTCCGCAGAGCGGGCACTTGTCCTCCTCAGTGATGAAGCAGCACTTCTTGCAGGCTCTCTCGATCTTCATCTCTTGTCCTTCTCCTCACGCTTCTTGCGATCTTCCTCGAGCCACTCGAGCTTTCCGAGGCCTGGCTGGCGCATCGTAAGGCCTATCTTGCTCTCCCTCGGGCTCCGCTCGTTGATGCTGAGGGAGACTATCCTGGCGCGGACGCTGTCTCCCAGCCTGAGCTCGCGTTTTGTGTCCTTGCCCACGAGCCTACGACCCTCGACATCGATATCAATCCTGTCGTCCATGATCTGGCTGATGTGGAGCAGGCCGTCCAACGGACCGAACCTGACGAAGGCGCCGAACTTGAGTACCTCGCATATGGAGCCCTCGACGACCTCGTGCAGCATCGGCCTGAACATCAGGGCGTCGAACTTGACCTTCTGGTATACGGCTCCGTCGCCGTGTATGATCCTTCCGCCGCCTTGGGGATCGATGTCCTTAACGAGGACTGTGAAGCTCCCGTCGCCCTCGACCTTGTTCTGGAAGGATTCCTGGGTCAACCTGATAGATAGCTTCTGGAAGTCCTCCCCCAACAGGTTCGGGGGAATCCGGACAACGTCCTCTTTCGATGCTATCACGTACATCTAGACAGTCCTCTAATGGAATGACTCGCGGGCCTCTCGATGCCCGTGGTCATATATATGGTTTGCCGACGAGTCAGCGTCCTCATATCTAGACGAACAGACCGACGAATACGAGCGTCACTGTCGCCAGCAACTTTACGAGCACGTGTATCGACGGCCCTGCGGTGTCCTTCAGCGGGTCACCAACAGTATCGCCAACGACCGCAGCTGCATGCGCCGGAGACTTCTTGCCGCCGAAGTTCCCTGACTCAATGTACTTCTTGCCGTTGTCCCATGCGCCGCCGCCGTTGTTGAACATGTTTGCGACCATTATGCCGGTTATCGTGCCGATCATTAGCATCGCGCCAACAGCCTGTGGAGCGTTGTAACCAGCCATGTTCATGACTATGCCGAAAGTGACAGGAACGAGCACAGGAAGCAGCGCAGGAAGCACCATCGCTTTCAGAGCGCCTTTCGTGGCAATGTCGACGCACTTCGCGTAATCTGGCTTCGAGGTCCTCTCCATGATGCCCGGGTCTTCCTTGAACTGTCTCCTGACCTCGTTAATCATCGCGTGAGCCGCCTTTCCGACAGCCCTGATCGCGAGTGATGCGAACAAGAAGACGAGCATCGCGCCGAGAAGGCCGCCGACGAACACATCTGGTTGCGCGATATCCACCTTGAACGATTCCGACAACACCTGACCAGTCTTGGCCGAGACCCTCTCGAAGTAAGCGCCGAACAGCAGGAACGCGGCCAGGGCGGCACTGCCCATCGCATATCCCTTGGTCAAGGCCTTGGTTGTGTTGCCGCAGGCGTCCAACTTGTCAGTTCTGCGTCTGATCTCTTCAGGCTGATTCGACATTTCGATGATGCCGCCAGCGTTGTCAGTTATCGGACCGAATGTGTCGGTCGCCAGGATGAATGCGCAGGTTGCGAGCATTCCCATTGTAGCTACGGCCGTGCCGTAGAATCCGAAGATCAGCTTGTCAGTGCTCGTAAGCTCAACGACGACGCCGTTGACAGTTGAACCGTCGATTTGGTTGGCCGCCATCTGGCCCAAGCCAAATGATCCGAGCAACGCGAATATTATCGCAAGAACAGGCAGAGCCGTGGTCTCCATCGCAACTGACAGCCCGGTTATGATGTTGGTCGCGGGTCCTGTTGTGGATGCCTCAGCGATCTCGCGCACTGGTCTCCAGCTGCCCGATGTGTAGTATTGAGTGATGTACACTATGACTATGCTGAGCACAATGCCGATCAAGCCCGCTCCGAAGAAGTACAGGTACTGGTCGCCCAGCATGTACTTGGTTGCGATATAGAAGAAGATGGCTGCCAAGACACACGTGATGTAGTAGCCCATGTTTATGCCTGACATCGGGTCCTTGTCCTCATGCCTCAAGCGCACCGCGAGCACGCCCACAAGCGATGCGAATATCCCGAATGACCTCGCTACGAGCGGGAAGAATATCCAGACAAGAGCCTCGCTCTCCGACCAGTTGAATGGAGCTCCCGTGAACAGCTTGTACAGTGTCAGGCCGATGATCATCGCCCCGATGTTCTCAGCGGCGGTCGATTCGAACAAATCCGCACCTCTGCCCGCGCAGTCGCCGACGTTGTCACCAACGAGGTCGGCGATGACGGCCGGGTTCCTCGGGTCGTCCTCTGGAATCCCTGCCTCGATCTTGCCGACGAGATCCGCGCCGACATCAGCGGCCTTCGTGAAGATACCTCCTCCCAGTTGTGCGAACAAGGCAGCGAAGCTCGCGCCGAAGGCGAATCCGATTGCGGAGTCAAGCGACTCCGATATCGTGAAACTCATGCCACTGTGGAAGACGAAGAAAATGCCAGCAACGCCAATAAGGCTGAGCGACACGACGCCCATGCCAGAGACTGCGCCACCTCTGAACGAAGTGACCAGCGCCTCGTTGAGTGTCCGCCTTGCAGCTGCGGCCGTCCGGATGTTCGACCTGACGCTCACGTACATGCCGATGTACCCGGATACCGCGGATGCCAGAGCTCCGACAAGGAACGATAGACCTACCCATGGTTTCGGGTCGATCGAAGCGGCAATCAGACCGCTCAGCAGGAGGCTTATCACGAGTATCGTCGTGTACTGTCTCTTCATGAAGGCCATGGCGCCCTGCCTGATGGCCTCGCCGATCTCCTGCATCTCAGGAGTCCCGAGATCCTTCTTGAAAACATACCATGTCAGATAGCCTGCGAATGCCAGCCCGACTGCGCCTGCAATCGGGATAACCAGAGTGATGTCTACCATCCTATTCTCTCCAATTGCCTGACTTGGGCGCAGGATTATGGTTCGCGTATAAATGCTTAACCGAGATAGAAATGGCCTAGTGCACTCATTTGAGCGTGGAGCCAGGGGCATCTGTTCTGTTTCCGGCGGAACAATCCGACTGGCAAAGAATAATGAGAGCGAAAAAGGGGTTTGACCGTTCGTCTATCTCTCGATAAGGGTCTCTACGTACCTGACGAAGCCAAGCTTCTGGATCCTGTCGGCGATCTGCCCGACCTTCTCCAGCCCCGGCACATCGATGAACGCGAGGTAGTCGTAGTGACCGAAGACGAGGTAGCCGTCCACGACGCCCGGGATCTTGTTGATCTTCATTGCGTCCTCGAACGTCTGTTGCTCAAGCATAACCAAAACAACTGCCTTCACCATGTTGACCACCTCACATCTCCGGGTACCCGACCATGGTCTCGACTATCTCCACTCCCTCGGCTTTGTAGATGGTCATGCCTATCTCGGCGATCTTCTTGAGGTCTAGATCCTCGGTCCTGACAGCGACATCCCATCTCCCGTGCACCGGGAAAGCGTCCTTCACTCCAGGCTGCTTCTTGGCGAGGTCGACGACCTTCTTCGTCTTGAGCAGCTTGCAGCATACCAGCAAACACGACTTTACCATGGAATTCCCTTCCTTCGCAAGACGGAACGAGCTTGCCGCATATATAGTCTTCTCACCGACTGGAGAGCCACAAATCATCGGAACGGGAGCATGTGCTTCTCGACGAAATGATGGGGGTGATAGCCCTCCTTCGCCCGCCGCAAACCTGGTTCGCCGACATCCTGCTCCCGGTTCACGAACTCGAAGTCCTTGAGCGCGTGCTCGCAGAATTGCTGGTTGATGACCTGGTAGAGCCCGCGTATGGCGGGGTTGGCCTTCTCGAAATGCACCACGGCCGTGTTCGAGTTCAACCTCTCGCCTATCGTGAGCGCCTGGACCTTGTCGCGGAGGAGGATGACTCCTCCGAAGAACCCGATCTCGTCCAGGTTGGCGACGGCCTCTCTCAGGGCGCCATCCTCCGCAGCAGAGAGCTTTTCGAGGGTACAGTGTTTCAGATCGCACCAAGTCTCTTCGAGCTCCAGGCAATCCTTCTGGCGCGCCGTCGTCATGGATTCGTAGACCAACTCGAACTCGGAAGTGGCCTTCTTCATCTCCTTCCTCTGAGTGTGGTACTTCGGACCCTCCAGCGCGATGAGGTCGTTCGTGCGGTAGACATAGTCCCACTCGTCCCTCAGGGGAATGGGCGACAGACCCGCTTCCTTCAACTGGGAGGCCAGGGGGTCCACTATCCCAAATATCCCATTGAACGTGAGTTGTGCTCCGGACCCTGGCTCTGACAGAGCTCCGATGAGCTTTGCCGGCTCCCCTCCCACGGGTGTGAGGAGAATGCTACCGAACTTCTCCCGCCTCCAGGAGATGATCAGGTGACCATCAAGCTGCAAAATCCTCGACCTGTCTTCGTAGTTCCTCCACACGTAGACGGATCCGAAGGTCCTCTCCGAGATATCGGAGGGGTACTTTGCAAACAACTTCTCGATTACTGGCCGGTCAGCAAGGGTGATCTTTCGCGATTCGGGAAACTGCGGGATGCCTACCAAGAACATCTCCAAATCCCTGCCGCCCCCTATAAGCCCGACTCGATAGATAACCCTCCTTGCGACCGACATCCGTTTGGATTTCATGCTGTCCTGAACAAAAGCCTTATCATCACAGACACAACTCTTGCGGTGTAGGTGAGGAATCATGGGTGCTCAGGAGGACGCCGCCAAGAAGAAGGAATTCCGGAAGAGGACGGACGAGGACATCGACTCGTTCCTTGCGAGAACGGAGTTCCAGAAGACAACACCGCAAGTCTCAGCAAGAACGTCCCAAGACACCGTTGAACCCAAACCTGCTCAGGCCCAGGCCAAGACCGCCGCATCCGGGCAGCCGCACGAGATCACGGAAGAAGAGCACGAAGAGCAGATCAAGTCTGCCAGGACTAGCAGGGCTGAGCGAGAGGCATACCAGGACGTGGCCGTTCTCAGGAAGAAGGCACACGCATTCGCGCACAAAGCAGCGAAGTTCTATCACAAGCACAAAGCTAACGAGGCAAAAGCCCAGAAGTGCTCCGCCAGGGCGGTGGCCTACAGAGAGAAGTCCGCTGTGAAGAAGGAGAAAGCTAGGGATTTCAAGGACCGTGCGAAGGAATACGAATCAGAGCTCAGCGGGGCGGCTCAGGGGAACTCCGATCTCAACCCCGAATCTCTAAGGACAAGGATTGCCAACATGGAACGCAAGGTGGCCAAGCAGGATGAGCTCTCAAGGAAAATGGAGTCCAAGGCCGCCACGCAGGGTGCCAAGGCGGCCAAGTTCAGGACTCGGGCCGCTAAGTTCCTTGAGCAGAACAAGCTGTTCGAGAGCGAGGCGAGGCGGTACGCGAAGCGCGCCGACAACCTTGAGAAGGCCGGCGCCTGAGACCACAGATCCCTTTTCAAGCCTGGGGGTCGTTTCTGTTCGACCAGTGGAGCATCGACGGAGGCTCATCTGAAAGGATTACTTCGTCGGATGATCTTCGGCCGTTCGTGCTTATGAGGACCTTCAGCCGCCCGTCTTTGAGCATCAACTCAGCCTTATCTACGGAGGACCTATAGGTTGCGACCAGCTTCCCGCCAATCGACACTGCCCTGCCCTCCTCTTTGAGGATGCCCGCGTCCCTAAGCGCTCTTATCCGCCTGTAGCATGCAGCGATCGGGATCCCTAGCATGCCGCTCAGGTCGACTGCGTTCAGGGCCTTCGGCTGCGTGAGTTCGATAATCTGGGAGGAGTATTCGTCGAGCAAAAGGCGGAACATCTCAAAGGCATCCATCGGCATATCACCTCAAATCCTCGACAGGCTCTTCCAATCCTGTTCGAACCCTGGCTTGTTTATGCAGTCAAGCTGCACAGTGAGCTGCTCGAACCCTAGCTTCTTGGCCATACGCTGGAGGTAGTTCAACTCCCCTGTCTCGACATCGAGATGCATGAAGACCACGTTGTCGTTGTGTATCACAGGATTGACCTTGGCTGACGGGTCCCTCGGATCCCAGCCCTGGACGATCTCGCTGCATGCCGGGCATTTCCCTTTTGTGAGCGTGACATGCTCTCCGCAGAGCGGGCAGTCCATCTCGTCCTCTTTCACCTCGTCGAACTTCATGTCCGTGAACAAGCTCACGAGGCCCATATCTGAGGATTCCAATGCGGTGCCGCATATCGGACATCTATCCGTATCGAACTGGATTTCAGTTCCACAGTGGCTGCATTCAAGCATGAAATCGGGATCCCTGTCGTCGTCCTCGAGGTAACTTACGGTCCCTGTCTCCAAGTTGAAGTGAATGCAGGGAGCGCCCTCCTTCTCGACGACCTCGCCATCCTCCGACTCATCTCCAGTGTCCATCTCCGCCGATTCGAGCTCCTTGAGCGCCTCGTCGGAGATCTCGACGTATCTGGAGTTGCACTTGGGGCACCTGTCAGCGCCAAGAGATAATGGTGCGCCACATTGGAGGCAATTGAAGCTTCCAGGCTCGGCTTTAGGAGCCACCTGGTCAGTGGGTGCTACACCGTCGATCACCTCTCCGGTGATCTCGATGTCTCTTTCGGTGATGGTCGGCCCGCGCATGGTCTCAGAGGCGTGTTTGATCGATCTCGGCTTCACCTTCATGACACGGCGCAAGTGCAGCTTATCTTCCTTGACCGTGACGAATTCGACCTCAGCCGTCTTCTTCTTGAACCGGCCGAACAGCGATGCTCCTTCCTTGGAGTTCGCCTTGTCCTTTTTTGAGCCCGGTCCTGCCATCAGTTCGATCCTTCTGAGTACGACTATCGGTTCGTACTCATGGTATCTATTGAACCTGACTACTTATACCGCTGTCGACACAATAATCAGCCATGATAACATGGAATGATGAGCCAGTAGGTAGGGCGAAAGTGGTCAATCAGCACGGATTGACGGCTCGGCGCAAACCTCTTACCTTCTTGGCTACTTGGCTTCGTCTCCGAGAATCAAGTCAACCTGCTGGTTCTTTGGAGGCAGCTTTTGCAGTCCTCGGGTATAGGAGATATGCAAGGAAGGCAATGCCTGCTGACACAACCGCTAGCCAGAAACCCAGAGCCAGGTAGGCAGTGGCACCATAGCCTTTGGCATACTCGCCGGAATAGTACAGAGAGTCCACATTGATAAACACATGAGTGATGAATGATTGCATTCCAAACGCAAAGACGGCAACTCCAAGAATGGCCGCCACTGCAGATTCCAGCATGAATCCCCTTCCGCTGTTCTTGGTCCTCAATACGCCAGCCAATCCCAAGATGCCGCTGATTGGCATGAGGATGAGAGCGGAATAGAGTGCTAGCGCGTATCCTTCCATCGCTGCCCAACCACCTGTTACCCCCCAAGGGTAGAACTTGATCGTTCCCAAGCCGTACGTGTAGATGTCGGACGTGACTGTGAGCACCCACCAAGGAAGCGCCAAACTCGAGAACGCCAGAGCAGCGGAGACGACGCCGAGGAGGTTCCACCTCATGCCGCAGACTCCCTACCAGCGACTATGCAGACTGTCTCTTCGCCCATGGCCATCTCCTATCCCACCGAATCCCTTATCGCCATGCGCGGCCTAGTAGTTTTCCATCGCCCTTCCTCCCTATGGGTTTTTCCTCGCATTAGAGCCCCATGTCGCCTCGAAATAGCCAAGGATTCGGGGCGGTCTCCGCGCGGCAAGGGTAAGATGCCTCCAAGAGGGCATCGTGGCGAAAGCAAGGCTATTTCAGAGCACTCTTGATGATGTCGAGCATGGAATTGGGGTCGACGGCCGAGCCGCAATAGGAGCAGAACTTGAGTCCGTCGGGGTTCGAGCTACTGTCAATCGTAATCGTTGCGCCGCAGCTGTGGCATTTGTATGGAATCGTCAGGCCTCCATCTCTCACCTTCGCGATGAGGTCGTTGATGTCCACCGTGACATGCTTGACCGTCCTTGCGGACTTCTGGTCCCTGACTGTTCCAGCTTCCTTCCACATGCCAATAGCCTCGTATTTCCGAGCGGCATCCTCGTACCTTCTAGCCAGTTCGAGATTCTTGGCATCCGTCACGCAGGCGTCCCATTCACAAATCTCATGGAAGGCATGGTCGTCAACGTAGAATCTCCCGCCGAACTCTTTGAGACCCAATCGGTACATGACTTTGGCTCGAAGCTCTGGATGGCGCGCTATAATCTGGCTAATGATCAAAGCCTTGCTCCTCTCTCCTCTGTCCCTTTCTGCTGCTTGTTCCTGCATGTGCCTTTGCTCACACTCGACGCACATGGTTCTGCCGTCGATTTTACCCCTAAGCGGCATGAACTTGCCGCACCTAACGCAGCTAAACGTGCCACTGGAGGATTGCGTCTCGTAGGTCAGCCTAGTTCCACAATATGCGCACGCGATGCTTCCATATGGCATCGAGCGTCCACATCTCGGACAGTTCGCCATTCCCAATCCAACCGGCATCGTGTCCTGTTGCTTATGGTCTTTTCTTCGCGTTGGAGGGCTACGTCGCTGTTTTTCTCCGAACGATTAGCACCGATGGGAGTCGAGGGCATACGAAGTTGCCCTTTGACGGGATAGGGTCTAAACCCAGGCTAAATCGGGAAAAGAACGCGTCCTGCGCGATGCGCGAGGGAGGCTCAAACCCCTTGCGTCGCTGACTACCCGCTCACTGAAACTGAGAATTGAAGTTCGCAGTCCACTTCGTAACCACCATCGTCCGACCCATTGTAGCACCAAGAGTTGCCAAAAGGCCAAGCCGTTGTTTGGACCGTCCAATACGAGCCTCCTGCTGCTGGATTGTAGTCAATCATTTCGCTCGACCCAATGTCGCTGTCCCAAATCTCGATGGTAAATGTGACTGGCCCAGGAATCTGATTGTCTGGATAATCGATCTTTATCCAGTAGGGCGACATGACGGAGGAAGTGTCTGTGAAGATTCCGCTCGTCCCAGTGCTATCCCAGACCGAGTCGCCGTTGGTGTCAACCTTGATAATGAAGTACGGGTCTCCCGAACTCCAGAAATCCGCGGTGCCGTCCTCCATGTAGGAATCAACAGAAATCTTCAGTTTTCCATTTCCGAAATCGTACCAATCAGCGTTGTCGCCAATCCCATCTGAATCGCTGTCTTTTGTCTCCGTCGGATCATTGGGGAATGCATCCCCGTTGTCACCAACTCCGTCTCCGTCAGAATCCTCCCATTCCGAAGGGTCATCTGGAAACGCATCAGGATTCGTGCCTGTAGCGTTGTCGCCATAGCCATCTCCGTCTCTGTCTGACGATTGAGTACCATCGCTGGGGAAAACATCTGAATTGTCGCCTACGCCATCCGAATCAGTGTCATTCCATTCTTTCGGGTTGTCCGGGAATATGTCCGGGTTGTTACCCGTGACGTTATCTCCGTACCCGTCTCCATCCTTGTCTGACCATTGAGTGCCATCATGTGGGTACTTGTCCCCGTTGTCTCCTACGCCGTCTCCATCACTCTCCTTCGTTTCGTTCTTGTCGTTCGGAAAAGCGTCGGAGTTGTCTCCTACAGCGTCCCCGTCGGAGTCTTGCCATTCGGTCGCATCATTGGGGAACACATCAGAGTTGTCTCCGTGACCATCCTTGTCTGTGTCCGTCCATTCGGCGGCATCATAGGGAAAAGCATCTCCAGCGTCCGGATAGCCATCGCCGTCATGGTCCCTTATCGACATGGACCAGGAATGATCTGGACTGTAGTATACGAATAGGGTCGCTGCAATGACTGCAGCCGCGACGATGACCGCTACAACCGGAACGAGCCACTTTGACCTAGCATTCCTAACGGCTGCCCCGACCGACTCAGGCTTGGCTGCGTTCTCTGATGCAATTGAGCTTCCGCAGTCGCTACAAAACTGCTTTCCTTCTGGATTCTCGGCTCCACAATTGAGGCACTTCATCGCCAATTCCCCGTTCCCCCATCACGGTATGGAGCTTAAGGGCTTCTCTCAGCCTGGAAGGTCGGCGGTCTGCCTCGCTTAGAAGCCTTCCCCGGGTCCGTTTGCGTAATCCTGATTAGGGTGAAACAGTCGGGCGAACCCTGGTCAATCAGGAGTATCGCAGATACCTTGCCCCAGGACTCTGCCTTGCGAACCATATCGATTGCTCTAGGATACTTCTCTGCGAACGAGGAGAGGACGTAGAATGGCCCTCCGTCGTTACTTACCACCTTCTGGATCACGCCCTGTTCTTTCAACTGCTCAAGCCTATTGCTCAGGGTGCGGTTTGTCATGCCATCCGGGACTCTTGGTTTGCATAGCCCATCCTCAAATACTCGTCTGGACAAGAAGCAATTCCCATCTGCGTTGCTATGAAACAGCTCAATGATTGCCTTGTTATTCTTGTGAAGCAAGCGTACCAAGTCGTCACTCATTTTGGAGCCTTCACGAGTCCTTATGGAAACTAGCTTTCCATTGTGGAAGTTATCCCGCCATTATCTGGTAAGTATTTTCTCGTCGCTAGAGTGGTCTGCCAACCCTTTCAGCAATGGTTTGGCAGGACATAAGAATGTCTGTAAGAAACACCGAACTGAAAGCAAATTTGGGCATGGTACTGAGAGGCGATCTTGTCGCTCTCAAGAGTCTTGTCGAACGACTAGATGGATTGATTTCCGAAGCGCCAGCAGTGCAACTCGTCCACAAGCACGTCAGCGCGTCCAAGCTGTGGATCAAGGAAGGGGGAGAAATGAATGAAGGTCCGCGAGACGGCTGAGAACACGAGGCGGATGGAGTCATGCCCTTCGTTCCCTGAATGCGACGCGCCCAAGTGCCCGTTAGACGAGCTATACGATGTGAGGGTGTTTGTCGCAGGCGACAAGACTTGCGTCGCCGAGAGGCCAACTAGGTTAGCCCTGGGCGCCGACCTACCACACAAAGGGCTATTTCCAAGAGAATATGCCGCTATCGTTCGTTTCTACGGTTCTTGGGAAGCGCATCTTGCCGCGAAGGCGAGTGAGGGGGGCTAGCTGTGGTCAACAAAAGCCCCTATGTTGCCCCCGAACCGGCCCTAGCAGAGGCCGTCCTCGGCCCTGAGAGGAGACCATCAAACGGGCTTCACCTTCACTCCAGTCCGCTTGCCGCACGCATCCGAGCCGAGAGCGTGGAGGATCCGCTAGTGAGTCCGTTCCCTACGCGCGCGCGGGATAATAGGATAAAGGATAAGGATAACAAATCCTTTAGACGGACCCGTAGCGTCTATGACGGCATCGACTCGCCTCACCTGCTTGAAGAGCTGTTGGTCCGGTTCAACGTGGATTTCGTCCGTACGCCCGTAAACGAAAGATGCGTTTTCTGCAACGCGACATACGCGGGCGAGACGAAAGTGAAGTTGACGGTCGATAGCTACGCCGTCAGCAACCATCTGTGGATTGTGGACTTCTACCGCGCGAACAACGTTGATTTCTCTGAACCCGTCGAAGGGTTGTTGATGATATGGAGCAAGAAGTGGCGCAACGCTGGCGTCGGCGATCCGAAGGCAGCGTTTGCGGGTCTGTGCGCCGTCAGAGCTGATAGGGGTAGGAACATAGTCGCGATTGAGACGAACCTGGAGGCCAGACTGTGAAGGTGGCATTGTACGCACGTGTTTCGAAGTCCGACGAGTCGCAGGACCCAGAGAACCAGCTCATCCGTCTGAGACAGTATGCGCAGGAACGTCAATGGGAGGCCGTTGGCGAGTACGTAGACCGCGCGTCTGGCGCCGACGCGTTCAGGCCGGAGTTGGACCGCATGATGGCAGACGCGAGGGCGCGAAGGTACTCTCTGGTGTTGTGTGTCAAAGTGGATAGACTCGCTCGCTCCGTGCCGAACCTGTACGCTCTTTTATCCGAGTTGGACGAGCGCGGAGTCAAATTCGAGTGCGCCGACCAGTCTATCTCAACGAACACCCCGACCGGAAAGCTACTTCTCAGCATCCTAGCGGGTGTCGCGGAGTTTGAGCGCGAGCTTATCAGAGATCGCACGAAAGCAGGGTTGGCACGAGCGAAGGCTCAAGGTAAGCGTCTGGGCCGTCCTAGAAAGCGCGTGAACATGGATAGAGCGCGGGAGCTGAGGTCTCAAGGTCTAGGATACCGGAAGATCGCCGACGCGCTCGGCGTGTCGTATGTAACCGTCAGGGAGCGATTGAAAAACGAGGGGGTAGAACCCCCGAACGAACCCGACTCAGGCACGAAGGCTTAGAAAATGTCCGATATCTTAACGTCTAGTCCCGTCAATATCCCACCCGAGGGAAACAATGCGACTCGGCAATGTCGCAATGGTGTTTCGCTCGGTGGAAAGAGAAGAGGACGGAAACGGGGGTGTCGGTCAATGGGACGATACCCTCTGAAAACGGCCATACGGAGATACATGAACGCAACAATGGACTACTACTCGCCGACAACCCTGACGGTTCGCAAGGCGTTGCTATACTCGACTGAGCGAGAGTATGCCATATTGCGCGATAAGAACCCGAACCTGAAAGCCGACCCGAGGGACTGGGGAGAGCCTGAGGTCATAGCCCTTATGACGTCCATGCGAGCTAGACAGCTAACGCATTCGACTCAGGCACAACACTTGAGCGTGTTGAAGAGGCTCTTAGAGTCCGAGGGAAACAGCATACTGAGCCGAATGAAGGCCAAGAACCCCCAGATATTCCCGAGATCGGACACGGAGCGCAAGGGTAGCTTGACGGACGAGGAGCTGGAGAGGGTTCTCAAGGCAACGGAACAAAAGGATGGCTGGTCTGGGGAATGTGCGCGGTTCGTGTTTGCCATGTACGCATACACTGGCATACGGCTAACCGAGCTGACCAACGCATCTAGAGCCGACCTAGACACGGATGCGTGGGAATTCAAGGTCAGCCACCCGAAGGGAGAGCGCACATACGGGAGACAGCGCGTTGTGCCAATCCCAGAACCCCTTAAGCCAGCCGTCAAGCGGTTCATGAGGGCGAGGGAGACACGACTGGCCGAAATGGGAATGCTAGAGACAACCCCGTTGGTATTCCCTAGAAGCAAACCCCAGAAGCACATAAACGGCTCGACGGTCGATGATTGGAAGAGACAGATCGTCGCGAGGTCGGGAGTCCGGTTCTCGGCTCATGGGCTAAGACGGACGTATGGTCAAATGTTGTTGAACCGTGGGGTGAACATAGAAACCGTTTCCGTAATGTTGGGTCATAGCTCAACTCGAACCACTGAGACACACTATTGCCGAAAGACAGCCGACTCCGCTAGGCTCGAGGTAATCCGAGCCATGCAGAGTCCTATGCCGACCGTCAATTCCCCCGAATTGACCACAAAACGCGACCTAGCTGGCTACGCTTAGCAGGCTATCAGCCATGATAACCTGGAAAAGACTTGCCAGCATCGGCCGAATCATCCCGGCTCGCTCTAGAAGCGGGCCTTCAGGACTATTACACCGTCTTTGCTGGTGATGTCCACCGACTGCTTGCCGGTCAAATGGTTCGTGCCCCTCATCTTTAGGACCTCGATGTACTTCCTGCGGGCATCTCCCTCGTCGGAGAGCATCAGGAGTATGACCCCGTCGACCGCGTAGGACATCTCGGCAGGATACATCTCCCCTGGGTGGACCTCTCCCGTCAGCAAGGTGGTCGCCTGCCAGTTCTTCAGTCTCGTAGTGAGGTCGAATGCGAAAACCCTGTAGTCGTCCTTCAACATGTTCCCGACCACGGTGATGGGGTCGATGACGATCCTCTGGGGCATGACCTCGGCCACCTTCTGGTCGATGTAGTCCAGGAGCTGCTCACCGGTACATTTCCTGAGAAGGTTTCCGAGGTCGCAATATATGACCTCCTTGCCATAGAACTCAGGCTTCACGAAATCGAACTGCGCGGCGTATCTCAGCATCCACTGGGCGGGCTCGCTGAGAGTGCTGAAGAAGAGGCACTGCTCTCCCTTCTCCGCTCCTGAGAACAGGAACTTCTGTGCGAACGTGGTTTTGCCAGAGCCCGCGCTGCCAGCGACCAGTATCACGGATGGGAATGGGAATCCTCCCTCAATCATCTCGTCGAGACCTGGAATTCCGCTCGCAATCCTGGGAAACTTTTGCCGTGCCATATTCACATCACTTCCTTGTTTCTGGGGATCCCTTGGTTGACACCAATCGTGCCCACGCTCGTCTGCGGGGATGAGTGCTGGGATTCCGGCACTTGCACCCCGGACACGTTGACTCTCTCAATGGTCATGTCAGGACCGAGGTCGATGGCTTTCTTCGAGAGTGCCGCTATGAACTGGAACAGATCTGGATGCAGGTCCCTGTCCATGACCAAGACGGTCTGGATACCATTCGGGCTGGTCTTGCCGATGATATCCAGATACTTCTGGAGAAATCTCTTGACGCTCTCCATCGTGTTGTATGTCAGAAGCGTGGAGACATTGTCGATGATAACGAACTCTACCTTGCCCATGTCCACGATGAATCTCGATCCTCCGTTCCCGTGGCCGTACAAGAAATCTGGCAAAGTCTCGATCTGGAACGGGCCATTCTGGAACTCTGGGGCCACCGCACCTCCCTTCGTGTCGGACGCATGCCCGGAAATCGTGTCTATGAAGACAAGGTTCGTCTGGTCCAAGGCGTGCAGCTGCATCAGGTGGGATAGATACTGGTGTGGCCTGTCGATGGTGATCATCAGGCCCTTCCGTCTCTTCTCCTCCAGAAACACCTTGAGAAGGACGAGATTGACGCGGACCAGATTGGTGAATTTCGCATTGAAAAGGTATGTCGATGTCGCACCATCGGATTCGAGGACCGTGCTTACCGAGTGCACAAGCTGCAAGTCTTTCTCGTTCACCAATCGCACCGCTCAGTGGTTGTTCATCATGCTATGTGAAGCATATAAGTAAGTTGCTCGGATTATCAAATTAGATAATGGGCTTCAATGGTTTCAATGCCTAGCCTAATCATCACATCGGTGCCACGAAATCCGTTCGCGCTCGGGTCGGACGTGCTCGTCGCCAGCATCGAAAGGAATATAAACCGGACCTAGTATTGTCCTCATCGCGTCCAGACTCCGTGTGTTCTGAGGGCGTTGATGTTGTATGACTGAGCTGATTGGGGACCTCGAAGACAAGCGCGGACGGCACAATGCCGACGCTGAGAGGCACAAACGGCTCCGGGACGAGCTGAACGACAAGACCAAGGAGTGGGCCGAGAAGCGAGACGAGCTCAACTACAAGGTCAGAGGCCTCATCGAAGAAGCAAACACAAAGCGTGAGAGCAGGGACAAGCTCAATTCCGAGGTCAGGGAGGCCAAGGCGCTGAGGGATGAGTGGAACAGGAAGTTCAACGATCTCAGTGACAATGCCATGGCGCTCAGGCGGGAGAAGATGCCTAAGAGCGGCCTATCCATCAGGAAGTTCAAGGCCGAGCTCAGGGCCCTCGAGAAGAAGCATATGACATCTGTTCTGAGCGCCGACAAGGAGAAGGCGCTCATGAAGGAGATGTCACAGCTCGATGCCAAGATCAAGGGGATGGAGAGGGAGATCGAGCAGTTCTCGGAGGTGAAGATCGCCGAGAAGGAGACCAGAGAGGCAAAGGACAACGCCGAGAACTTCCACAGGAAGGTCTCAGAGCTGGCGGAAAAGGCCCAGGTGGAGCATGACGCGATGCTCAAGCTCTACGAGGAGGCCGACGAGCTGAGGAAGGAAGCAGACGCCGCCCAGGAGAAGTTCATAGAGAGCAAGCTTGCCGCGGACGATGAGCACAGGGAGCACATTGAGCAAATAAGGCAGGTCCACGACTTCGACAAGCTCATCGCAGGCATCAGGGACAAAGGCCGCAAGGCCCGGAGGGAGAAGGACGATACTTCGGCCAAGAAGGAAGCCGATGAGATCTTCGAGAAGTTCCGTAGCGGTGAAAAGCTGAGCACGGAGGACATCATGGTCCTGCAGAAGTCGGGATACATGTGATTTGCACAGGCTGCAGAGGAAACGCAGGGGTGCGCCAGTATCGAAAACGTCGCCTTTTTTATTGGATGCTGGACGTGCTCGCCATCTGCTAGCTGTGATGGCAATACATATTTAACCGGCGATTCGACAGATTCATATAGTGCAGCGCCAATATATCATTCGGGAAATTTTGGGCTAGTTGTTAGAGTGCATCCCATCCCTTCTGACAAGGCTAGCCCTTCCCTTCCCTTTTTTTGTTACGATGAGAGCACTTGCACAACCTATTTATCAGGACTGCCCACTAGGGCGGAGGCGCGACTAACATGGTTCTAGAAGGTCTCGGCCAGGCGCTCAGAGGGGCGATCAAGAAGATCGCCAACGCATCCCACGTGGACCAGAAACTGGTCAAGGAAGTGGTCAAGGACATACAGAGGGCGCTCCTGCAGGCAGACGTCAATGTCAAGCTGGTGCTCCAGATGACCAAAGAACTAGAGGAGCGCGCTCTGACGGAGAAGCCTCCCGCGGGCATGAGCTCCCGAGAGCATGTTATCCGGATCATCTACGAAGAGATGGTCAAGATCATCGGCAAACCGAAGGATATCCCCGCAAAGCCTCAGCGGATCCTCATGGTCGGCCTTTACGGTCAGGGCAAGACGACTTCTGCAGGGAAATTGGCCCGGGACCTCCACAAGAGGGGCATGAAGGTCGTTCTGGTAGCTGCGGATGTCCACAGGCCTGCTGCGTACGACCAGCTGATGCAGATCGGCAAGAAGATCAATGTTCCAGTCTACGGAGACCCCAAGGAGAAGAACGCGGTCAAGATAGCTAAGCACGCCATGAAGGAATTCGAGGCGTACGATGTCCTGATATTCGACACATCCGGGAGGCACTCGCTGGAGGACGACCTTATCCAGGAGATCAAGGACATCGCGAAGGCGGTAGATGCTGAGAACAAGATACTGGTCCTCGACGCCCAGACGGGACAGCAGGCCGGACCTCAGGCCAAGGCGTTCCACGAGGCTGTCGGGCTCACGGGCGTGATACTCACCAAGATGGACGGGACTGCCAAGGGCGGAGGCGCTCTGAGCGCCATCGCGGAGACAGGAGCCCCGATATCATACATCGGAGTGGGCGAGCACCTGGAGGACCTCGAACGGTTCGACCCTGACAGGTTCATCAGCCGCCTGCTGGGCATGGGCGACATCAAGTCCTTGATCGAATCGGCCTCAGAGGTGATGGACGAGGAGAAGGCCGAGGAGATCACCAAGAAGATGATGTCCGGGAAGTTCACGCTCAAGGAGATGTACGAGCAGATGGAGATGCTCCAGGGCATCGGCCCGCTCAAGAAGATCGCCGCGATGCTTCCTGGCCTGGGAGACAGGCTCCAGGAGCAGGACATGGAAGCCACTCAGGTCAGGCTCGCCAAATGGAGGGTCATCATGGACTCGATGACCGACGAGGAGCTCGAGAACCCCAAGGAGATCAAGTCATCGAGGGCCATGAGGATAGCCAGGGGTAGCGGCACCAGCCCGAGGGACGTCAGGGAGCTCCTTAAGCAATACAACATGTCCAAGAAGGCCATGAAGGGCTTCATGGGCAACCGCAAGATGAGACGTCAGTTGATGAAGCAGATATCAGGATCTGGCCTGGCCAAGGATGGGTGATGTTCCTGAGGAGATACATAGTAATGGGTCACCGAGCAATCACGTCAGCTGAGTTCAAGCTGGACGACCTGTGCGGATCGACAGGCAGACTGGACATCCTTCTCAGGTGTGTCAACTCGGCATTCTTCCTTTCCCACGGGATCAGGAGAGATGTCGAGATAGTGCTGATGCTCCTGGGAGAGCCGAACCCGCCCAAGACGATCAGGATAAACGGCTCCGAGGTGAAGTACCTCAACCCCGACGAGCGGAGCACTGCCGCACTCATAAGAAACGCCCTGCTCCAGAAAGGCGAGGGCGAAAGGAAGTGCTCGCCTGGCATCTACGTCTCTGAGCGCAGCTATAGTGAGGTCCTGTCCAACATGTCAAAGGAGTCCAAGATGTGCTACCTCCGCGAAGACGGCGAGGACATCAGGGTGGCCACTCTCGCACCTGACCCGACGTTCGTGCTTGGCGACGACCAGGACCTTACCAAGGAGGAGGAGGACATCCTCATGACCTACGAGCCGAAGAGGCTCTCCCTGGGGCCAGTCAGCTATCACGCGGACCACTGCATAACGCTGGTCAACAACGAGCTCGACAGAAGATAGCTCTGCTCACTGGGCAGGGCTTGAGGGCTCGCTCGGGACGACCGCTGCGGTCTCCGGGCCTCCGTTCTCAGGTTCGGTGTCATACCTGACGACGAACCTTCCGTTGATGAACCTGAGTGTGGCGGAACGAAGACGGCACTTGTAGAGCCTGACCTTTCGGCCCTTGTAGACCTCTTTCTCCCTGTCGACACCGATCAGGCCAGCGAGCTCCAGTTCGTGTATCCTTCTGTAGCAAGCGGCGATCGGTATCTGGCAGATCTTGCTCAGCCGTTGGGCGGACATCGGGGAAGTGTAGGTGCTCACCAGTATCTTCTGTGAGTAATCGTCCGCGAGCAGCCTCGAGACGTCCTTGGATTTGTGCTCTGAAGTCATTCCGCTCAGGTCCAACTAGGCCCTGTCGGACTTAAGGCGGTTATTGTCAGGTTATCAGTGTTGATAACTCACTAGGCGTAGCCAGCCAGGTCGCGATCCCTTATCCCCAGGGTCCACCATGATTCTTGGAAAAGCCCACAGGGGAGGAAAGGCGGCCACATTTTCGGTTGACTATCGAGTCAACAACATGGGAAAGGGCATAGAGGGGCAAAGTCATTTACCATAGCGAGGAAAGACGATTCCGTCACGCTGGGGGTGGATTCACATGAGAAGGGCGATCAACGTATCTTGCTTGGCGGGTATGGTGCTGGCGCTTGTGCCCATAGCTGTCTCTTGGGTAACGGCGGATGATTCGCTGCCTCGTGGCGTCGGGAGACATGTCAGTGTGATTGATATCATGACTGGTACGGTAACGTCAGGATGCCCTTGCTTCCTGATGTCCGCAACGATATTCGCGATAGCGACTGTCTTCCTGCTCGTGTCGCCTCTGGGCTCGCTGTTTCAGATCGCAGGGATCGGAATCTTCTTCATTGGGACGCCGTTCAGTATTGGTTGCGGGGGAGCATACTGCATCTGGTATGCAGATGTGGGCGTTGGCCTCGCCGTTGCTGGCATCGCTGCTGCGCTTCCCTTGATCGGCATAGTATTTCCGTGGGGAGTGACGAGAAAATTCAGGCTTGCACCCTTGAAAGAAAGGCTCATCACGTTCGGATTGACCGCCGAGTAGTCAAGCCAAAGGCTGGGAAAAGGAAAGGGGTTAGGTCCGACCTAGAACAAGGAAGAGAAAGGAGTTTGCCCCGAGCCCTCAATCCGTGCTGATTGACCACATTCGCCCGACTGGCTGGCCCATCAACTCAGGTTATTGGTGTTGATAACTCACTAATTGACCATCGTCCATCGCGCGAAAGGATTAATCCAAGCACAGGCATCTATCCCGGGGAGTTCCCAGATGACTGTCTGCCCGCTCGATTTCAGGTACGGCCGCCCAGGGATGAAGGCCGTGTTCGATGAGGAGAACCGGCTCCAGAGAATTCTGGACGTGGAGGCCGCTCTGGCCCAGGCTCAGGCAGGGGCCGGGAACATCAAGCAGGACCATGCGGACATCATCAAGAAGACCGCGAGCTCCAGGTATGTCAAGCTGGACCGCGTCCGAGAGATAGACCAGAAGATCAACCACGAGATAACGGCCATTATACGGGTGCTGAGCGAGCAGTGCGGGGAGAGCGGGAAGTTCGTGCACGTGGGCGCGACCTCGAACGACATACTCGACACTGGCGCGGCGCTGCAGATCAGGGACGCTATCAAGATCGTCGATGACGACCTAACCAAGCTCAGAAAGACCCTTGCGAAACGGGCGAAGGAGCACAGGGACACCATCATGGTGGGCAGGACGCACGGCCAGTGGGCGCTTCCCATAACGTTCGGTCTCAAGCTGGCGAACTACTCCCTGGAGGTCCACAGACATCAGCAGCGGCTGAAGGAGTGCTCCGCCAGGATCCTGGTCGGGAAGATGAGCGGAGCTGTCGGGACGGGAGCCGGGTTCGGACCTAAGGCGCTGGAGATCCAGGCGAATGTCATGGAGCACCTCGGGCTCGGGGTCGAGGAAGGTCCGACCCAGATAGTGGCTCGAGACAGATACGTGGAACTCATCTCGGTTCTGGCCAACATATCATGCTCCATCGAGAAGTTCGCCACGGAAGTGAGGAACCTCCAGAGAGGAGAGATAGCGGAGGTCTCGGAATTCTTCGACGAGAGTGTCCAGGTCGGCAGCTCGACGATGGCCAACAAGAGGAACCCGGTGACCGCTGAGAACATCTGCGGACTTGCCAGGATCGTCAGGGGGTTCATGACACCTGCCTATGAGAGCGCGATGTTGTGGCACGAGCGTGACCTGACAAACTCATCGGCCGAACGGTTCTTTGTCCCGCATTCGTTCATTCTGGTCGACGATATGCTTGCCAAGCTGGACAAGCTGTTCGAGACCCTGGTCGTGAATCCTGCTCAGATGGAGAGGAACCTGGCGAAGGCTGGAAGCGTCATTATGGCGGAATCAGTCCTCTTGTCTCTTGTGGGGAAGGGGATGGGCAGGCAGGAGGCCCATGAGCTGATCCGAAAGTGCAGCATGGAGTCGCAACACGCATGTGAGGATTTCAAGAGCTACCTGATGGCCAACAAGGATGTCCGTGCGTTGCTCTCAGAAAAGGAGATCGACGCTGCCCTTGACCCGAGAGCGTACCTCGGGAGCACAGGCCAGACCGTGGACCACATCCTGAAACTGGTCTCCTAGGAAAGGTAGAAATAGCACGCTCTTTCTCATCGGCCTACCAAAGGGCCCTTAGATCAGTGGCAGATCGCTTCCTTCGCAAGGAAGAGGCCGTGGGTTCAAATCCCACAGGGTCCACTCAGACCACTGGCATCCCTAGCAAAGGAAGATATACTGAAGCTGCCGATTTTGGCCATAACATGATGCAGGCGGACATCTGCCCCGGATGCGGAACAAGGAATATGCCGGAGTCGCGATTCTGCAGCAAGTGCGGTGAAGCTCTCACCCGGTGCCCCGAGTGCGGTACATTGAACGCTCATGCAGTGATGTTCTGTACAAAATGCGGTGAAATGCTGGCATCGAGCGAGACGCGTGCCCCAAATCGGACGGATTCCATCGAGAAACCGTATGTGGTCTGGGAGGGGCTCCCGTTTGCATTGCTAATGAGAGCATCACAGACCAAGAGACAATACTTCTTGAATATGGGGATAGCAGTTGCAGTCTCCGTCACAGCAGTTCTATTGCTCATGTCTGTTATGGTGCCCGCAGCTCAAAGAGAAGAACCAGGAGCTGGCATGGGGGTCTTGCTTCTTTCGTTCCTGCTTGTTCTGGCCGCATCGATAGGCTTCATGTCTTGGATGGTCGGCAGAAGAGGTGCGGAAGAAGAGGAAAAGGAACACCAGGATCGTTGACCTGGTTTTTCGGCTGCCTTCTAAGGACGCGATAAACTGCACGGTCTGTGACTTTTCGGGTCGAGCCATTCAATTTGGTGGGTTCAAATTCCTCAGGGTCCACCATGATTCTCGGAAAAGAACATAGGGATGGTATGTAGAAGAGGCCACTCGCCATTTCGTAGCAACGAGGTTGGATTCCCAGTGCCTCAATACGAATCGGAGGCGAGTAGGCCATGCTGTACATAGGACTGGACGTGCATAAAGAATTCTGTCAGGCGTGCGTGATCGATGAACGAGGACGGGCCCTCTCTAACGAGAGGTTCCCGTCCACACATGAGAGCCTGGATGTCTTCCTGGCTGGTATCAAAGATGCCAAGTTCGTGCTCGAGTCTACGGGCATGTGGGAGTTCATCTACGAGGGAATCGAGAAGAGAGGGTTCGAGGTACAGCTGGCTCATCCATTGAAGGTCCGAGCAATCGCGGAAGCCAGGGTCAAGACGGACAAAGTGGATGCGGAGACCCTGGCTCAACTACTTCGAGCGAACCTCATCCCAAGATCCTGGATCCCGTCCAAGGATATGCGCGATCTGAGGCAACTCGTGAGACAGCGCGCATATCTCGTCCAGCA